>JACCDS010372877.1_pt1 | contig 12499 bp, 6 predicted proteins | sample 7446441 | NCBI WGS metagenome assembly JACCDS01 (sample SAMN15323445, study PRJNA562643) | freshwater metagenome | isolation source: river surface water | place: USA:Blue River Watershed | collected 2017-08-17
ATTCAACAAGACCTACCGAACCGAGGTGCTGGACTGCTACGTCTTCGAGTCACTGCAGGAAGTGCGCGACATGACGGCCGACTGGCTGCACCGCTACAACCACCATCGACCCCATGAAGCCCTCGGCAGAATTCCTCCGGTCGAGTACCGTGTCAAACTGTTCCCCAACCTCTACTTCTGACTGGCTCAGGAATTCAAGGGGACTTCAAAAATCCGAGGCAGAAGCAATCTTGTCCCGGGACGATCCAGGGTCGACTGTCCTGGTAACATCTCCGCACTTCTGACTCACGACCTCCGGATAGAGAAATTTACTCGTGATAGACATCGTTTCCCCAAGCAAGCGAAGCCAGATGATGTCGGGTATACGTGCACGAGATACGGGTCCGGAGATGAGGGTTAGACGGATTCTGCATCGTCGAGGCTATCGATTCAGGTTGCACCGCAAAGACTTACCCGGCTCTCCAGACCTCGTTCTTTCCAAGCATAGGGCTGTGGTGTTTGTGCACGGTTGCTTTTGGCATTGGCATTCCGGATGTTTTCTTGCCAAGGTCCCTCACACTCGAGAGGACTTCTGGCGTGCCAAGTTACAGGCCAACCGGTCGAGAGACCAAGCTGCCGTGGAGGCTTTGCTTGCGAAGGGTTGGCGTGTGCTGGTGGTTTGGGAGTGCTGGTTACGGGGATGTCGGGATGAGAACTTGATTTCGGAGAAACTGTCCCTCTGGATGGAGAGCGGTAAACCTTTTGCAGAATTCTCCGGCGTCGCCGCATAGGTTCTAGGCTGATTTTGCGCGCGCCAGAAAGGCGCGCGCTGTGCAGGAAACACATGAAACTCAAGGTCGTCGACCTTTTTGCAGGTCCAGGTGGGCTAGGTGAGGGGTTCGCCTCTTACGATGGCAAGGCAACGTTTGACATAGTGCTGTCAGCCGAGATGGAGGAGAGTGCTCACAAAACACTCACGCTTCGCAGTTTTTTTCGACACATCCGAGGCGACGAAAAGGCGCTTAAGGCTTACTACGCCTTTTGTCATTCGGACGGTGCGCCCCATCCATCCACAATCGCCAAGTCCGCATGGGCAGATGCCTCTCGGGAGGCGTGCAGACTTGTTCTCGGCGATCCTGGGGACAACCGGCGCTTGGACGAGATGCTCGCCGACGCGTCGCTGAATCCTGACGAGACAGTGCTAATTGGCGGGCCTCCTTGCCAAGCATACTCGCTAGTGGGTCGAGCCAGAAATAAGGGAAAAGAGAACTACAAGGCTGAGGAGGACCATCGCCACTTTCTCTATCGCGAGTACCTTCGCATCGTGCACAAGATACAGCCAGCGGTTTTCGTCATGGAGAACGTCAAGGGCATCTTGTCTTCCAAAGTCGGCGGACAAAAGGTATTCCACGATATTTTGCGTGACCTGTCAGATCCAGGAGCAGCCTTGAGAAGGACTGGTGGTGCGAGGTATGTCATCCATTCACTGGTGGCTCCGATTTCGTACCGGCACGGCGATGACCCCGCCGCAGTTGACTTGAATGGGTTCATCATTGAATCCGAGCGATATGGAGTCCCTCAGGCAAGGCACAGGGTCATTCTTCTGGGGGTTCGTGAGGACATTCCATACAAAGGTGGAAAGTACCTGAAGCCTGGAGCAGAGTTGTCGGTCGAGGATGCGATTGGCGCGTTGCCACCGTTGCGAAGTCGGCTGAGCAAGAACGACAGCGCGACAGCTTGGCGCGATGAGGTATGGAGGCGCGCCAACAGTCTGATTTCAGATGCCTTAAAAAAGGAAATGGGCTCGCTGGCTATTACCATGCAACGTGCTCTGGCCGACGTCGGGAAGTCGATGGAGACTGGAGGCCTCAGGTACCCGCTAAAAGTGAATCAGAGGGCAGTCAACGCATATTTGAAGTGGGTGACTGACCCGAAACTTGAAGTCTGGCTTAACCATGAGTCTCGGTCGCACATGCCCAGCGACTTAGGCCGTTATTTCTACACCTCGGCGTACGGACTGTCCAACCATCGGACTCCCAAAGGACACTTGGAGTTTGCACTGAAAGGTCTCGCCCCAGACCATGCGAACTGGGAGTCAGGCAAATTCGTGGACCGATTTAGGGTCCAACTGCAGGGTCAGCCCAGCACTACCGTGACAAGTCATATAGCCAAGGACGGTCACTACTTCATTCACTATGACCCTTCGCAGTGTCGAAGCCTGACAGTGCGCGAAGCCGCGAGGCTTCAGTCTTTTCCTGACAACTACTTTTTCCAGGGAAACCGCACACAGCAATTCCATCAGGTCGGCAATGCGGTGCCGTCATTGCTTGCCAACAAGATTGCGCATGTGGTGCAGTCCATCATGCACGGAGACTCTCGAGATTCATGTTGAGCCTCCTCAAAACCCGGGAGAATTCAAAGAGGCGCAATCGCCTGCAGCGCGTCAGGCGGAGATGGCAGGGAATACACTTAAAAGATGATAGAGATAGACCATCCGCCTGATGCACCTTCGCTGATGGAGTCCATGCGGTCCATCGGCTACTCACTGGAATCCGCACTGGCAGACATTGTTGATAACAGCGTTTCTGCCCGGGCACGCAAGGTAGCCGTCGAGTTCCGTCCCGATCCCCAGCCCTATATCGCCATCATTGATGACGGCTGGGGCATGACCCGGCTGGAGCTCGAGCGGGCCATGCGCCATGGCAGCACGGATCCGGGACTTGAGCGCGATGCGCATGATCTCGGACGCTACGGTCTTGGACTCAAGACCGCTTCCCTGTCCCAGTGCCGCCAGCTGACCGTCATCTCACTCAAGTCCGGAAAGCTATCGGCATACCGCTGGGATCTTGACCGTGTCCTCCAGCGCAAGGCGTGGATCCTGCTGAAACTGGACCGCAGGGAAATCGAGGCCCTGCCCCATGTGGATCAGCTGCTTCACCAAGAATCCGGGACGATTGTGCTGTGGTGCGCGCTGGACCGCCTCCTCGCCGGCGAGACGCAGACGGAACAGGCCTTCGGGCACCAGATGTCCCTGGCTGCCGAGCACCTGTCTCTTGTATTCCACCGCTATATCAGCGGCGAGCCGGGACTGGCACCACTGAGGATCGAATTCAACCGGCGGGCACTGGCGGCAGTCGACCCATTTCTGCTGGATCACAGGGCAACGCAGCGGCTTGCCGACGACTCGTTTACCGTCGAGGGACGCAGGGTGACCGTCAAGCCCTTCATCCTTCCGCACCTGAGCAAACTGACAGCGGAAGAGGTCGAGCGGGCGGGTGGCCGGGAGGGCCTGAGACATCAGCAGGGCTTCTACGTCTACCGCAACCGGCGCCTGATCATCTGGGGAACCTGGTTCCGGCTGGCCCGCAAGGACGAGCTCAGCAAACTGGCGCGGGTGCGCGTCGATATTCCGAACTCGCTGGACCACCTCTGGACCATCGACGTCAAGAAGTCGGTGGCGGTGCCCCCGGAAGCGGTCCGCGTCAACCTTCGCAGGACGATCGACCGCATCAGGCAGGCGAGCGGGCGTACGCTCGTGTATCGCGGCCGGCAGGCCGATCCCGGCATGGTGACACCGGGGTGGAAGGAAATCTCCGACAGGAGCGGCGTCCGCTTTGAAATCAACCGGGACCACCCTGCCGTCGCCGCGCTTCGCTCTGTTCTGGAGCCCGCCCGGCAGGCGCTTCTGGAATCGCTGCTCAGGGTAACGGAGCAGGCGTTTCCGATGGAAGCGCTTTACGCAAGGCTTGCCGAGGACAAACGTCCCCATCGCGTCAGCGATGATCCCGAGAAAACCTTCCGGGAAACGATAGCAGCCATCCTAGACGCCTTGCCCGCAGGAACACCGGGCAGGACCGCGTTTCTTGAAAACCTCCATCTCATAGAACCGTACAACACTGCGCCGGATCTGGCGCGGACGCTGGCCAGGGAATTCCTACAAAAGTGAGTGACTATGACCCTTTCTGATGCAGCCAAGCTGCTTGAGACCGCCACCATCGTCTCTCTCGGCCAGAGCGGGATGCCCACTGAGGATGAAATCCGGGAGCTGGCAACGGCGCTTCGCGCCATTCCCAATTACAGGGTGAGCGACGAGGAGTTTGATCTGGTTCTGCGGTCACTGCACCAGAAACTGCGAATCGACATGGGGCTTGGTGCGAGAGTCATCAACGAATACACCCCATGGCTTCAGGCTCGCAAAGCGTCGATCGATCCGTTCTTCTGGAACCGCTATCAGCTCTACCAGCGCAAACAGGGTCTACCGCCCAAGGTCGTGCTGTCGCTCGACAAAGTCACGGATGACATACTCGACCTGTCGGGTAACCCGGCGACGAACGACGGGTGGCCTCGCAGGGGCCTGATCATGGGCGATGTGCAGTCGGGCAAGACGTCGAACTACACGGGACTGATCTGCAAGGCGGCGGATGCCGGATACCGGCTGATCATCCTGCTGGCAGGCACGCTCGAAAGCCTTCGACGGCAAACACAGGAAAGACTTGACGCGGGATTTGTCGGACTGGACAGCTCAGGAATCGTGAGCCGCAACCGCAAGCGCAGGGAGATCGGCGTCGGCCTGCTCGATGGCGCGAGGGCCGCTGGAGTGTTCACATCGACCCTGCAGGATTTCCGGGCCTCAACCGTCAACCAGTTGGGATTCCGGCTGCAGGCCTTCAATGAACCCGTCCTGTTGGTCGTCAAGAAGAACAAGCGGATACTCGAGAACCTGACCGAGTGGCTGAAGAACTACAACGCGGACGGAAACGGGCAGATCAGCCTGCCGATGATGCTTATCGACGACGAGGCCGACAACGCGTCGGTCAATACTTCGCCCGAGAAGATCACTGCCATCAACGGCGCAATCCGAAGCCTGCTGAAGATTTTCCCGAGGTCCACCTATGTTGGATTCACGGCAACACCGTTTGCCAACGTGTTCATCCATCCCGAAACCACAGACGAGATGTACGGGGACGACCTGTTCCCAAGAGACTTTGTCTACGCGCTGGATCCGCCCACAAACTATTTTGGTGCCGCCAAGGTATTTGGCGAGGACACATCGACAGGCTGCATCCGCACCATCAACGATGCCGATGCCTGCTTCCCGCGCGGACACAAATCCAACCATGAAATTGATACGCTCCCGAATACCCTCTTGGCTGCCATCCGGGCTTTCATGGTGGCTAATGCCATCATGGACCTGAGGCCGAGCGTCAGTATCCACAGATCCATGCTGGTCAATGTCAGCCACTTTACCGACGTCCAGATCCAGCTCAAGGAGCAAATCGAGACCCTTGTGAAACAGATGCAGGAAGACGTCAGGAACTATTCCGCGCTCCCGCCAGAAGAAGCACTGCGGAACAGGACCCTGCGAGAGCTTCGCGAATTGTTCGATGAGGAATATTCCGATACCGGATGCACCTGGGAGTCGGTCCAGGGCGCGCTGGCCTCCGCAATGCTGCCCATCGTGGTGCGCTCGGTAAACCAGAAGTCAGGAGCCGCATCACTCTCCTACTCGGAATATGCCCAGGATGGACTACGTGTCATCGCGGTGGGCGGCAACAGTCTTGCGCGGGGCCTGACACTGGAAGGGCTCTGCATCAGTTATTTCTACCGGAGCACCGCGATGTACGACGCGCTGCTCCAGATGGGAAGGTGGTTTGGCTACCGCCCGAACTACGAGGACCTCGTGCGCATCTGGATGAGTACAGAGACCGAAGCTTGGTACAGACAAATCGCAGAAGCATCGGAGGAGCTACGTGGCGACATCAAGCACATGCAGCTTTCCCGCCTCAAGCCAATCGACTTCGGCATGAAGGTCAGGGCTTCTCCGAAGGCACTGCTGATCACAGCGCGCAACAAGATGATGCATGCGGCCGATGTGACCCGTCTGATTTCTGTCGGGGAAGAAGGGCTGGAAACACCAAGGATTATTAGCAATCCGAACGTGATTGCTGCCAATTTCCGGGCCACGACGGCATTCGTGAACCGCATTCTCGAGTCAGCCGATGCAACAAGAGACGGCGCCAATCCAAACCCACTATGGCGGAATGTCCACAAGGATCTGATCGTCGAGGTGCTGCGGAATTTTGTGGTGCATCCGCTGAACGTTACCTTCCATCCCGTGGATCTGGCTCGTTTCCTAGAGAAATCCAGCGACCCCAAACTCGAAAAATGGGACGTCGTGATTCCAAACGGAGAGGGAAAAACCCCGATGCAAATCGCTGCGGGCGTTTCCGTCAAACTGCAGACCCGGTCGCTCAAGAGTGAGGCCGACAAGGGCTATCTGCTTGTGAGCGGACGGAATGCAAAGGTCGGGTCGCGGGGCGTAGAAAAGGAGGGCATGTCCCGGGAGCAGATTGAGGCTGCCGAGGCTGAATTTCGCGGAGCCGAGGAAAACGAAGGCAAGAAAAATGTGTCCGACAAGGCCTACCGCAAGCATCGATCACGCCCACTACTCATCCTGCATTTCCTTGATGGGCTCGTTGACGGTCAGCCTTATCTGGTGCCCCAGGATACAGCGCTCACAGCCCTGGGCCTGAGTTTCCCACCTCTCTCCACAGCGAGCGCAAGCGTAACCTACAGGATCAACCTGGTCGAGATCCGCAATCTTGTGTCTGCGGATGAAGCCGAACCAGCCGACGACGAGGCCGACGATGAGGAAAATTGAAGAGCGATGGCGGGCACTTGAACCTGCCCCAGACGTCCCGGTCTTCCAGCTGGTAGATGCCACGCATCCGCTTAACCTCTATATCGGCCGGGCGATAACAGGCGAGTACCTGTTCCTGCTGGTCGATACCGAAGCGCCTCCGAAAATCGGAGACCTCCGATCGGTCCGGACAAGCGTCCAGCAGAAGTCCGACGGCCAATGGACACTGCTGCTCAGTCTTGTAAAGCAAGAACTCGCCGACGTTTTTGCCCTTTTGTGCGAGGACCTGGTGGAGTCCACTCGGCATATTGCACGGGGCAGCTCGGGCACCCAGCTGGTCGCGCGCCGACTTGCCTGCTGGCGCCGACTGCTCGAACAGGGCAATACCGGTCTGCTCACATCAGAACAGGTACGCGGCCTGGTCGCGGAACTCTTGGTGCTGGACTGCTATTTCATTGGCAGACTGGGAGCAGTGGACGCGGCGAACGCATGGGTTGGTCCTCTCAATGCGGATCAGGATTTCCAGCTGGCGACCGAGGCCTGGGAGGTCAAATCAATCCGCGCCGACGCTTCCTCCGTCAGGATCGCATCGGAGGACCAGCTTTACTCGGAAACGAGGGATATCCATCTCGTTGTATTGCAGCTCAATGAGGCAAGCGGAACTTCCGGTTACTCTCTGAACGATCTGGTATCACGCGTCAGGACCCACCTTGATAACCAGCCCCTTGCCCGCGACGTTTTCGACGATCGCCTGACGGCGCTGGGTTATCTGACCCGAAGCGAATACGATGCACCAAGGTACTCTGCCGGAGCTGTCAGAGCGTTTCATGTGCATGGCGCGTTTCCACGCATCACGTCGAAGGCACTGCCCAAGGGTGTGACGGAAGTCAGGTATCACCTGCAATTGGACGAATGCACGCCCTACGAGATCGCACCCCCTTTTAGCCTCTACTGAAATGGATCTGGAAAGCTTTCATCAGGAACTGCTCTCTGACGCACGCGCTGCTGCAGAGTCGAACCGGGATTTTGTGCGCGCTGCTTTTGTGGAATCGGCTGGTGCACGGCTATCAGATGCAGAGGAGATCTCTGATTTCCAGGTCTGCCATTTCGAGGGCATCGGAGGGCGCAAGCGCCGGCTCCAGGTCGATGGCTATGCGATGGATGAAGCGGACGGCTCGATGGCCTTGGTGGTCGCCGAATTCTTCAATGATGACTCGATCCAGTCATTTGGCGCCACCGAGGCCCGACGCTGCTTCACAGCCCTGAGTGCATTCGTCGAGGAGTCCTTGAACGGGAATCTGACCAATGGCGCTATTGACGAGGCCCAGCCGGGATACGGCCTCGCCACAGAGCTTGCTCGCCACCTTCAGAAGATCGTGCGATTCCGCTTCTATCTGGTCAGTGATGGTCGCCTGAACACACGAATCCAGGACTGGCCGGAGCAGGAGATCCACGGCATACCGGTCGAGTACCATATCTGGGATGTGGACCGCTTTCACCGGGCACATGAGTCAGCCAGTGGGCGCGATGTCATCGAGGTGGACTTCTGTTCTGATGGCTTCGAGGGCCTGCCCTGCCTGCCGGCGGGCGTCACCGACAGCGGCTATCAGGCCTATCTCTGCATGATCCCGGGCGCGCTTCTGGCCTCAATCTACGACCGCTACGGCAGCCGCTTGCTTGAGGGGAATGTCCGCTCCTTTCTGAGCACCAAGGGCAAGGTCAATTCGGGCATTCAGGAAACAATCCGGAACGCCCCCGAGATGTTTTTCGCCTACAACAACGGGATCGCAGCTACGGCGGAAGCTGTCGCAATTGACGAGGCGAGTGGCCGCATCATCCGCGCCACCAACCTGCAGATCGTGAACGGCGGGCAGACAACGGCTTCTCTTGCGACAGCCAGACGCAATGACGAGAATCTCTCTAGGGTCAGAGTCCAGATGAAGCTGTCGGTGGTGTCACCGGACAAAGCCGGGGATATGATTCCCTTGATTGCGCGGTATGCCAACAGCCAGAACAAGGTCAACGACGCCGATTTCTTTGCTAACCACCCTTATCACATCCGTCTTGAGGAAATCTCGCGAAGTCTGGAGACTCCTCCGGCCCCGGGTGCGCAATACGGAACCCACTGGTACTACGAGCGGGCGCGTGGCCAGTTCCTTAACGAGCAGGCAGGCCTATCCAAGACCAAGAAGGAGCATTTCCTGCTGAGGAATCCCAAGGCGCAGCTGCTTACCAAGACCGATATTGCCAAGCTGGAGAACACGTGGCGGGGCTATCCGCACAAGGTCAGTTCCGGCGCCCAGAAGAACTTCCTAGTATTCGCGGACTGGGTCGCCAAGGCATGGGCAGACGATGAGCAACAGTTCAACAGGGACTATTTTCGCCACATCATTGTCTTGGCCATCCTGTTCAGGCACACCGAGGCCCTCGTCTCCAGACAGCGCTGGTACCAGGGCGGCTACCGCGCCAACGTGGTGACATACAGCCTCGCCAAGCTGCACCATATGGTCAGCTTGGAATCGGAGAACACAGAGCTCGACTTCCAGTCCATCTGGGAGCACCAGTCTGTTCCCGATGAACTCAGTGAGCAGATCAGGGTAATTGCGGAGAGGGTATTCGGGGTGCTCACGCGACCGGGGCGGCCCAAGGAGAACGTTACGGAGTGGGCCAAGATGGAACGCTGCTGGACCGAGGTAATGGAACTGAAGATTCCGCTCGACGAGAACCTGCTCATCGCGTCACTTGATCCAGAGCTGGAAAAGGCAATGCGGGACCAAGCGGTGGGTGTCCAGCCGGTCTCCTATGGTCTGTTTGCCCGGGCAAAAGTCATGGGCATTGACGGACGTATCTGGGAATCCATGCGGCTCTGGGGCGTCCGCGAAGGCTACCTAAATCCGCGCGAATCGGATCTGCTCCGGGCAGCTGCCCGAATCCCGAAATTCGCACCCTCCGCCAAGGACTGCGAGAAGATCCTGAAAATCCGGTCCAAGCTTTTGGCCAAGGGATATGAGAGCGACCTGACCGGGCAATCCTGACGTGCCCCAAGCGACCGGGAACAAGGAGTCCAGTGCGTGAGGCTCTCAGGACACCATTCTCTTGACGACCGATGCGATCTGCCGCGTCCGCCCCCCTAGTTGTCCGGAAAAGTCTGCAGCCGAGCCGCCTCCCTCACATTCAGAGCGCGACACTGCAGCGGATCCGGGTGGATATAGTAATGACCATCCTTGCTGATAGCGACGACGCGGCCGCTCTTTTACGAAGCAGAAACGGGCCTCTTCAGCGTCCCCTGCTGGCGAGTGTTGAATCACGAGCAAAACTGAGCCAGTAAGGGTGGTTGTCACGTCCAATTTTGAGCCACGTTATTCACATACCCTGCTGCTTTTTTCAGCAGTGGGGTCAGGATTGATCAGGCTCCTGGGTGTAACAGTTCCACTTGCTCAACCCTAAGCGTGTACACCGGCTTGACATGCATCTGGATCGAAACAGGTGAGACATCAACACGGCCCTTTTCCTCATCGCTCACAACAATCCAAGTGAAATCTTCGTCACCTGGATCCTGATACTGGGGCAGGATCCGTATCTTGTCGCCTTTAACCAGCATTTCGTTCTCCTGTAATGCTCAGCTGAAGAATGATCGCAGGGGTCTGATCAGGCTGCAATGATCGCTCGGCCTGTAGGACCTGAATGACCGGGAAAGTTGAAAGCGTGACCTGACTCCGTCCCCCTTGCCGTAGCCGTAGCGCCAGTCAATGGCTTCCACGGCCGCCATCCGGCGAAAGCGATCTCGGGTGGGTTATGTGTCTTCGGTGGGCTCCGGCGCCAGTTCGTGCGCTTGGTGGGAAAAGCGCTGGAGGCAATTCATCTGATACACATGATACGGCTGTAAGAGGTGACACAGTCGCTGACTTACGACGCCGAGACGGGCCTTTTCAGCGTCCCCTGTTGGCGAGCAATTCGCCCCAGCTCCTTGACTTCATCCCATGTGGGTACCTTGATCCCGAAATCCACTTGGGCCAGATAAGGCAGTACGCCTGCGAAGGGGAACGCTGGGCCGTCGTCAGTCTCCCCATAGCGCTCGTCCTTCATGTTCCCCGTGGCATGCCCCAGCAGCCTCTTCTGACGATCGCTGTCGAGCATGGTCTTGTCCAGTGCCTGATGGAAATTCGAACGCAACGAGTGAGGCACTTTGCGCCGTGGGACCGCAATGCCAGCCTCTTTCAGCAAGCCCCGCATGTAACGTGAGGGCTGACGGCCGAACAGGCCGTCTTCGCTCCATGTCAGCCCGTGGAAAAGATGGACCGGCCTTTTCGATGAAGCCTTGAGTTTTTCGACAAATTCGAGCAAACCCAGCTCAATCAGCTTCGGGTGCAATGGAACCACGCGGCGCGAAGCCTGGTTCTTCAGTCGCCGGTAAGCCTCTGGGGTGGGGGCGGTGATTTTCCGTTTGCGTTGAGCGTCCTCATCCTTTTCATCGGGGTTCTCAGGTTCATCGTTGATGAACGACACGCAGTGGACACCTTCCCGAACCGAAAAGTCGCTCGTGTACAACTGGGATGCCTCCGCCACACGGGTGCCCTGATAGAGACAAATCAGGGGAATCCAGTATCGCCAGGGGGCGTGCATGGCCCCAGTCAGGAAAGCTTCCTGCTCGAACAGGGTGACCACCTCATCGGCCGCCAGTGCCACGTATCCCTTCTTATGGCCCTGCTGTTGGTTTTCCTTGCTCAGATCACCCCGCGCTGCATCAAGGGCCACCTCCATCTCGTCCAGCACATCCCATGTGGTCCATGCTTTTCGTTTGGCATATTCGATGAACGGTTTGATGTGCCCCAGTTTTTTCTGAACGCTGTCACGGCTCGGCCTGGGGCTTTTGTTTTTCAGTCCCTCTTTGATGCGCTGGTGTGCTTCGGTCTCCTTCGTGCTTTGTCCTTGATTGGGCGGCAGGATCTTCAGGTTGTCATGCAGGCTTTCGATGTGCTCTCGTGTGATTCGGCTCATCCGGATGTCCAGAATGCCCAGTTGATGTTGGCCTTGAGCATCGATCCGATCGCGGCGGACTTCACCAATCAGTTCTCGAAACACTCGAAAAGATGGTTCGTAATCATGTCTCCAAGTCTTGTCAGAAAACTTTCGCCCCGCGTTCACGCGCCACTGCTCGATGGCGTCGGACAGCCAAAGTGAGTGCTCATCGGTGGATGCGTCCTCAATGTCCGCCTGAGGGACAAATCGCTCCGGCGCCGCAGCAAAGGGGGCAACATACACCGGGTCCCGTGTTGCCGCCGGCTGGTACTCTGGCCTGATCGCCACAACCGGAGTGGGGTGTGGCAGCGGGGCCATCTGCGCGTCATTGGCGGCGCGTTGACCACGGCCCAGCACTTGAAGCGTCACGTGCTGCAGGCAGCGCGCCATCAACAGCAGCGTCTCGGGGCTCGCTTGGGGGGAGTGCTGAACTTGCACCACCCCATCCACGTAGGACAAGGTGAAAGTCTGCTCTGTTTGCTGTGTCTGGTGCGTCTGTTGGTCAAGTGCGTGCATTGGTGTGATCCCGTTGCTGTACTTGACAAAAAAGTTTAAGCACATTTCTCGGGCTTTTGCCAATGCATGGCATCGGTGCGCAGTTTGTGTGGAGCGGCGCAGCTCTGTGGGCAGTTCCGGGTATCGCTGCCGCAGCACGGCAGGCACGGTCAGGCGCCAGTACCAGATTCCATTGGGGCCTTTGGCCAGGTGCGAGGCGCTCAGGCGCGGTGCCCAAGCCTGGGCCGCCGGTGGCAGGACGTCAGTGCGGGGATCAGTGAGGGGGGCGGTCAGGGGAGCCGTGGGCTGCTCGGAGCCAGGTCCACCAAGAGTGTCTGAGAGCATGCTGAACTGAGCCGGAGTTGG
>JACCDS011259871.1_pt1 | contig 12497 bp, 3 predicted proteins | sample 7446441 | NCBI WGS metagenome assembly JACCDS01 (sample SAMN15323445, study PRJNA562643) | freshwater metagenome | isolation source: river surface water | place: USA:Blue River Watershed | collected 2017-08-17
CAACAAATACAAAATTTTTGAGATTCTCTCTCTTAAAACGGGCCAAAGGTTATTTGGCACAGAAGGCGCTCAGAGCCGCGTTTTTCGCGCTCTCAACGTTTTTCACCTTTTCAACGGTGATGGGTCAGTCTATTACATTACAAACTCAATCATCTCCACTGTGTTTCGGAACAGCAAATGGAGTTGCTGTTTTTTCAGTTTCGGGATTTAGTAACCCATTTGAAGTAGTTGTTGACTCTGGTCAGTCAACTATTTCTTACACAATTGTAACAGGAACAAGTAGAACATTTACAAACTTAAAAGGAGGAGTAGCTTACAAATTTGTGTTCAGAACAAATGGCTTAGATACACTAAGTTATAGTCTTAAATTGAATCAACCAACACAAATAACTTATGTTGAGTCAATTACCAACCCAACATGTTTCGGTAAAAGTGATGGTTCAATAGTGATTTCTAGTGTTACAGGTGGTGCGAGTCCATACACTTATAATTGGTCTCCAGTAAGTTCATCAAATGGTACATTATCAAATTTACAAGATGGAATTTTCACGTTGAATCTTGTTGATAACAATAATTGTACTGTAAAAGATACTTTCACCTTAACTGAACCATCACAGATCAGTTTGCCATCTAATCCTGTTTTAAATTCATTATGTAATGGTTCAGGTAGTATTGTGCTTTCATCAGGTGTTTCAGGTGGAGCAGGTGGACCATATAGTTTTGAGCTGAACTACACAGGAACCTTCACCTCCAGCACAACATTTTCGAACCTTTGGAATGGAAATTATGCCGTTGTCGTGAAAGACAACAACAATTGTACGGATACTAATACTTTTACTGTACAAAATACCGATAATGTTCCTCCAGTTGCTAAAGGGAAGAAAAATTATGTGGTTTCTTTAAGTAGTTTGGGTACCGCAACAATTACAGCTGCTACTCTTGATTCTTCCAGTTCAGATAACTGTGCAATCAAAGCATTATCAATTGACAAAAATTCCTTCACTTGCTCAGATACCGGATTCCAAAAAATAGTATTAACAGCTACCGATTCAACGAATAATACCGACACCGTTCATGTATATGTTATTGTAAAAGATGTAACCAAGCCAATTGCAAATCCAAAATGGTTGTCAAAAGTGTATGTGGGTGGAGCAGGTTCAGTGACATTCACGGGATTAGACGCAGATAGCGCCTCATTTGATGAATGTGGAATTGCCAAAATTACTGTTTGGAGAAACGCATTCTCCTGCGCTGATGCTGGCGATACGTTTCAAGGAAATTTTGAAGTGAGGGATATCGCAGGAAACGTTTCCTCAAAAACAATTTCAGTTGCAGTATTTGATACAATTGCTCCCACTTTAACTGTTAAAAATTATACCTCCTACCTAAACGCTAACGGGAAAGATACCATTCACTTCGATAGTGTTTTCGTTTCGTTGACCGATAATTGCACTCCTGATACTGCTTATTTTGATGCCGTAAACGATACAATCATCCCAGTTGATTGCTCTAAAGTTGGCAATAATGCTATTAAAATTTGGGGTAAGGACAAAAGTGGTAATCTGACTTACAAAATCGTTAACGTGTTGGTAAAAGATACCCTAACACCTGACTCTCTGAAGGTAAAAGATCAATTTGTATATTTAGATTCTACAGGTGCATTCACCCTCTCAAAAGATAGTGTTGTCCTCTATGCATCTGACCCTTGCTCCATTAAAGATACCACAATGAAAACGGTCTTTAATTGCGCTGATTTAGGTATTGATACCGTTACCGTTACTATTTCTGATTATTCAGGTAATACTCTTTCGAAGAATATTAAAGTATTCGTAATCGACACCATTAAGCCAAGTATTACAACTCTATCAGTAGATACACTCATATTGGATAGTTTTGGCAACGCCTCAACATCATGGAATAAATTGTTTGTTTCCGCTTATGAGAATTGTCAAATCGAAACTTGGGGTTTGAATGATTCTATTTTTGATTGTGGGGATGTGGGAACGTTTAATATTTTCGCCACCGTTACCGATAAATCTGGAAACCAAGCTTATGATACTATCTCCATTACGGTATTAGATACTTTGGCGCCTTGGAGAATTGAAGTCATGCCTTTAATTGACGCTTACCTCGATAATTCCGGAAATTTTGATCTTTCAACCCGAAATGTGGTTCTTCAGGCTTTAGACAATTGTATTAAGGATACCATTTTCTCAAAAACCATTTTCACGTGTTCAGATTTAGACACAAACTGGGTTTATGTGTCAATATTGGATGTTGCAGGAAATACGGTTACCGATTCAATGCGCGTTGTAATTCACGATACCACCTTACCAGTAGCTATAGCATCCCCAGATACATTATATATTAATACTCTTGGCAATGTTTCCACTACAGCAGCAGCCATTGGATCTAAGAGCTATGACAACTGCGGTATTAAAACCATGTCAATTGATAACGATAAGTTCTATTGTACCGATGCTGGCAAGCTCAGAAGAATTATTCTTACCGTAACGGATAACAAAGGAAATATTCACAAAGACACCACTCAGGTTTTGATTCTTGATACTGTGAAACCCGTGCTAGTCATGTTCAACCCAACATTGCAACTCGATGCCACGGGCAAAACAAAACTTACAATTTCTCAGGTTGATAAAGGCAGTTACGACAATTGTACTATCCTCAAAAGAGAGCTAAGCGATACGGCTTTTGATTGTTCTAACGTAGGCGTGAATGTGGTTACCTTCAAAGTAACTGATGTGAATGGCAATGTTTCAACTTCTAACTTCAATGTTACTGTTGAAGATAATATTGATCCCGAATTAACTGTCCAAAACACCACCATTTTAATTGACACATCAGGTAAAGCGTATTTGAAAACTTCAATGGTGGTTGTAACTGCTACAGATAATTGTGGAACAGACACCATTCTGTTAAGTAAATACGTGTTTGATCTGACCAATTTGGGTAATAACAACGTAAATGTTACACTAAAGGATAAAAATGGTAATTCTGTAACCAAACCGGTAATTGTAACTGTAATAATTGGTGATGCAGATAAAGATAGCATACCCGATTATGTTGAAAAGAATTTCGATACAGATAGCGACGGAACTTTGGACTACTTAGATGTTGATTCAGATAACGATGGTATCGCTGATATTACCGAAAATAATAACAAGCACGCACTAGTCGATACGGATGCCGATGGCAAACCTGACTTCCGCGATTTGGATGCTGATAATGATGGTATTAACGATGTACTTGAGGCGAATATTGCCGATGCTAACAAAGATGGTATTAAAGATAATGCCGCAGACTTAGTGACGAATCCGAATGATCAAGATGCAGATGGAGAAGCAGATTACAGGGATTTAGATTCAGACAATGATGCCTTATTGGATATTTACGAAAGTAGCCAGGGACATATTGACTTGAACAGTGATGGTCGCGTTGATGGAAATGATGCCGATAATGATGGAATCATAGATCAAGCGGATGCATTTACTGGTTTTGGTGACCAAAATGATTCAAAACCAGCAGATACGGATTCTGATAATACAGGAGATTGGAGAGACACAGATTCTGATGGTGATGGAATATCCGATAAAATTGAAACATTTGCTGATAAAGACGGTGATGGAAAACCCAATTTTAGAGATCTAGATTCTGACGGTGATTTGATTCCAGATACTTACGAAGCAGGAAGCAATGCAAATTCTCCATTGGATACAGACAATGATGGTAATGCTGACTATTTAGATACGGATTCTGATAACGATAATATCCCAGATAGTTACGAAGCCGGAACAGATCCTAAAAACCCAAGAAATACCGATGGAGATGCTCTAGAAGATTATCGCGATTTAGATTCTGATGGTGATAAAATTCCTGATAGCTACGAAGCTGGTAATAACGCGAACAATCCAGTAGATACTGACAATGATGGAATCGAAGATTATCGCGATTTGGATGCTGATAATGATACCCTTTCAGATGAAATTGAAGCAGGTAACGATCCTAATAATCCTGTTGATACTGACAACGATGGAATCGACGATTTCAGAGACTTGGATTCAGATGCAGATGGAATCAATGATAAAACCGAAGGAAATATTGACACGGATGGCGATGGAATTGCTAATTTCCGTGATGTAGATTCCGATGGCGATGAAGTCTTGGATTCTGATGAAGGTACTTCAGATGCTAATGGTAACGGAATCCCTGACTACACCGATGCTGACGTGGTAATTCCGGAAGCCTTCTCACCGAATAATGATGGAGACAATGATGTCTTCTATATCAAAGGATTGAAAGTATTTAATAATGCAGAATTAATTGTCTTGAATAGAAATGGACAAGTAGTTTATTCTTCTGGTAAGGGATATAATAATGCATGGGATGGTAATCATTCTTCGTCATTCCCAAGTCTTGGAGGAACTGAATTGCCCGAAGGTTTGTACTTCTATGTATTCAAATACAATGGTTTAAACAAAGAACCGATTACTGGCAACCTTTATATCAAACGTTAATCAATTAAATGTAAAAAGAGATGAAAAATTTTAAATTATATAGAGTTGTTTTGGGGTTGGGGATGTTGTTTTCCACCTCGTTACACGCTCAGCAAGAACAAATGTATTCGCACTATGATTACAATTCGCTTGCAATTAATCCTGCTTATGCAGGATCCAAAAGAACATTCGTTGCGAATAGTTTAGCACGTATGCAATGGAATAGCTTGCCTGGCGCACCACGTTATTACAATTTAGGGATGCACACTCCATTGGTGGGTGATTTTGCAGGTGGATTAAATATTCAAACAGGTAAAATCGGTAAGTTTAAAGTGGCAAGTCCACTCACTGAAACACAGATTGCACTATCGGGTGCATACAACAAACAAATTGCGAACAATGTACGTGTTGCTGTTGGTCTTCGTTTTGGTTTGTATAATTACGTAGCTAACTTATCTCAACTTCAGTTGGATAAGCCAGGCGATCAGGTTTTTAACAATAACGATTACAATCTAACTGCTCCGATGGCTGGATTTGGAGTATATGTTTATGGTGATAACTATTTTGCTGGTATTTCCGCGCCGAGAATGGTTTTTGTACCTGCAGATCAGAGAGCCAATAATGTCAACGTAGCTTACGCTGCAACAACTCAATATTATGCAGTTGCTGGTTACGTAATTGATGCTGGTCCAGATTGGAAAGTGAAACCAACAACGCAAATAAAAATTGCCAATGGAGTTCCTGTGGAGGCTGATTTCAATTTGCATGCTATCTATATGGATGATTTTTCTTTAGGTGCATTTGTAAGAACAGGTGGCGAAGGCGGTGTGATGGCCATGGCAAACGTGAGTCCTAATTTTACAATCTTGTATTCATACGATACACGTTGGGCTCCTTTGAATCAGTACGTTAGATCATCTCACGAATTTGGTATTCAATACATGATTCCTTATGTTTCAAATAGTCGTGTTAAAGCTCCTAGATATTTCTAAAATCCCCTCTATGAAAAAAATCAAATTAGTGAATAAAATAATTCTTTTGGTCGGGTTGCTCTCTTTTACTCAGACAGCATTTTCCCAAAAGAAAATCATGAAACAGCTGAGTCAACAACGGTATCATGAAATAGTAAACGCGAACCAAGGTAAAACCAAAGCAGTTAAAAAAGGATACGTTTATCAACGTGCTTTAGCATTTTCATTCGCCCAAATGGCGATGCCTGAAAAAGCATACGATGCTTATTTTGAATTGATAGAAAAATATCCAAGTAATATTGATGACGTAGATCGTTTGCAGTTTGCATTGGTTGCCCGTCAGATGGAGCTTTATGGTATTTCGGATAGTTTACTTCTACAGTTGAAAGGTACCTCATATAATGGAATTCCGTTGTTTGAAGAACTTACCGATGATTTCTACGTTGTAAACAAAGAAAAACGCTCTGATTATTGGGAAGAGTTTAACTTCCAAGATAATTATGTTTTCAAGAAAATCCCTCAAAGTACGAAAGTAAGCGAATATGCATTGGTGCCCGATGGGAAAGGAAAAGCGTTCTTTTCTCAACAAAAAAGTACTGGACTTTGGAAAATCATTACAGCTATTCAAGGCCAACCTTACCATAAAATTATTTTGGCCCGCTACTCTGATAGCAGCATTATTTTCCCTGAGGTTATGAAGTTTAATAGATCTAGAACCAATCAGCATATTAGCTATGTTGATCAAGTTAATGGTTGGATTTATTTAACGCGAAATGTTAGTAAGAAGAACAGTAAAAATGAAAAAGTTCTTGAAGTAGTTGCTTTAAGAATAGATAGAAAAAACAAGTCAAAATGGATTCAAGTTCCATTCCAATTGAATAATATAAACTATTCGGTAGCTGATTTGGTGATTTCTCCTGATGGGTCTAAAGCCATTTTCTCTTCCGATATGCCCGGTGGTTATGGTAAATCGGATTTGTACGAAGCACCTGTGTTGGAAAACAATGAAAATGGTTTGAAACTAGGTACTCCTGTAAATATGGGGCCACTTATCAACACGGCTTTGCGTGATAACTTCCCAAGATTTTCTGATTCTGGCGATTTCTTCTTCTCTTCAGAGGGTCATTTGGGTTTCGGGGGATTGGATATCTACACCATTGATAAAAATTCATCCATGATTCTGAACCTTGGAAAGCCTATCAATTCACCTTTTGATGATTATGCTCCACAATTTCATGAGAAATGGGGTACCATTTCATCTAACCGAAATGGTGGCGGAAATAACGACGATTTGTATTTCATGCGTTGGTTTGAAGATAACAAAACCCAAAAAGAACCAACTCAAGAAGGTGTAATCGTTCAAGTTATTGACGAAGAAACGGGTTTACCTATGCCTAATGTGGATGTGGCTATCGATAATCTCGATGATCTAGATAATGCCATTCCCTCAAAAACGGATTCTTTGGGTAGAGTGCTATATGATGATATACCTAAAACAGCCAAAGTACAAGCAACTTCACATCCCTGTGGTTACAAATACGCCACTTCACAAGAATATTCAGTAAATCCTGAAGGTAAACGCATGGTTACTTTGGGAGTTCAGAAATACAAGGTGGGAGAAGATTTAGGTGTTTTATTCGATGTGAAACCTATTTATTATGAATCAAGTAGTTACGATTTAACTCAACAATCTAAGGAAGAATTAGATCGTGTTGTAATTGTATTGAAAGACAATGAAGGTTTGTTAGTTGAATTGGGAGCACATACCGACTCTAGAGGATCTGATGATTTCAACATGATGCTATCTGATTATAGAGCTAAATCCGTTTATAATTATTTAGTTTCCAAAGGCATTGCTGAAGGCAGATTGAAGTTTAAAGGATATGGTGAAACCAAAATTTTGAATCGTTGCTTTAACGGAATTGATTGTGCGGACCAAGAACATCAAGTAAATCGTCGTACCGAATACTTGATTTATGGTGTACTTCCTTGCGGTAAAACTATCAAAGGTGGTTCAACTAAAAATGCTATTGCTTCAAATGATAAAAAAGTAGGTAAAAAATCATCCTCCAAAAAGTCAGATAATGCCTTAGCAAATTCTGGAAAGGATAATTCAAGCAATGAATCCCCCGAAGAAAGTCGCAAAAAACATAGCTTTACAAAGGCAGATTTGGAACAAAAAGACATGGCAACTGGTGATGCAGATGGCGATGGAATTCCTGATTACTTAGATCCAGATTCGGATAATGACCGCATTCCAGATGCTGCTGAAGGTAGAAAAGATTCTGATGGTGACGGTTTGCCTAACTTCATCGATAAAGATTCCGATAATGATGGAATTCCTGATTCCGTTGAGGGCGGTGCTGATACTGATAAAGATACCAAAGGAAACTACATAGATACCGATTCTGATAATGATGGTATCAAAGATGAAGATGAAGGCGTTGAAGATGCCGATAATGACGGAAAACCCAATTACATCGACTCTGATTCGGATAATGATGGAATTTCTGATCGTAATGAAGGTACAAAAGACACGGATAACGACGGATCGCCTAATTTCTTAGATTTGGATTCAGACGGGGATGGTATTGAGGATTCTGACGAAGGCACCAAAGATTCAGATGCAGATGGTAAGCCCAATTATTTAGATACCGATTCTGATAACGATGGTATCTCTGATAAAATTGAAGGTACGAAAGATTCCGATAATGATAGAAAACCAGACTATATCGACACGGATTCTGACGAAGATGGAATTCCAGATAAGTTTGAATCTGCAGCTAACTACAAGAACTATCCAACTGAAGTGAAACCCATCGAAGTGAAAACACCTCATTCGGATTCAAAGGCGGGTTCAACCGATGTAAATGGCTCTAATGAAAGTGATGTTGTAGTAGATATGCCAGCTCCAGAAGATAATAAAGTAAAAGCATCTATTTCGAAACCAGCAAACAACAGTGTAAACACTTCAAACAAAGAGGTTTATCGCGTTCAAGTTATGATGTCTGCAAAATCATTGGACAAAGCAACTTTAGCGAAAAGCGGTTTGAAAGACGTTTTTGTTTATCAAGACAATGGCTATTTCAAGTATTGCACAGGTAAATCATTCGATAATGAATCGGATGCAGAAGCAGAAAAAGTACGTTTGCGTGCAAACGGATTTAAGGATGCATTTGTTGTGAAATTTGTAGGCAATAAGCGTGTTAAATAAGACGCTGTAGCGAGCTTAGTATAAAATAGCATGAAGACCAACGCTAAAACGTTCAAATGGAACCAGCAACGGTTTTTGAACGTTTTAGCGTTGGTTTTTTTATTGGCTGCAATTCTTATTTCAATTAAAAACTATTACAATCCGTTAATCTATGGATTGAAAAATACTCCGTTTGGGGTTAAAGCGTATAACAACTTCGTCATTTTCAAAAATTCGTTCTTTCACCTTTTAGAACAAAAGCAACTATTTCACCCATATCGTCCTGCCCAATACGATGTTTTTAAGTATTCTCCCACATTTGCCCTGTTTTTTGGTTTATTTGCTTGGGGTGGTGATTTGTTAGGTCTGATTTTGTGGAATTCATTGAATTTGCTGTTGCCTTTATTTGCTCTGCAACAGCTTTGGAATTACAATAGTAAAATCAAGCGCTGGGGATTTTTATTTCTAATGTTGGCGTTATTAGTTGAATCAACTACTTCAGCATTGAATTCCCAAAGTAACGGTCTCATGTTAGGTCTTATGATTCTAACATTGGTGGCAATTCAGAAAAGCAAATACAACCAAGCTGTTCTGTTTATTGCACTTACCGCGTTTATTAAAATTTTTGGGCTAGTATTATTTGCACTTTTTTTGGTAAAACCGGGGTTGGTTCGAGTACGACAATTATTCTTTAGCACATTGCTCATTTTTGCTTTCCTATTCTTTATTCCTTTGGTGGTCGTGAACTTCGACTATTTATTGTCCCAATATTCAGAATGGCTGCGACTATTACAAAAAGACGGATCTGTTTTTGTGAAATATTCTGTGATGGGATGGATTGTTAGTTGGTTTCAATACCTGCCAAATAAAACCATTGTGTTATTACTTGGACTAATCCTACAGATGTTACCCGCGATAGCATTTCTTTACAGATCTAAAAAGAAAGCCAAATTATTTGCAAATTCGAAAGCTTCAATTTCCAATCAACCTTTTTCTCAAATTAATAATAACCAAGTAAATTCCACCTCATTGCATAATTGGGGTTCCGTTTTTAAACCCAGTTTTCCAGTTGGTTTTTTAGAAATTTGGACGTTTTCTTGGATTGTATGGGTGGTGATTTTTAATCACATGGCTGAATCTGCAACCTTCATTATTGCTGTTGGAGGTGTAGTTGGTTATCTCCGATTAGTAGAAAATTGGAATCGATGGACATATTTTTTACTTGTCTTGTTGTTTGCTTTTACCATTTTAGGCCCAACAGACATTTATCCTCGCGAATGGCGTTTTTGGATTGTAGATACGGCTCAATTAAAGGTATTTCCTGTGATTCTTTTTTGGGGGACGATGATTCTGCATCTTTTTCAATTTCAGTGGAAGAACCATGCCAGGGAAGAATAAAATTCCATCAGCAGGGAAACCTTTACGTCGAAAAACTTATTCAACTAACAAGGCATTATATAAAAATTAAATAAAAAGGGCTGCCTCATTACTGAAACAGCCCCTATTCAATCAAATCGATTATCGATTATTTTTCAGAACGTTCGTTGCGATCTCCGCGATCACGATCGTTTCCTCTGTCACCTCTGTCTCTTCTATCTCCTCTGTCGTTTCTATCACCGCGATCGTTTCTACCCCCATTACTTGGTCTTGCAGGACGAGGTTCTCTCTCTACATAACCTTCTGGTTTTGGTAACAATGCTTTGCGACTTAAACGGAATTTACCGGTTTTGCTATCTACTTCAATCAATTTTACTTCTAATTCTTGACCGTCGGTAAATACGCCTTCCATACTTGGTGTTTTTTCCCATGAAATTTCGCTGATATGCAACAATCCATCTTTACCAGGCATAAATTCTACAAACGCTCCGAAATCAGTAACGGTTTTTACTTTTCCAGAGTAGGTAGCACCAACTTCAGGAATTGCAACAATACCATTAACAATAGCTTTTGCTTTATCCATGCTTTCTGCATCGTTAGAAAGGATTTCAACAAATCCTTTTCCATCGCGCTCTTCAATAGAAATGGTTGTTCCAGTCTTAGCTTGAATGTCTTGGATGATTTTTCCACCTGGGCCAATTACAGCACCAATGAATTCTTTATCAATGATAATAACTTCAATTCTTGGAGTATGTGGTTTCAAATCCATTTTTGGAGTGTTAATGGTTTTTTCCATTTCACCCAAAATGTGCAAACGTCCATCTCTTGCTTGTTTCAAAGCTTGAGCAACCATTTCCCATTTCAAACCATTGATTTTGATATCCATCTGACAAGCTGTAATACCATCTTTTGTACCAACAACTTTGAAGTCCATATCTCCCAAGTGATCTTCGTCTCCTAAGATATCCGTTAATACTTGATAATTTCCAGCATCATCGGTGATCAAACCCATTGCAATACCTGAAACAGGCTTGCCCATCTTGATACCCGCATCCATCAATGCCATTGAACCCGCACAAACAGTAGCCATACTTGAAGAACCATTCGACTCTAAAATATCGCTCACAATACGAATTACATAAGGAACATCAGATGGAATCATTGCTTTTAATCCACGTAATGCCAAGTTTCCGTGTCCAATTTCACGACGTCCTGGACCTCTATTTGGGCGAACCTCGCCGGTTGAGAAACCAGGGAAGTTGTAATGCAACATCAATCGACTTGTACCGTGCAACATTGGAGCATCCAATAACTGCTCATCCAATTTACCACCTAAAGTAACAGTTGTTAAAGACTGTGTTTCACCACGAGTAAACACAGCAGAACCGTGTGCAGCTGGCAAATAATCTACTTCGGTATAAATAGGACGAACTTGTGTGGTTGAACGACCATCTAAACGCTTTTTGGACTCAAGAATCATTGCACGCATTTGGTTGTATTCCGCTTCGTGGAAATACTTTTTAGCCAAGCGTATCATGCGACCTTCTTCTTCATGGCCTTCAAATTGTTTTACATATTCCGTAATAATCGCTTTGAATGCTTCACTTCTTTCTTGCTTTGGTTTTCCACTTTCAGCAACCGCGCGAATAGCTGGAGAAGTTTCACGAATTACGCGCTCTCTTAACTCTTCGTCGTTATCTTCATGGTTGTATTCTCTAACTGGCTTTCTTCCACCTAATTTTTCTAACAAGGCCATTTGTTCTGCACATTGCTTTTTGATAGCTTCATGTCCAAACTTAACAGCTTCCAAGAATTCTTCTTCTGAAAGTTCTTTCATTTCACCTTCAACCATGTTCAAATCTTGTGAAGTACCACCTAAAATGATATCTAAATCAGATTTTTCTAATTCTGTTTTGGTTGGATTCAATACGAACTCTCCGTTGATTCTACCTACACGAACTTCAGAAATTGGACCTAAGAAAGGAATATCTGTTAGCATTAAAGCAGTAGAAGCCGCTAGACCTACATATGTATCAGGAAGAATTTCCTCGTCAGAAGAAATCAAAGTCAAGTTTACTTGTGTATCTGCGTGATAATCTTCAGGGAACAAAGGACGTAAGCAACGGTCAACTAAACGAGAAATCAAGATCTCGTAATCAGATAAACGCGCTTCTCTTCTTAGGAAGCTACCTGGGATTCTACCCACAGCAGCAAATTTTTCTTGGTAATCTACGCTCAAAGGCAAGAAATCAATTCCTTCTTTCGCGTCGTAATTACTTACAACGGTAGCAAGAATCATGGTTTTACCCACCTTTACAACACAACTTCCGTGTGCTTGGCGCGCCAATTTACCGGTTTCAATTTCAATAATACGGCCATCGCCAGTATCAAATGTGGTTTTAGTAATATTCATTTTTAACGAATTAATTTTAAACAAAAAGCCCC
>JACCDS010784790.1_pt1 | contig 12490 bp, 6 predicted proteins | sample 7446441 | NCBI WGS metagenome assembly JACCDS01 (sample SAMN15323445, study PRJNA562643) | freshwater metagenome | isolation source: river surface water | place: USA:Blue River Watershed | collected 2017-08-17
CGACAAGACCGAGCCGACGCTGGACAGCGCAGCCGACCTGCACACGCCGGAAGGCAAGATGAAGGTGGCGCAGACACTGGCCGATGAGTTTATTGGCGGCGCGAGTTTCAAGACCATCATCGAAGCGCGCAAGCGGATCTCGGAATTGATCGGCAAGCCGATCGAGGCGGCAACCGAACTGGCCAAGCAGGCCGACGAAACGATCGAGGTGGCCGTCGTTCTGGCCGGCCGCGAGATTGTCCAGGCAGGCCGCAAGCAGGGACGCAGCGCCCAGGTCATCTACGACCGCCTGGTGGATCTGTACAACCGCCAGCCCAACCTTGCGGTGCGCTCGTCTACCAGCGTGCGCGACCAGGCGTATAGCACGCCCGTGCCGCTGGCCTATCTGGCCTCCGAACTGGCCGGCATCACCTACGATAGCAAGGTTCTGGAGCCAACGGCCGGCAACGGCATGTTGCTGATCGGCGCTGACACGCGCAAGGCAAGCGTCAATGAACTCAACCCGAAGCGGGCTGAGATGCTAAAGGAAATGGGGTTCCGCTGGAAGTCGGTTAACGCCGCCTCAAACGAACTTTCTGCCCCCAAGTCGCAGGACGCCGTGATCGCCAACCCGCCGTTCGGCGCGACCAAGGACGACGCTGGCAACACGATCATTTATGAGGTCAAGCCGGACTACGGCACGCGCGAAGTCGATCATGCGATTGCCTTCAAGGCGCTGGAGGCGATGAAGGACGACGGCCGCGCCGTGCTGATCGTCGGCGGCTCGAACGCCACGACGGACGAGGGCCGGCAAGAGGACTACCGTGGCAAGAGCAAACGCTCGTTCTACTTCAACCTGTACAAAGACTACAATGTGGTCGATCACTTCACGGTGGACGGCTCGATGTATTCGAAGCAGGGGGCCAGCTATCCGGTGGATGTCATCGTCATCGAGGGGCGTGGCAAGTCCAAGCGCGATCTGCCGGCGGCGGATCTGCCGCAAGTCATCCGTTCCTATGAAGAATTGAAAGGAAAACTCAATGGCACTCGTAGCGTGGAGTCCGAAGGGGTATCTGGCGCCGATGGAGCTTCTGGCGGCGAAAGTGCCGGAGGGCAAGATAACGGAACGCCAGTGGATCGAGTACCTGGCCGACCGGGTGACAGCAATGGCGGTCAAGGCGGGGCCGGAAATGACTCAGTGGGCGTGTCAGGCACTGGATCTGCCGACAACGGACGACCCGATGGAAGCGGGGCAGTATCTGGTGATGGGAAATCTGAATCTGCGTACACACCTAAGCTGCGCAATTCTGGAGGGCGAACCGTTCCCGGCAACAGCAAAGCAGGAACCGGAAGCGCAACAAGCGATCGAGGAAACCGATCTGGAAACGTGGACGGAACTGGCAGCGTCGATGGCAAGCGCGTCGAATCTGGACTGACCGACCGGCGCGGCGAAGAAACCGAAACAGAAACCCAAGTCTCCTACGCGCCGCGCTCGAATGCGGCATCGGTCGGCACGCTGGTTCCGCGCGCAATGCGGGATGCCATCGACGCGTCGTTGGAAAAAATTGAAAATCAATTCGGCAACATCGATGAGTACGTTGCCGAGCGCCTGAACTACGACCCCGAAACCCTGCGCGCCAACTTCTCTGCCGAGCAGGTGGATGCGCTCGCATTGGCCATCAAGAACGCCGAAGAAGGCCGCGGCTTCATCATTGGCGATCAGACAGGCATCGGTAAAGGTCGCGTCGTGGCGGCGATGATTCGCTACGCCATCATCAATGACAAGACGCCGATCTTCGTCACCGAAAAGCCGAACCTGTATTCGGACATGATTCGCGATCTGGACGACATCGGCATGACCGATGAGCTTGGTCTGGACACGAAGAAGCCAAAGATTTTCATGACCAACGCCGATGAGACTGTGCCGTACAGCCTCATTCGCGAAAAAAATGGCGAAATCACCGAAAACAATCTGACGCTGCGCCCGCCAAAAACCGGCAAAGCCATGGGCGAACTGATGCGCCAGATGATGGCCGGAGAGAGCCTGGGCGATTACAAGGTCATCTTCACGACCTACAGCCAGCTTCAAACTGTGAAGGGCAAAGTCACCGATCGCATGAACTTCGTCAAGCAGTTCGGCGCCGGCAACTACATGATCTTCGATGAGTCGCACAACGCTGGCGGCGCAGGGCCGCAGCGCAGCAAGGCTCGTAACAGTGAGCAGCGAGAGGGTGAAGGTAATGCAGACCAAACCGGCCGCGCAGCTTTTGTACGCGGCCTGGTAAACGCCGCATTCGGCACGTTCTTCAGTTCGGCCACTTACGCCAAGCGACCGGACGTGATGGATCTGTATTCGTCCACCAACATGAAATTGGCCGTGGACAGGATCAGCCAGTTGGGCGAAGCGATCAAACTGGGCGGCGTGCCGATGCAACAGGTTGTCGCCACCATGCTGACAAAAGACGGCCAGTACATTCGACGCGAACGCACGTTTGCTGGCGTGTCTTATGACACCGTAGAAACCAAAGTCGATAAGCAAACCGCTGAAAACATGGCCGCCGCCATGCGTGCCGTGTTGGATTTCTCGCGCGCCAAAGAAGCCGTCGTCAAGAACATCCAGAAAGAAATGGATAAAGAGGGCGCGCTGGTCAAACAGATGGGCGGCGAAAAAGCCACCATTCAAGGCGCCAACTTCGGATCGATCATGCACAACCTGATCGATCAAATGCTGCTATCGCTGAAGGTGCAAGAATCGGTCAATCACGCGATTACTCGTCTGAAGGCTGGCGAAAAAGTGGTGATGACGGTATCGAACACCATGGGTTCATTCCTCAATGACTACGCGGAGGAAATGGGCCTGAATATGGGTGATCCGGTGGCGCTGTCGTTCAAGGATCTGTACGACCGTTACCTTGAAAAGCAACGCATGGTCACGATTAAGGACAGCGGCGGCAACAAGACTCAGCGCCGTTTGACAGATGCGGAACTTGGCCCGAAATTGGTCGAGAAATTTGAAGCCGTCCGTAAGCAAATTGCCGATTCTGGCTTTGGTTCTGCGCCGATTTCCCCGATTGATTACCTGCATAACGAACTTCGAAAAGCGGGATTCAAGACGGATGAAATTACCGGTCGCACGGTGACGCTGAATTACCAGAGCGGCACGCCCATGCTGACTCGTCGCTCGGCCGACATTCGCCAGCGCGTGAAGGCGGTTCGCGGATTCAATGGCGGCGAAGTCGATGTCCTCATTCTCAACCAAGCCGGATCAACGGGCCTATCGCTGCACGCATCATCGAAGTTCAAAGACCAGCGCAAGCGCCACATGATCGTGGTGCAGGCTGAGAAGAACATTGACACCCACATGCAGATGCTTGGTCGCGTGCATCGCACCGGCCAGGTTATTCCGCCTGCTTACTCGCAGATGATGGCCGACATCCCGGCTGAAATGCGTCCTGCGGCGGTGCTGGCAAAGAAGATGGCATCGCTGTCAGCAAACACGACGGCCAGCCGTAAGTCGGCTGTCAGCGCCGAAGGTATCGTGGATTTCATGAACGACTACGGCGGCCAGGTTGCACAAGAGTTTTTGCGCGACAACCCGGACATCCTTGAATCGCTTGGCGGCAGCAAGGTATTGCCTCTTGATGAGAATTCGGAAGATGCAAACGAAGATGACATTCGCAAGTTCACCGGCTATATCCCGATCCTGCCGATCAAGCAGCAAGAGCAAATTTATAAGGATCTGATCGAGCGTTACAACGAACTGATTGAACGCGAGAACACCCTTGGCACGAACAAGCTCGAAGCCAAGGCGGCGGATCTGGACGCGAAGGTGTTGTCGTCGCAACAGATCACTGAGAACAAGGGCGACCCGTCGATCTTTGCTTCCCCGGCCAACATGGAACAGGTCGATGTGAAGCGCAACGTCAAGCCGTACACCAGCGCAGAAGTGACCGAAATGGTCAATGAGCGCCTGGGCGACAAGACGGGTGGGGCGATCGCCAATGAAATGGCCAAGGACGTTGCAGAGCGTACCGCCGCTTTTGAAAAGCAGCGTGTGGACGATCTGCAAAAGAAAGAGGTTGAGCCGGTCAAGATCGAGTCGCAGCGGTCGCAAATCAACCTCGCGCTCAACCATGTTCGCGCCGTACTTCAGAACTACCGGATTGGCGACTCGATTCAGATCAAGGACAAGAACGGCTTCATTGTCTATGGCGTCATCACCGACATCCAGAACAAGGGCCGAACGCAGAACCCCGCCGCTGGTTCGGCATGGAAGATGCAAGTCGCGCTGGCCAACGGCGACGCCAAAAGCCTGACGATCAACTTCGGGCAGATCGGCAGCCGCTACGAACTGTCTCGCGAAACTCGCGTCAACTGGTACAACTCCGAAACGCAGACCGCCGAACTGATGTCGATCATGGACGTATTCGACAAGGGTTCGACGGCACGACGGGAAAAGCGTTGGCTGGTGACAGGTAACATCCTGGCGGGCTTTGCGAAGTACCCTGGCCAGATCATCCAGTACACCAAGGCCGACGGCACGACGGGGCAGGGCGTGCTGATGAGCCGCCAGTTTGACTTCAACAAGGAGCAGAAGAACGCGCCGGTTACGTTGAAGTCGGGCGATCAGGTCATGCAGTTCTTCCGCGAAGTGGGCGACCGCGCCATGGTCGGCACGCCGGATGCTGTTTTGAAAATCGGCTTCTACAATGGCCGGTTCACGTTCACCGTCCCGAGCAGCAAGCGTGAAGGCGGAACGTACTTCCTCGACACCGGCATTACCGGCGCCCTCGGCACGGACTTCTACAAGCGCGGGCAGCAGATGCAGGCGTCCACCTATTCCGCCGAGGATGCCAAGGCCGCGATCGATTACATCATTCGCGACCGCGAGGACACGATCATTGCGCTCTCTAACGTCGAAAAAGCGAGAGAACTATTTAGCGTTAAGCAAAGTGCGCCGCAAATTTACAGCAAGACAGGCACATCAGTCGTAGTACCGGCTCCAGTACGGATCTCCGAAGCGGCCGTGCTTGCAGAAATTGACAATCGCATCGCGAATTTTGCGCACCAGCCCACGATTTTCGTCCGGGATAGTGCTGAGGGGATCCTGCCGGGGGCAAGCAATAGTGATGGAATCTCGGGTGCTGTACATGAAGGGAAGGTTTACCTTTTCAGGGATCACCTCCGCACTCTGCTCGACGTTCAAAGGACACTTTTCCATGAATTGCTCCACTATGGACTGAGAAAACTGTTCACGCGCGAGCAGTTTATAGCAGAAATGTTGAAGCTTTATGAGCGTGACGCTTTCATCAAAGCGCGAGCCGACAATTTTGTAAACACAGAGGAAGGCAAGGCCGCAGAAAATTTTGGCGGAAAAGATTACGCGCTTGCTCGCGGTGTTGATGAAGCATTAGCAAGAATTTCAGAGGCTAATGCAGGCAAATACCTGAGAACAGACTTACTCAATCGCGTCGTTGTCAGGGTAACAAAGTGGCTGGCTAACCTTGCTGAAAGCCTGGGGATGAATAAGCTTGCCGCTGAGATCCGTGGTCTGAAAAACCAAGAGGCTCGAGAACTGATACAGCGAGTATTTGGTGCGCTGGAGACTCAAGAAAATCTTGGCAATGAGATCGGTTGGGATACCCAGTCGGAGCCGGCGTACTCGCGCTCTCCCAATGACGGAAAAACCAGATTCACCAATATCCGTGGCAGCATTCAGAGCAAGCTGTTCAAGGATCGTGTGCAGCTAAAGACATTTGGCGGTGGATTTTTGGGGACGGTCAGAAACGGTATCTCGACGCAACTGAACAAGGCGCTGAAGGATGCGGATTACGCCAAGGTGTTTGGCTACGTCAACGCCATCCAGAATGAGATTTCTCTGACTTCCCTGCGCGCCGCCGAACAAGCGCCAGGCTACCTGCCGCGCATCACTGACGTACGATCTGCTGCCAAGACACTTCTGGTCGGGCGCCAAGCTGGAGCGCAGCAAGCCAAGGCATCGCAGGCGGTGTTTGCTGGCACGCTGGCCGGCGATAACGTCATGGAAGGCAAGGTCTGGACGGAACAGGAACTGCGCAACAACTTCGGTCTGGATGACGCTGGCGTGGCCCTGTACTTCCAAGCGCGCAAAGCCATCGACGCCAGCCTCGATGAAGTCGCCGCTGCCGAAGCCTATGCGATGGCCCAAGGCCTCATTCCGAAAGCCATGCGCCGTGCCATCATCGACAATCCGGCCGCATCAGAGGCGATCATTTCTCAGTCGCTCGAGCAGCAGATCAAGAAGCTGCAAAAGGCCGCCAAGGTGGCGCGCGATGCGGGCAATGACCAGCAAGCCGCGTCGATGGAAGAAACCTTGAATGGCTACTTTTCGACTGCCAAGCAGATTGAGAAAATCTTTACGACGGCGCGCAACTTGAAAGCTGCTGGATACGCGCCGCTGATGCGTTTCGGTAAATACACCGTGACCGTTCAACTGGTCGATCCGGTCACGGGCAACCTGGTACGCGACGACCAAGGCAACCCGATGCCAGCCGTGTTCTTCGGCAAATTCGAAACTGAGGGCGAAGCCATTGCGGTGATGGAAGCGCAGCAAATGAAGTACGCCGGTCAGGACGACATCAAGATCAGCGCCGGCACGGCCAGCCAGCAGGGCTATGAAATGTATTCGGGAATCTCGCCGGAAACGCTGGCGCTGTTCGCGGAAGCCCTGGGCGCTGAGAAGGTGATGCGCAAGTACATCGAGGAAGCATTGTCCGAGCGGTCTGCGCTGAAGCGCCGGCTGGATCGCAAGGGCGTCGAAGGCTACACGCAAGACATGCCGCGCGTGCTGGCCAACTTCATCACCAGCAATGCCCGCCACGCGGCCAAGCAGTATTACATGCGTGACCTGAACAACGCGATCAAGTACATCCCGAAAGAAAAGGGTGACGTTCGCGATGAGGCGATCAAGCTGCGCGAGTTCGCGCTGAACTCCAAAGATCCGGGATCGGTAACGTCATCGATCGCATTCTTCTGGTTCCTTGGCGGCTCGGTGTCGTCGGCCGCTGTCAACATGACGCAGCCGATCATGATGACGCTGCCCTACCTGTCGCAATACGGCCCGGCCAAAGCCACGGCGGCGATGACCAAGGCGCTTCCGATCGCGCTTGGCAAGCAGGAAATGGATCCCGACCTGAAAGCAGCCATGCGCCGCGCCTCGCAAGAGGGCGTAGTCGATGCGCAGGAAATCTTCCACCTGTACAGTCAAGGCGCGCAGAGCGCGTCAACGTGGCTGGCCAGCACCTTGTCCAAGGTTCCGGGCGCGGGGGCAAAGATCAAAGCCGGCAGCGACAGCGCACGGGCGCGTATGTCGGCATTCGGCGTGCTGTGGGGTTCGATGTTTGCAGCGGCCGAGGGCTTCAACCGCCGTCTGACCTTCGCTGCCGCCTGGGAAATGGCAAAGCAGCGCGGAGAGCGCAATCCGTATGCGTTTGCTGTCCGGGCTGTCAATGAAACGCAGGGCATTTTCAACAAGGCCAACCGGCCGAACTGGGCGCGGCAAGGACTTGGCCGCATGGCCTTCACGTTCAAGCAGTATTCGATCATGTACCTTGAACTGGTCAAGCGCATGGTCAAGCATGGCGGGCCGGAAGGTCGGCGCGCCGCGCTGATGATGTTGGTGATCCTGATGCTGCTGTCCGGCGAAGAAGGTCTGCCGTTCATGCAGGATCTTGGCGATGTGATCGATACGATCGGTCAGTTCTTGGGCTTCAACACCAACACCCTGCGCGAGAAGCGCACGCTGGCCTACGACATCCTTGGCAAAGAGTTTGGCGACTTCGCGCTGTACGGCGTGTCGAGTTTCATGCCGCTGGACTTCCAAGGGCGCCTTGGCCTGGGCAACCTGATCCCTGGCACTAGCCTGCTCAAAAAATCGGAAAGCGACATGGGCAAAGTTCGTTCGGCGCTCGAAATCATCGGCCCGACCGCCTCGATCGGCCAGCAGTTTGGTGACGCTGCCGAAGCCCTGTCGGATGAAAACTATGCCCAGGCAGGTCGCAACCTGGCGCCGACGGCGGCCAAGAACTTCCTGCTCGGTCTGGACATGCTGGACAAAGGCTACGCCGTGGACGCGGCCGGCAACCGCAAGGTCAACACCACGCCGGTCGATGCGCTGTTCAAGATGGTTGGCTTCAACCCGACGGTCGTGGCGGAAAAGAACCGTTCGCAAATGCCGATTCGGCAGGACATCGAACTGCACAACAAGGTCGAGTCCAGCATCGTCAAGCAATGGGCGCGAGGCCATGCCGAAAAAGACAAGGAATTGATCGCCAAGGCCAAGGCGCGGCAAGCGGAATGGAACGCGCGCAACCCTGAAAACAAGATCCAGATTCAGGCCAAGCAAGTCGTCGAGGCCGTCCAGAAGATGAACATGGACAGCGACAAGCGACTGGTGAAGAAGGCGCCGCCAGAAATGCGTCGGGGGATTTCGTCCACGCTCAAGCGCGATCAGGGCGTCGTCCCCGAGGAACCGGCCGACGAATGATTAGGGTGTCTCTAAGAAAGACGGGGGATCGGCAGGGTAGCTTTCCTGCTGATCTATCCATCCCATCAGGGAGGTGATGGTTGCCGAAGTCGATTCGGACTGGATCTTGACGGAAGTGTAGTGCGCGCATAGCACGGCCACCACATCATGTAGCAGGTGATATTCTGCTACCGCGCATGGGTCGTCGGAATGCCTGATAAGGTACTCAAGGCGGGGCGTTCGTATCTTGGACAAGGATGTACCGTTTTTGCGCAACGATACAGTATTTGCATGATTCTTTGCCAATACTTGTAAAACATAGTTTCTTTTGCGAAACCAAAGGTATTCGAATTGACGGTAGGAAAATGTGGTTGGTATTTCTGTTGGTATTATCGATTTATGTAACAAGCAGAGTCATTTATAAACAATGGCTTACGTTGTAAACCCGAATCTCACCGCTTCCGCCAATATCATTGAAAACTCTACGTTTTCAAGCGGGTTTAGAATCATTCCCATATTGTTTCCCATAAATTCAAGCTCGGCCTAGGATGGACTTCCCTAGACTTCAATCTAGGATGGTTGCAGCGGGAACTTCTATCGGAATCAAAGAATCCGATCTGCTCAGATCAACTCGACCGCCTTACGTTTCATCTCGTCGTTAACATCGATGTAGCGTTGAGTCGTGGCTATGTTCTTGTGTCCGGCTAACTCCATCAGCACCCGCACACCAACACCTTTTGACGCTAGGTTTGTGATGAACGTGCGTCGAGGGGAGTGGCTGCTAGCACCTTCGATTCCAGCACCCTTGAAAAGGTAGTGGAAGAACTGGCAAAGAGTGTTTGCCGTAAATCCTGTCCCATGCCGCTTCTGGCTGTAGAACAATTTATCCTTGCTGCTTGAAGGCGGGGTTTCCCGAACGTATTGGGCAAGTTCTCGCCTAATCTTTTCGTTCAAGAACACTACTCGACCATGTCTCCCCTTGGTTTGTTCTGGCTCAAGTCGGATCTCGGTTCTGATGGTACCTAATGGATCCAGAACGTCTTCGTACGTCAGGGCGGCTGTTTCTCCAACACGTAGACCTGCGTAGTACATTGTGAACAGCATTGCCCGATTTCGACATGAGTGCTTACGGGTTGCAATGTAATCAAGAGCACGACGTAATTCTTGTTGCGTAAGTGTCTTAGCTTGCTTTGCCATGCCAGCCTCCAAACCAAAGAAAAAGGGGGCCCGGAGTGTACAGTATTTGGTTTATTTTTCCAGTCAGCTTTTATAAAAAATGCCAACCGTTGAAAAGCCAGTAGATATGCGGGTTTTCAAGGGGAGGGGGCGAAAATCAAAGGATTTAGGTATTACCTTTGATTTACGAAAATTGAGATAGTGTTGTTGATAAAAGAGATTGCAAGTCACTTTTGCGACTTACCTGACTTCTTCCTCATCCGTGACCGATATGCTGCATAGTACTTATCTGATAATTTTTGTACTTCAAGAAATTTTTCGATCCCCTTTCGAATATCGACCGGTGTAGGATTGTCTAGATTTTGTAAGACTATCTCTGCTATTTTCGCAGCCACACTATTCAATCTTTGAGCATGGATAAGTGACCTAGGGAACACTTCGTATGCAGTTGTGAATTTTGGTTCAGGATAGTTTGTAGCAGGAACGACGATTTTGTCTTGCCCCGCATATTCTTGGTATTTCATTTCGCTCCAATAATTATTATTGGATATTTATCATTATAAAAATATTTAAATTAAAATTTTCGTAGAAAATAGGATCGGCATAGTTATTAATCCTGTTTAGTAACTAAACATCCCTGTTCGATCTTTTATACTGCAAGATCCAGAAATGGAGGTATATGGTGAAGATTCTTTGGTAATACTTCCAATAAATTTATGAGAATATTTCGTTAAATAATAATTTACTTGTATGCTGATAAAGTTGCTGTCTAGTGAAATAAAATCAAAGGTCCCGTCTGATGTGCCAAAATATGATGTGATTGCGTAATTTCCTTCCACAAATCCGTTGTTTGACACATAAATTCCAGATGCATATGTATTATTAAAATGCTCACCTGTAATGCTTCCGTTGTCTGTGTCGACAATGAATTTTGAATTAATTAGTTTTTTTGTGTCTTTTGTGGATATAAATTTTGTGGTGAATACGTCTATGCTTTTTGCGTCACGGATGACGCAATCGTAAACCGCCTTCCTTTGAGCAAAGGAATTTTGCATTAAGCAAAATAATGCAAATAATAGAATAAAATTCTTTGTAATCATTGTCGAATTCCCACATATTCTTTTCCGTTAAACATTCCTGATTCTCCGCAGGTGTAAATGTCTTTATATCCATTATGTTTGGTTTTTTTTACTTTTGCTTTTCCATGGTCGCAACCGCACCAATTGCCTATATTTTCCCATTTGATCTTTGAGTTAATTTTGAACACATAATATTGCTCCCCACAACTACCACCTCCAAAGTGAACGATGAGTTCCTTTACGCCATCGTTATTCAGGTCGTCATAAACTGCAAATAATTTCTCTTCTGTGCATTCCAAATCTGGTGCTCCTGCAGTTTGACAAACTTCAATAGGCAGAAATGGATCTGCTACAGCATATGTGTTCAGTGAGTAAAATAATAAAATTAAAGATAAGATGATTTTCATTTTTTAGATTCACTTAGGCATTCGAATGAAATTATGAGTTCATCTACAGTACATGGTTTTTTATTTAAAAAATTTCTTACATACTCTACTACCGATGTGTAAGCGTGAAATTTTTCAAAACGCGGCAACTTCTCTATAGATTTCAATACATTCTCTGGAATTTTAAGCCGAACTCCCTTAATCAGTCTTTGATTGTCAATCGGGTTTAAATAAATTCGTTTGTGACAATTTAGAACAAGATCCTCTTTGTGCTCACAGTCCTTGAATAAATTATGATCTTTTATTTCGTATTCAAGGTATGATTGCAAACTTCCCAGTCCATATGCCACCATTTCACCCTCTCCCAGTAAATAATTTTTCTGCGGAATACACCATTCTGGGTGCATCTTTCATTAAGCTATCCAGATCATCGTATATTTCTTTGTCCGAGTACAAGCATAATACTTCGAATTCATATTTTCCATTGCTTGTGTTTTTTATCAACGCCACTGCAGTGCAGCGTTTTTTATCAAATAAAACATAATCCGCAAATTCTGACGTGAAATCGAAGAATCCATGGGAATCTTTAATTTCAACTAAGCAATACCTATCTTTATTTAAAACAATGATGTTTTGATTAACATCTGGCTTTTTGAAATAAGTCATTTTTTATCTTAGTGTCGGTGCATATCGTTAAAGTATCTCCAGATCAAGACTGGTGCTTGCCTAGCTGCAATTTTCAACGAATCAAATTCATATGTCACCGCATCATATCCATTTAGGAAGACTTTCACTTTTTCGCCATCTAGTTTCTTGATTGTCGCAATGAGGCATCCCACTAGTTTGTCGTACAAAACGAAATCAAATTCATCTTTGGATATGAATTCAAAGTCGTCCTGCCCAGTTAGCTCTACTATCCAGAACCGTCTTCCTTTGTAGGCGATCGTGTTGTCACCCAAAATTGGAATGATGTACATGCGATTTCTCCCCAAATTACATTGATGTTGGGTATATGGTCATTTGCCGGTATTTAATCCAAACATTGCAAAGTTGCTACTGAAACTTGATAGCATTCGAGTCCACGTGGTGAGCTGATTCAACACAAGTTTGGATCTGGGATATGGAGTGTTGCGTCCGATCGGTAGTCGCCCATTTTGCAACAAGCACACGCTGCATCCTGCAGACATAGAAGTACGATGACCAACTACCGATAAGGAATTTCGTTCGAGTGAACTTGAGGTGGTGACCTGCCCGGATTTTTCGGACCACGTTAATTTGGGATAGCTCCGATTAATAAATCGGTTGGTACTTTCTTGCTAAACGCCTCTGGGGTCTCATCGTCCAGACTCGAATGCGGTCGTACCTCG
>JACCDS011781378.1_pt1 | contig 12487 bp, 10 predicted proteins | sample 7446441 | NCBI WGS metagenome assembly JACCDS01 (sample SAMN15323445, study PRJNA562643) | freshwater metagenome | isolation source: river surface water | place: USA:Blue River Watershed | collected 2017-08-17
GTCCGGGTCGGCCAGCCAGGCCCACAAATCCCGCACCGACGTCTGATAATGCGCCAGCGACGCCAGCGCGAAGATCTGTTTAAGCAGCGCAGGTTGTTGCTGCAGATCCGCAGATTGATAGCGCCGGTATTGCACTTTGGCTAAATCCGCCGGGACAGTATCCGACAGTTCGTTTACCGTTGCACAGAGCAAAAAACAGCCAAAGAGACTGAGTTCCAGTGGGTCGCCAACGCCATAACGGACCGGCTGCTTCAGCTGCAACCGGCGCCAGCCAGGCCTGTGCTGCTGCAGATATTGTTGAAAGCGCAACTGAAAGCCACGCCCGGTGCCTTCGTAGCCATGTTCTGTGGTGGCGAACACAATCCGGCTGTAGTGATCGGTCAGTTGCTGTAGCTGCGGGGCTGGGATCGCGGCGGCTTCATCAATCATCAGCAGGTCAAGCGGCGGTTTTTCTGCCAGTAAACGGTCGACAGGCCAAAACTGTAGAGCGGCTGCCTGCTCGCCCAACAGCTGCTGAGCGGTGTTGAGTGCGACCTGTGCGGCCGCAGGCTGCGGTGCTGTGATGATCAGCCGTTGTTTGCCGGCTTGTTGCAACTGGGCGGCGGCAATCCCTAAAGCTGCTGATTTGCCGCGGCCACGATGCGCGGTCAGCACCAGCGGCCTGTTGCGATGGCCTTTGACCACCTGCCAGATGGCGCTGACCGCCTGTTGCTGGCAAGCGCTGGCATAAGGAGCCGGTGCTGGCACGGCTGCTGCGCTGTCGTCTATCGCCGGCAAAGCCGAAAGTGGCTGGCCCCAGCGCAGTTCGCCGGGTTGCCAGCACAACACAGCTTGTTGTTGCAGGCACTGCACCAGATAACGCTGAAAATTGCCGACGTGCTGGCTGGCATCCAGCGGGTAAGACAAAATCCGGCGGGCGGCCGGGTTAGGTTGCTGACTGAACGAAGCCGGCTCTGGCGTCAGTAACAGCCAAAGCCCGCCTGCTTTGAGACAGCCCATGCTGGCAGCCACCAGATCCCAGTCGATGCCCTGGCATGCGTTCACCACCAGCACCTCACATTCGCGGCCGAGCAGCTGTTGTCTGGCCTGGCCGTTCATCAAAGTCAGGGTGGCCGGCGGGGTCAGGCCGGTCAGTTCAGGTGCTGCGCCGAGCCAGAACACGGCAGGCGCATCATGTGTGGTGGCGGGCGTTACATTGAATAGTTGTTCGTACAGCCAATGCCATTGTTGCTGAATAAATTCAGGGTCGCCGGCCAGCCACAGCGGCAGACGCCAGCGTTGCTGGGCGCACAGCTGCCAGGCCTGCAGAACCTGCTGGCGCTCAGAGCGGCGTGAGTCGGGCATACGCCGTAACCAGCCACTTGGTGCCGAGCGCATCAAAGTTAATCTGGATGCGCGACTGATTGCCGCTGCCTTCGTAATTGAGCACTGTGCCTTCGCCAAATTTTTCGTGATGCACACGCTGGCCCAGCTTAAAGCCGGTGTTTTCAAAAGCACTGTGACTGGCGGCGTTACTGAAACGGCTGAACTGCGTCGGCCGGCTGACAGTGGTGGTCAGGCGGATCTCTTCGACATATTCGGCCGGAATTTCGCGCAGGAAACGCGAAGGCTTGTTGTACTGCTCCTGGCCATATAAACGCCGGCTTTCGGCGTGACACAGATAAAGTTTTTGCATGGCGCGGGTCATGCCGACATAACAGAGCCGGCGCTCTTCTTCGAGCCTGGTCGGGTCATCACCACTTTGCTGGCTGGGGAACATGCCTTCTTCCAGCCCGCAGATAAACACCAGCGGAAACTCCAGGCCTTTGGCGGTATGCAGCGTCATCAGCTGCACCGCGTCCGAATGTTCCTCGGCCTGATACTCACCAGCTTCCAGAGCGGCTTGCGACAGGAAAGCCGCCAGTGGCGTCATTTCTTCACTGTTATTGAACGACAGGTTGGCGCAGGCATTGACCAGTTCGTTTAAGTTCTCGATGCGGGTCTGGGCTTTTTCACCTTTTTCGGCCTGGTACATGGCATATAAGCCCGACTGATGAATGACATGGTCGGCTTGTTCATCCAGTGACAGGTCGCGGATCTCATCATCAAGCTTATTCACCAGCTCCATAAAAGCGCTGACGGCATTGCCGGCACGGCCGCTCAGTTCTTTCTGGAACACCATCTGCTGCAGGCTTTGCCACAGAGTTTGTGAATTGGCGCGGGCAAATTCACGCACTTTGTCCATGCTGGAATCGCCAATGCCACGGGTCGGCGTGTTGATAATGCGTTCCAGCGCGGCGTCGTCCTGCCGGTTGTTGATCAGGCGCAGATAAGCCAGCGCATCTTTGATTTCCTGGCGTTCATAAAAGCGCAGGCCGCCGTAAATCCGGTAATGGATGCCATCCTGGATCAAGGCTTCTTCCAGCACGCGCGACTGGGCGTTATTACGATACAACACGGCGGCTTCGATAAGTTTGCCGCCCTGGCGGCGCCATTCGCGGATGCGGCTGACGATAAAGCGCGCTTCGTCCAGTTCGTTGAAGGCGCTGTACAGCGAAATGGCTTCACCGTCGTCGCCGTCGGTCCATAAATCTTTGCCAAGCCGGCCCTGATTGTTGCTGATCACCGCATTGGCGGCTTTGAGAATAGTGCCGGTCGAGCGGTAATTCTGTTCCAGCCGGATGGTTTGCGGCTCGGGGAAATCTTTCAGAAAGGTCTGAATATTCTCCACTTTTGCACCGCGCCAGCCGTAAATCGACTGGTCATCGTCACCGACGATCATCACGCGGGCATGGTTGCCAGCCAGCAGCCGCAGCCACTGATACTGAATCGCGTTGGTGTCCTGGAACTCGTCGACCAGAATATGGCGAAAGCGTTGTTGGTAGTGGCTGCGCACCTGCGCGTTGTTTTTCAACAGTTCAAAGCTTCGCAGCAAAATCTCGGCAAAATCAACCAGGCCGGCGCGGTCGCACATTTCCTGATAAGCACCATAAATTTTGATCAGCGTCTGCAGGTTAAAATCGCCGCCGTGCACCAGGGTGCCGGGTCTTTCGCCTTCGTCTTTGCGCGCATTGATAAACCACTGCACTTGCTTGGGTGCCCAGTGTTTTTCGTCCAGATTGAGCGCTTTGAGCACACGGCGGATCAGCCGGTACTGGTCATCCGAGTCGATGATCTGAAAACCCTGTGGCAGATTGGCTTCCTGATAATGGGCGCGCAGCAAGCGGTGCGACAAGCCGTGGAAAGTGCCCATCCATAAATTGTGCAGGCTGACGCCGACGGTCTGTTCGATACGGGAACGCATTTCCTGCGCGGCTTTGTTGGTAAAAGTGACGGCTAACAAAGAATAAGGCGCGACCCGTTCCACCTGCATCAGCCAGGCCATCCGGTGCACCAGTACGCGGGTTTTACCGGAGCCGGCACCGGCCAGCACCAGCATATGCTGTGGCGGCGCGGCCACGGCATCCCGTTGTTTGTCATTCAAACCATCTAACAGCTGCGAAACGTCCATTCAAACCAACCCATGGATAAATTTACAGGCCAGTATACCAGAGGACGCTGTTATTGCGGCGCTTTGAGCACCAGCAATTCGGACAGATCGCGCAGTTCCAGCTGCGGCAACACCAGCGGCGGCAGGTGGATTTTCGGGTTCTGGCCGGCAGCCGGATTGAGCCAGGCGGCCTGACAACCGGCATTGAGCGCGCCGAGCACGTGAGAGCGTTGATGGTCGCCAATATGCAGGATTTGCGCAGGCGGCAACTCCAGCCGGGCGGCGGCGGCCAGGAACATATCCGGATAAGGTTTCATCCGGCCATCCGGTCCGGCCCGCAGCGCAAAACGAAAGCAATGACTGAGCCCCATCTGCCGGATATCGGCATTGCCATTGGTGAGCGCCACCAGTGGAAAACGACTGCTGAGCGTGGTCAGCAGCTGGACGATACGGGGTTCCACACTGATGCGGGTGCGTTCACGCAGAAAAGCGCTGAGCGCCAGTTCGGCGACTTCCGCCGCCTCGCAGCCTGACAGGCCCTGCGCTTTTAAACCCTGTTCGATCGCAAGCAAACGCCAGCGGCTGACGTCGTGGCGGATGTCGGCATTTTCCGCGGCCAGTAACTTGCGCTGTTGCCACCAGTACTGACTGTCGTTGTGCGCCAAATCCGGCAGCAGCGCCTGTAAACGCTGCTGCATGGCGAGCTCAGCTGCACTGATCACTTCGGCATTCGGATAAAGGGTGTCGTCCAGGTCAAAGGACAGGGCTTTGACTTGTTGCAGATCTTTGTACAGACGCATTGTCATTGCTCGCTAATTAAACTTCACTCAGTGTAACTTACCAGCCCTGATGTCGGCAGTCTGCTACGGATCCGTGCGGCCGTTCTCCAGCAATGGTCCGCCGCTAATAATACCAGCCAGCGGACAGGACGAGTTCATGTCGTCTTAACAAGCTGTACTCAAGACGCAGATCCGTATCCGTAGTCAGGGCCCACCGGCTTCTCAGTTGGTAGGACGTAGTATGGCTTTGATTTTGATACCAGCGCTGTTCGGCAGAAAGTCCCAGCTGAAATGCGTCAGAGACGTACCAGCTGGATTGCAGTTTGCCTGACAGATAGATCCCACGTGACAACAAACGGCTGTCGTGAAAACCGGCGCCGGCAAATATAGCAATCACCCAATTCGGGTTCCCCGGTGATTTTGCATATCCGATGCCTGCTGCGACCTTACTTGCAAGGCATTGATTACATCCTGCAGACAGTTGTGCAGCTCCCACATCAAGATACCACGAATGATGGTTATCACCGGGCAATCCGGTCAGATTGGTCCTGATACTTTCGATATTAACGAGGCTGAGCCTGTGAATGGCTAACCGATCTTCTGTGGCACTGAGTTCTATGTCACCCATAGCCAGCGCTGAATGGGCGACATGGCCATAGCTGGCATCGAGCGTGTCATAGTAGGCAGGGCGCAGCCGCAAGCGCAAAGTCTCAGTGTGATTTGTGGCATGGCTAAATCCAAGAGAGAAGTAGCTTGGTGCGCGACCAAGCCCCGGTTCATTGTCAGACGCAAAGCTCGACTGGCTGGCTGAAGGCGGTAACAGGTATCGTTGTGACAGCGTGCGGTTATAAAGGTTGTTATTCAGATCTGAAACGCCTTCTTTGGGTTCCCGCACCACCTGATAATAATCCAGCATAGTGTCCAGCACCGCGTATCGGCTGTCTGGGGTCAGAGTGTTCAGGTACTCTGCGGTTAATAAATCAGGTTGAGCTATCAGCTGATGTACATGGGCAGCGCTGTTGTGGTCAAGCTGGGCATAACGCTGATAGAGGCGGGATTGTCTGGAGGGGATGAACTTGACAGACTTGATATATTTCTGGTCTGCCGCGTTGGCAACACGCTGAATAATCGCCTGCGGTGTTTCCCACCATCGGTCCGGGCGGGTCAACTGAACCGGCAGTACCAGCTGTAACAACTCGGCCATTCGATAGGCGCAATTCCGGTTAAAAAAATAGTAAGTGAAGTCGGCATTCATGACTTCCCAGCTGTGCCTGATCAGCAGTTGCAAATCCCCTGCGGGTAAATCCAGTTCGTATTCCCACATATCTCTCAGCTCTGACTCACCGTAATTGTATGCATGATAGAAAAACGGCTGCTGAGTGAATGAAGACTGGTAGCCGCCGATAAGCCCTTTGCCGATATACAGCAGCATGCTTTCATTGACGGGTACATCTGCACCAAAGTTAAGCGCATTCTCCTGTAAGCCTGTGTTACTGCTGTGGTTTTTACTGTTAAATCTGAGCAATAAATGGCCGTAATAGGAAGCCGGGTTGCCAAGAAATCCAGTTGCAAAGATCAGACTGACAGATCGCAGTTGCTGGTCGGCAACAAAATTGTCGCGTGCCGGGCAGGCGACGACGGGGGTTTCAGGTACCAGTTTTTGCTGTACCAGCCAGAAATATCGGCCTGGGTAGCGACATTGCGCATGATTCTGAGGTTTGGAAACCGGCAACGACATCGCATTAATAGTTGCCAGCAACTCAGCGTGAGCATCACCAGCGCCTGTGGGACTCAGAAAGAATGCAGCGGAGTTGATTGCACTACGTCCGGATTTGTCAAAATGCAACAGCGCCAGCCAACTCTTCTGTTGTGGCTCCGTAAGAGAGACGGACCAGGACGGGAATGGTAAAAACGTCAGTAAAACCAGAAGGATACGAGGCATCGTTAAATGGCACAAAATGGATAGAGGAAAAGTGGGCGTGCTCAGCCCACTCGCGCAGATCAGGCAGCTTGATTTGCAACGACAGTTGCGTTGAAGAACCTGGTTGCTTTGCCGATGCGGTCGGCAGCTACGTATGCTGGCTGAACAACTTGCTGCGCCATCTCGACACGCAGTTTCGAGACAACCTGAGCACGTTGTTCTGCGGACACTTCCATCAGATCCAGCAGAGCGGTCAAATGCTCACCTTCACCACGGGCTGTATCTTCAGCCAGGCTGTCGAAGCTTTCCAGAATAAAAGTTGCCACAGCGACTTTTTTGCCGTTACAAGTTTCCGGGCTGGCAGTCGCTGATGTGACGGCCGTACTGCCGATATCCCAGATCACATTTGAGGTGACTGCCAGTGTCTTATTCTCAGTAAAAAGGGCTGCACCGATACCACAATCTGAGTATGGGTTAGGCCCAGAGCCTGCCTCTTTTGCCATGGCAAATCCAGACACCGAAGAAGCGAGCACAGTAGCGATCATTGCTAACTTAAAATTCATATTTTAATCCTTTGATTATTGTTTTCTGTTACCTGGATAGTAACAAAGACAACATTAATCTGAATGAAATATGAATGCAAATTTTTGATTTACTTATATTTCTTCGCCCTGGGGTGCGCCGCATCGTACACCTTGGACAGATGCTGAAAGTCCAGATGCGTATAGACCTGTGTAGTGGCGAGATTGGCGTGGCCGAGCAGTTCCTGCACGGCGCGCAGGTCGCCGCTGGATTCGAGCAGATGGCTGGCAAAAGAGTGGCGCAGCATATGAGGGTGCACATGTTTGGCCAAACCCTGCCGGCGCGCCCACAGGTCGACACGTTGGCGCACATGGCGGGCCGAAATACGCCTTTTTTGTTTGCTCAGAAAGAGCGCTTCAGGGTCGTCGCCGACAAAAGCCGGCCGGCGCTGCAGCCAGTGCTGCAGCGCTTTTAATGCGACAGAGCCAATCGGCAAAATACGGGTTTTATTGCCTTTACCCTGCACCCGGATTTGTCGCTCGCCCCAGTGAATATCCGCCAGATTGGCGCTGACCAGTTCGTCGAGGCGCAGGCCGCTGGAGTAAAACAATTCCAGCATGGCTGCGTCGCGCACGGCCAGATCATCCTCCGGCTCGTCAATCGACAACAGTCGCGACATTTCGTCGACATCGAGGTTTTTGGGTAACAATTTGCTGCTTTTCGGCACTTTTAAGTACAAAGCCGGGTTGTCGGCACGCAGACCATTTTGCAGCAGATAGCGGTAAAAACTACGCAGCGCGGCGAGGCGCAGCGCCAGGCTTTTCGGTTTCAGGCTTTGCCGGCAACTGAGGATATGCTGCTGCAACTGACGTTCGGTCAGAGTCAGCCAGTTGCCGTCTGCTGTGCTGGCCCGCACTGCGGCTAATTGCTGTTGATAAGTGCTGAGCGTTTGCCGGCTGTAAGCCCGTTCAAATTGCAAATAACGCAGGAATTGACTGAGCAGCGCATCGGTTTCTGCCGACGTCGCTGCGCCAGTGAGTGGCTCAGCCGGGATTGTGGCCATAACGGGGTAATACCAGCGTCAGCACTTTGGCGATGTGGTCCAGAAACAGCGTGTCCATGCTGGGCTGGAAATGGTCGTCCAGCTGAGAGCCAAACGCCAGCAACGCCAGCGGCGAGTCATTGCCGCTAATCATCAGCAAAGCGACCGAATGAATACTGGGCGGGAACAAAGTGGCCATTTCGTCGCGGTTCAGCCGGCCAAAATAATAATGGCGGCCTTGCAGCCGGTGTTCCAGCATCAATTGCAGCGCAGTGAAGTGGTCCCCCATGGCTTCATGACTGAATTCAATCAGGTTACAGGCGTGCACTTGCGGCATTTTATTGGCAAAAGCGCTTAAAGCGAGCCGGATATCAGTTTTCTGATGGGCTGCCAACAAATCCAGATGTAACTGATTGAGTGCAAAGAAAATATGCTCATTTTGCCGCGCAATCGACATCAGCCGGGTGATGTCTTCTTCAAGACCACGCACCCGTTCACGTTGCAGTTCCATCTGACGTTCGACCAGCGAGACCGCGCCACGCTGCGCATGTGGCAGCCGCAAGCGGGACAACAATTCCGGATGATGCTGAAAAAACGCCGGGTGCTCCAGCAGGTATTGATACACCAGCTGGTCCTGCAGATAAGCGTCTGTTGCGTTTTTCAGATCGGTGACGTCCGTCATAACACCATTTGTCCGTCAAAAACATGTTCGGCCGGTCCGGTCATTTTGACCGGCTGGCCTGGGCCGTTCCAACGAATTTGCAGGCTTCCGCCGGGTAAGTCAACCCGCACCGAGCCATTCAGCGCTTTTTGCAGCTGGCCGATGACGGCGGCCGCGCAGGCACCGGTACCGCAGGCCAGCGTTTCGCCGGCGCCGCGTTCCCACACCCGCAGTTTGATATGGCCGGGATTGAGCACTTGCATAAAGCCGATATTGGCGCGCTCCGGGAAACGTTCGTGATTTTCAAACAGCGGGCCCCAGCTGTGCACCGGCGCCTGCTGAATATCATCCACCGTGATCACCGCATGCGGGTTGCCCATCGACACCACGCCACACAAAGTAGTCGCACTGTCTTCGGCGTCGCCGCCGTGCAGGATGTAATTGATTTCCTGTTTTTGTGCTTTAAACGGCACTTTGGCCGGTTCAAATTGCGGAATGCCCATGTTCACCGTGACCTGACCGTCCGGTTCGACATAAAGCACAATTTTGCCGGATTTGGTGCTGACGGAAATTTTTGTCTTGTTGGTCAGGCCTTTATTGCGGACAAATTTGGCAAAACAGCGGGCACCATTGCCACACTGTTCCACTTCAGAGCCGTCGGCATTGAAGATCCGGTAATGGAAATCCAGGTCCGGATCATAAGGCGGTTCCACCATCAGCAGTTGGTCAAAGCCGACACCAAAATTGCGGTTGGCCAGCGCTTTAATCTGTTCTTTGGTCAGAAACACATTCTGGCTGACGGCGTCCACGACCATAAAGTCGTTGCCAAGGCCATGCATTTTGGAAAACTGTAATAACATGCCGATAGGGTTACCTTCTGTCAGCCGGGCAGCAGTTGTTCACCGCGCCATAAATCTGCCCATTGTTCACGCTGGCGCACCAGGTGCAGCTGGTCGCCGTCGACCAGCACTTCAGCGGCTCTGGGCCTGCTGTTGTAGTTTGAGCTCATGGTAAAACCATAAGCGCCGGCTGAGCGCACCACCAGTAAATCACCGGGTTCAATCGCCAGCTCGCGGTCTTTACCGAGGAAATCGCCGGTTTCGCAGACCGGGCCTACCACATCATAAGTCTGGGCGCTCAGCGCTGGCTTCAACTGTACCGGAATAATATTCATCCAGGCACTGTAAAGCGCAGGCCGGATCAGGTCGTTCATCGCTGCATCGACGATGGCGAAGTTTTTTTCCTGGCCCGGTTTTAAAAATTCGACTTTGGTCAGCAGTACCCCGGCATTGGCCATAATGGCCCGGCCCGGTTCAAACACCAGCGTCAGCTGCGGATACTTCTGCAACCGCTTAATCACTTCCGCCGCATAATCGGCCGGGTGCGGTGGTGTTTCATCCAGATAGGTGACGCCAAGGCCACCGCCGATGTCCAGATGCGACAGCTGAATGCCGTTGGCGGCCAGTTTGTCGATGAGTACCAGCAGCTTGTCCAGCGCGTCGAGAAACGGCTGGGTTTCGGTCAGCTGAGAGCCAATGTGGCAATCGACGCCACAGACTTTCAGGTGGCTCATGCCCGCCGCGCGCTGATACATCTGCGGCGCATAGTTAATGTCGATACCAAATTTGTTGGCTTTCAGGCCGGTCGAAATATAAGGATGGGTTTTGGCGTCGATGTCCGGATTGACCCGAATGGAGATGGGCGCGACTTTATCAAGCCGTGCCGCGACAGCCTGAATGCGGTCCAGTTCGGGTTCTGATTCGACATTAAAACACTTGATGCCAGTATTGAGGGCAAACTCGATTTCGCTTTCGGTTTTGCCCACACCGGAGAACACCACTTTTGCCGGGTCGCCACCGGCCTGCAGCACGCGGCGCAGTTCGCCTTCAGACACAATGTCAAAGCCACTGCCAAGCCGCGCCAGTAAATTCAGCAGGGCGATATTGCTGTTGGCTTTGACGGCATAACAAACCAGATGCGGATGGCTGCCGGCGGCACTGGTAAAAGCGCGGTAATGACGCTCCAGCGTGGCGCGGGAATAGACATAAGTGGGCGTGCCAAAGCGGGCGGCGATGTCGGCCAGCGGCACTTGTTCGGCCAGCAACTGCTGGTGCTGATACTGAAAATAATCCACCTGAGATTATCCTTGCTGTTCTGTGACTGCCGTGGCGGCAGGCGACCGGGCTGGTTGGGTGTCGTCGGGTGGTGCCGGCTGATTTTGCGGGGCCGGCGCTGGCTCTTTTGGTAAAGTCAGCGGGCCTTTTTGACCACAACCGGCCAGCAGCACCACAACCAGCATCAACGCTGTGAAAGATGCAACGTGCATGATTTTTATTTCTTTGAAGCTGTTGCGCTCTATAATCGCATCCTTAACAGCAAAAGCAAACAGGTGACGCTGATGAATGACGTAGAATATGACGAGTTAACCGACGCGGTGCTGCTGGCCGTGGAAGAAGCCATCGAACAGCAGGATCTGGACCTGGATTACGAAAATCACGGCGGCTTGCTCAATATCATTTTCCCTGATCGCAGCAAAATCGTGATCAATAAACAGCCGCCGCTGCACCAGCTGTGGGTGGCGACCAAGTTTAACGGTCATCATTTTGAATACCGGGATGGTCAGTGGATTGATAACAGAAGCGGTGCTGAATTCTGGCAACTGTTGTCAGAAGCCGCCAGTCAGCAGGCCGGCACTGCCGTGCAATTAACCGCTGGCTGAGCCCGGACCTATTGAACAGGGATCTTTGATGCAGAATTTGTCTTTTGTCGATGTCGCAGCGCCGGGCCCGGCGGTGGCGGCGGTGATTTGGTTACATGGCCTTGGGGACTCCGGCCATGGTTTTGCGCCGATAGTGCCAGAACTGCGGCTGCCGGCCGGTCATGGTATTCGCTTTTTGTTTCCGCATGCGCCAGAGCGGCCGGTCACTATTAACAACGGTTTTGTGATGCGGGCCTGGTATGACATCAAAACCATGGATTTACAAAGCCGCGCCGACGAAACCGGTGTGCGCCAGTCGGCCGCCCAGGTACAGGCTCTGATTGATAAAGTGATTGCCGGCGGCATTGCGCCGGAAAAAATCATGCTGGCCGGCTTTTCGCAAGGTGGCGTGATTGCGCTGCATTTATTGCCGCGGCTGCCCTACAAAATAGCCGGCGTGATGGCACTGTCGACCTATATGTGTGTACCGGACCAGCTAAAAGCTGAAATGAATGAGCTGAACAAGCGCACACCTGTGCTGGTCGCCCACGGCACTATGGACGATGTGGTGCCTTTGATGGCTGGTAAGGCGGCCTTTGACAGCTTAAAATACGCCGGTTTTAACGTCAGCTGGCGGGACTACCGGATGGCACACAGCGTGTGTGCGCAGCAGGTTGCCGATTTAAGCCAGTTTATCCGGCAACAGTTGCTGACGCCACAGGCCTGAACAGGGCCTGGTGGTGGCAGCAGAGAATTCAGGAACGCGTGTGACCGAAGCAAGCTCCCGACTGACCGTTAAAGTGCGGTTGCATCCGGCTCAACCGCCGGAACCGGCAATGCCGGCACCAGCCCCGCTGTCGAAGTTCCGGCTGATGCTGGCGCTGGCCGGTTTTGCCGGCCTGGCGGCGTTGGGCTTTCAGGTGCTGGTCCCCAAGCCACAGCAAGGCCCGGTAACCGGCGTCAGTCAGCCGGCAGCGCATGCGGCGACTCAGAATCCACCAGCTCAGAGCCCGGTCACGCAGACAGCGCCTGCTGCGGACATCACACCGGCAACGCCAGCCTCGGCAGATCAGGCGACTGCCACTGTCTCAACGGCTGAAACTGTGGTCGCTGGCCTAACACCGTCTGTGCAGACAGCTGCTGACAGCACCGCTTTGCCAGCGCAGCAACATGAAGCAGGAAGCGAGGGTGTCGCCGCGCAACAACCGGCCGCTGTGGCGTCGACACCGGCAGCGGTCAGTCAACAACCAAATTTGGCGACAGCAGACAGCCCTGCAACTGAACTGCAGGACGCGCCGGCGATGGCCGCCTCACAGCCGGCCGGCAATGTCGCGATGGATTATCCGGCCGGCTTCAGCCGCATTGTGCTGACCGCCGCCATGCGCAATCTGGAAC
>JACCDS012440144.1_pt1 | contig 12486 bp, 11 predicted proteins | sample 7446441 | NCBI WGS metagenome assembly JACCDS01 (sample SAMN15323445, study PRJNA562643) | freshwater metagenome | isolation source: river surface water | place: USA:Blue River Watershed | collected 2017-08-17
ATTCCTCTCCCCAGCAAAGACAAGTTAGGTTATGGCGGCATAGTAGGTATTGCGCAATTGATCTTGTGTGCTCGCCCAGATGAAATTCCAGCGACACTCACCCGTGAACAAAGAGCCCATTTTAGTGGCGTTCCACTTGATGGCTTCGGGTTTTTGTTTAAACATGCAAAACCATTAACGCTGATGCCCTGCCCTGGCAAACTTGGTATTTTTGAAATTGATATGGATGCACTGTTAGCAGCACCGCCACCTGCACAGACTTCACTCTTTTGAGGAAAGCAATTTCTTCATTAACTCAAACAGCGATTCGTTTATCGTCTTAGGTACAAAACAGAATAAAGTCCTACTCAAGACTTATCACCTAAAAAAGATCTTGTAATGTTTCAATCTAACCTCAATTTGCGTATTGTTATATCTAATCAATGTCGCACTTGAAAGAAAATAAATGTTACTCATATTACTGGGCCTGATTTTAGCTTTACTGCCCCTGATTCTCACTACAGCTTTTCCACATCTTATGGTGATTAGTATTTATGCAGGACTGGTTCCTTGGATTGCAATCACATGGGCAGTGATTGTTGTGACCATCATATTAAGACGCCAGCGAATCGCCGAATGGCGTGAAAATCGCAAGCTTAAAAAAATGGCAAAAAAGAATTAAGTACATTTAATTGCTTGCAAGGAACTATTCAACATTTATCTACCCAAATAGGTAGTTGCAATATTGCAATTACCTCCCACGGGAATATAATGCCAAATATGACGAAAACGACAACAAAACATTCAAAAGCCTACCTAAGATTTCTCAGTCTTGCTGCTGCAATACATGATCTTCCTGGCATTCCTCAATTGGACAGCACTGAAGAGAAACTGCTAAATCTTTTAGCGCTCAATATCAACTCAGGCCAAAAAGTAAATGTGCTTGAAGCGATGAATTTAGTTCCAGATGCATCACCTGCTACGGTGCACAGACGCCTAAAAACATTACGTAAGAAAAATATGATTACGTTAAATGTTGATGCGATTGATAATCGTATCAAATACATAGAAATCACGGATGTAGCTGTTGAATACTTTACCAAGCTAGGACAATGCCTAAGTCTGGCAAATAAAACCTAATCTAAAAAACTGAGGCAGAGCAATCTGCCTTTTTTATTATTCGACCTATGACAGCATTTTCACCATCAATGTCACAACGCATTATTAAATCATCTAGATGCTTTATCTTTAAAGCAATCGGCGTTGCAATTGCATGGACGCTTCTATTTAAATTGAATATGTCGGTATTTAGATCTTTAGAGGTTAATCAATTTGTCAGCTGGATTTTCCTTCCCGCATTTATCCGAATTTTGTCAGTATTGCTATTTGGATGGGCGGCAGTTGTAGGTCTTATTGTTGGTGCAATCATCACTAGCAATCCTGCAGACGCTTATCATACAACGCCCTATGTGCTTGCCATGATTTCGGGCGTTGGTCCAATGATTGCTATTCGATTCTGCGAATACGTTCTGAAACTCCCGCCCACTTTGATTGGAATACGTCCTAGCCACTTATTCATATTTGCATTAACAGGCGCATTCGTTAATGTGAGTATTAACGGCTATTACTTTGCAATTAATCAACTCCCCGCGCACCCAATCACCTGCCTATCCCCTATGTTTATTGGCGACATGCTCGGTAGCGTGATCATGCTATACATTGCATCATTTATACTCAAAGTCTTCGTAAAAATCGGTTCTAATTAAATTAAATTTTTGTAGACAAGCTTCATCGATGCCAGTAATATTCACTTACTGTACGAACGTACATTAAGTGAATAAAGGTGAAAAAGATGAATCCACTCAGTTTTATGTCTAGCTATACACGCAAACCACAACATCACTCAAACCGTAATGTTGCCGAAATTTATATGCGCACATCATATCGTAGCGCTTATATTCCGCTGTACAGCCACAAAGCTGGCAAATCGCTATCAAATGTTGCTGAACATATTGAAGCGACCTTAAGCGCAGATGATCATTTAGTTAAAAATCCAACAGCCTCTTACTTTGTACGCGTTAAAGGTGATGCAATGAACGCTGCTGGTATTTTTAATGGAGATGTTGTGGTGGTAGATCGATCAATCGACCCTAGTATCGGTCAAATCGTATTAGCAGAAGTTGACGGTGAATTTACAGTGAGATACTTAGGCCAACAACAACTTACTGCAGCAAATGCAGAATACGAATCCATTTATTTTGCAGATGCAGAGTCAGTGGCACTCATTGGGGTTGTGACAGGCTCTATGCGCAAATTTGCTTAAGTTGCTTAGTCGTGTCGCGCATTTAGCTTGGTCGGTAACCCTATAAATAGTCATTGCTAGGCTTTACTCGTTTGTTGTAGCAATTTATAGATCTCATCTTTCAGATGTAGTTTTTCCTTCTTCAAGCTCTCAGTTTCTTCCTGAGTAGCAAGCTCAATTTGAGCCTCAATATTTTTAATCTTTTGATCCAACTCATTATGACGATCAAACAATCGTGTGAAGTGCAAGTCAGTATGTTTAAGCTGCGTGATTAATTCTCGATATTCTGGAAACATTTAAAACTCCTTTAACATTGAACAGTTGATTAATTCTACCCTTAGTAATTATTGGATGAAGCTAAATAGATTATTTGTTTGATTTAGGTCAATCATTCAATCAAAAAAACCCACCGCCAATTCAATCACTTTTTAGATTCACAGCAAAAAATTCGTTACAATAATGCAAATATTATCCAAGAATACATCCTTATGAATTTATTAAAAAAATTAAAATTAATATCACCAATATTTAATAACAAGTTATCTGGTTTTTCATGGAAAGATGTCACATTCACATCAATCCCAGTGCTCGTTCTTATTGTTGCTGTCAGTTGGGTGACGTTGCATTTATTAAGTCCTGCACCCCCCAATAAAATTGTGATTTTAGGAGGTCCAAGAGGCAGCAGTTTTGATGTAAATGCACGTCGCTATGCAGACATCATTGAATCTCACGGGGTTAAAGTACAGGTATTAGAAACAGAAGGATCAGAAGAAAATTTAGACCTTTTACAAAACAAGAAAAGCAAGGCCGATGTTGGGTTTGTACAAAATAGCTCTTCACACGGTGAGAATACAACTCATCTAGTCTCACTTGGAACAGTATGGGTACAACCCTTACTAGTTTTTTATCGAGGTGATGACCTTAATTTCATCACCCAACTCAAAGGGAAGCGAGTTGCAATAGGCCCTGATGACAGCGCAACAAATGAATTTGTTGACGAAATTTTGCGCGAAAATGGAATGGATGCAAAAGATATAACGCCATTGTTACTAGAGCCTGAAGACTCAATAAAAGCCTTAATTAATAAAAAAGTAGACGCGATTTTCCTTACGGGGGAGTTAGTAAGTGTTGAACGCGTGCATCAAATTATGGATATCCCCGGAATTAAAATCATGAGCTTTGAACAAGCTGAGGGCTATACAAGAGAATTTAAATTCTTATCAGAACTTGATATTCCCGAAGGAGCATTTAATTTAGGAAAAAATATTCCTCATAAAAACATCAAACTTATAGGCACATCTGTAGAGTTAATCGCAAAAGAATCTTTACATCCGGCATTGTCAGATTTGGTTGTAGCTGCATCAAAAGAAGTCAGCGGCAAACCTAATATGTTTAGAGATAAAAAGGAATTTCCAAAACTGACAGAACACAGCATACCAATTAGCGAAGAGGCTCAGCGATATTACGCCTCCGGATCCCCCTTTTTATACAAAAAACTTCCCTTCTGGCTAGCTAGTCTTCTAGATCGCATTCTTATCATCGTCCTCCCTCTAGCGCTTGTATTAGTTCCTGCATCGAAGATTATTGGGCCTATTTATAAATGGCGAATACGTTCTAGAATTTACAAATGGTATGGTGCGCTAATGAAGATAGAACACGAGTTAGATGGCAAACTTAATAAAGAGTCTCTTTCAATGATCATCGACCAAATCAATGAGATTCATTCAAAAGTAAATAAATTAGTTCTTCCTCTCGCCTATGCAAATGAGCTTTACGCACTTCGTGAACATGTGGAATACGTTAAATCTCGCTGTTCAGATAAATAAGTATCCTTTGCTATCAATTATGAATAAAACCAAAAAGTTACTCTTAATATCCTGCAGCATTCTCGCAGGATTATTAATATACATTTTCCTTATAGGTTTTGAACTAGACGCACATTATATTAACCAGCAAATTGAGAAAAACTTAAGCGAAAATTTAGGCCGTAAAGTAATCATTGATGGCCCCAGCAGTTTCAAAATCAATGCTAAGCCCAGTATCATCTTACGTAACTTTCACATTGCAAATCCAGATGGATTTACTGCAACACCAAACCCTTATCTTTTTTCAGTTAAAGAGGCAAAACTCTCACTCAATTTATGGGGTCTGCTCTATGGACGCCTAATCATTGATAACGTTTCAGGCCAAGGCTTAGGCCTTGAATTAATTGAAACAAAAGACGGCCGAAATAATTGGTCTTTTAAACAAACGCCCGAAGACCCAGATAGCTTAGTTTTAATTTTAAATTTGCTTGAACATTCTGAGTTTAAAAACATTAATCTGAATCAACTCAATATCAGCTATCAAAAACAAAATGAAAAAGCGCACACATTCAAACTGACGCAAATGGATGCGCACTTAACGACGAAAGACAATATAACAATCAAACTCGAAGGGATTGTTGAAGATAAGTTCCCATACAAAATCTCAGTTCAAGGCAACTCACTAGAAACCCTAATCAATGTTATTCAAGCAAAACAACCATCCAACCAACCGGATGCCAAATATGATGAAAATGATTGGCCATTCCAATTAGATTTAGACTTCTTAGAAAGTCACTTAAATGTTGCAGGCACTTTAAATGCTGAAGATACAAAATTCGGAGTTGATCTAAAAACACCTGATTTAAGAAAATTTGGTAAGTTACTAGATCTGCAATTGCCCAACACTGGCGCTGCCGAGATCTCAAGTAATATTGTTATTAAAGATCAGTCAGTTCAACTTGATAAACTTAGCGGCACTCTTGGCAAATCAAAACTCACAGGCAAGCTAACTATCATGAATGAAGCCCACCTGAAAATTAATGGTGAAATTAATTTACCCACGCTCGACTTCACGCCTTTAATTCAGACAGAAAACATCGAAGAAGCGCCCCCCCCTGATAATCTTGTTCAACTTTATCGACAACTACTCAATAACGATTTAGATTTGAGCGGATTAGGATTAGCAGACGCTGATATTAAATTAAATATTAAACAAATCTTGGGATTGCCAGGCCAGATTTCGGAAGCGAAAGCGCAATTCAAATTAAAAAATAGTAAGCTCAGCATTCCTATGCAACTGAACATGGCAAACGTTAATTTAAATGGTCAATTTGAAGCTAATGCCAATCAAAGAGCTTCATCGCTCATGCTCAAACTCTGGACCCATGAAGAAGAAATTGGCAACCTTGCAGAGCTACTATTTGGGATTAAAGGCATTAAAGGACAACTTGGTCGCTTTGATCTTAAAGCGCAAGCACAAGGCTCAAAAGTACGAGACGCCTTAGAGAATCTCAACGTCAGCATGAATGTTGATAAAAGTCATCTTAGCTATGGCAACATAGAGGGAAGTAAGGCCGTTAATTTTGATATTGAAACACTCAATTTAAACCTTCCTACGGCTAAACCGCTCAACATTAAATTCATTGGTAGTCTCTTAAACCAACCTTTATCCATCAATGTTGATGGGGACTCAATCACAGAAATTGCGAAATCCGAACAAGGCCAACTCAAACTAAAAGCACAAGCAAAAAATGCCCGCATTGATGCTTTGGCAAACTATTCACTTAAAAATAATCAGCCAAGTTTCAATTTGGATTTCAAATTAAATTCATCCGATGCCAGAGATATTGCAAACTGGTTCGGCTTACAGAATGCAAAAAAAGTCCCTTTTTCGGTATCTGGGGTTTTTAACTCAGATGAAAACACGTGGAGACTTAAAGACCTTGCTATTCAACTTGCTTCTAGCAACTTACAAATCAATGCGAGTCGCATTAATTTAAAGCAGCGGCCATTACTTGCTCTCAATATTGAAAGCCAAAAGATTGACGCTAATGAGCTTGAGAAATTAATACCTGATACGCAACCCCAAAAAAATATCGGTACTCATAAAAAACAAAATAACTTCAATCTCAATATTCCAATTCTACCTAAAGGCCTAGATCTGTCTGACGCCGATATTAAAACGCACATTAAAAAAATTAATAGCGCTTCTATTATTGTTGAAAATGTTGAATTTAATGCTCGAATCAGAGATGGTTATATGAACACCTCTCCTTTTTCAGCATCAATTAATCGCATCAATTACGATGGTGCAATTTTGCTAGATATGCGCAGCGCAGATCCCGGTATCAACCTTTGGTTGAATGCAAATCAAGTCAATATTGGCGCTATGTTAAAAGAACTGAATATCACCCAAGATCTCGAAGCACGATTTAATAACATCAATTTGTATTTAGAATCGCATGCCAGCTTGTTGAGCGACTTAATTGCTCAAGCAAAGCTGATTGGTGTACTAAATCAAGGCGAAATTAAACTTAAAGACCCAAGTACACAATCCAGCGCTTTAATTAAAATCGAACAAGGCACAGTCACAGCATCTCCTCAAGAGAACCTATCACTCAAATTATCGGGCGCTTTGAACCAAGCACCAATTAGCATTAAATTAGACACTGCATCGACTAAAGATTTATTAGATACGCATAAAAGTATTCCGGTTAATTTAGTGACGAAAATCTCGAACACATCACTCAATCTATCCGGTAATTTATCGCGAGATATTGATGAGCCAAATATTCATCTACAACTTCATGCTTCAGGGAAAAGCCTGAATGACTTGAACCAACTTTTAAACACAGACGTTCCACCTTGGGGTCCATGGAGTCTTTCTGGTGGCTTTCATATGAACAAAGATGGCTATTTGATTAAAAATTTAAACCTAGAAGTAGGTGATAGCAAACTAGAAGGAAACGGCAGCCTCTTAACAGCATCCACACCTCCCAAAGGCGACATTCGGTTAAGAGCACAAAAGATTCGTCTAGAAGACTTTAGAATGGATGAATGGTCGAGTAATCAAAAAATGAATGGCATCGAAAACAACAAAACCAATACTGACAAAAGAGCAGTCAGTAACAAAATAGAAAAATTTCTCAGCCCTGCTATGCTGAGAAAAGCCAATCTCCATTTAGAAATCGCTGTCGATCAAGTCTCCTCAGGAAGAGATAAGCTCGGTCAAGGCCAATTCAATTTCGAATTAATAAATGGCACAGCCACCATTGGACCCGCTTATATTGAAACCGAAGGTGGAAAAGCGCTATGGTCTCTAAAATACCATCCCACAGAAAAAGATATTCAATTAGATTTACATGTCGACACGCATCAATTCGATTATGGGATTATTGCACGCCGTGTTAAACCTAATAGCGACATTAAAGGTCGCTTAAACTTAAAAATGGATGTTTCTTCAACTGCACCGCATCTGGCTGATTTAATGAGTTACGGTAATGGAAATTTAGATTTAATGATCTGGCCTGAAAACCAAAAATCAGGCGCCTTAGATTTATGGGCAGTCAATATTTTAAGTGGATTGTTACCAGTAATTGACCCTGCTCAAGAATCAAAAATCAACTGCGCAATCGGTAAATTCAAGCTAGAAAAAGGCATACTCAAACAAAAACAATTACAAATTGACACCAGTAAAATGCGTGTTAATGGCGTTGTATTAGCTGATTTTAAAACTGAAGAAATCTATGCAAAATTACGCCCTCAGGCAAAGGAAGTTCAATTCTTAAGTCTATCAACCCCCGTACAAGTGACAGGGAAATTTGATCACTTTAATATTGGACTGTCAGCTGGAGACATTGCTGAAACCATCGTGCGTTTAGGCACCTCAATTTTTTGGGTACCTATTAAAAAATTATTCTCAGAAAAAATGGTCGCGGATGGAAGCGACATCTGCCTTGCAACAGAATAAATAAAATATAATTCCAAGAAAATCAGGTTTGTAATTAAACAATTTGTACTAAGGAGTTGGTATGTCAAATAAAGCAATTATCCTTCAAACGGGCGGCGGATACGATAAAGTGACTGTCGGTACAAGAGACGCAGCAGCGCCAAAATCTGGTGAGATAACCGTTCGACTTCACGCAAACTCGCTCAACTATCACGACTTTGCTGTAGTCAGTGGCATGTGGGGGCCTAGTGAGCCTCGCATTCCAATGGCAGATGGTGCTGGTGTAGTGACGGCGATTGGAGATGGCGTCACAGAGTTTGCTATAGGTGATCATGTCGTGAGTACCTTCTTCCCGACATGGTTAGCAGGTGAGCCACTCGTTGAAGGTTTTGCAACGACCCCTGGCGATGGCGTAGATGGCTATGCGCGTGAAACCGTCACTGCATCAACTAATGCTTTCACCCTCGCACCAAAAGGTTGGAGCCATGTAGAGTCCTCAACACTCACGACAGCAGCACTGACCGCATGGCGTGCATTAATGTCAGATGACCACTTAAAACCAGGTGATACCGTATTAGTACAAGGCACAGGTGGCGTTTCTATTTTTGCGCTTCAATTTGCAAAAATGGCAGGAGCAACAGTCATTGCAACCTCTTCCAGTGATGAGAAATTAGATAAGCTAAAAACATTAGGTGCAGACCATCTGATCAACTATCGTAAGACTGCAAATTGGGGTGAAGTCGCTCGTGAAATTACTGGAGGCCGTGGTGTCGATCACATTGTAGAAGTGGGTGGCCCTGCAACGCTAGATCAATCTATGATGGCGGCACGTGTTGGTGCACATATTTCTGTCATTGGCATTTTGACTGGCTTAGGTGGTGAAGTTTCTATTGTCACAGCATTGATTAAACAACTTCGCTTGCAAGGTTTAATTGTGGGCAATCGCACACAACAACAACAAATGATCAAAGCCATTGATGCAAATGGTATGCGTCCGATTGTTGATAAAGTATTCCCATTAGAAAATATTGTCGAAGCTTTCCAATATCAGGAAACTAACAAACACTTCGGGAAAATTTGTTTGGAAATGTAAGTCACATGAAAAATGTGCTCGTCTACTCCGATTCACTCTCATGGGGAATTATCCCCATGTCACGTAATCGCTTTGCATTCGATCAAAGATGGCCTGGAATTCTTGAGCTAAATCTTAGAGAAATAGGTCAAGATGTACGCGTCATAGAAGATTGTCTAAACGGCAGACGAACTATGTATGAAGATCCAGTTAAGCCAGGAAGAAACGGCTTAACTGGATTGTCACAAAGAATAGAAATTAACTCACCACTATCCCTTGTCATCCTAATGCTCGGCACAAATGACTTCCAAATCAACCATGAGCACACAGCCTTAGATGCAAAAAATGGCATGCGTTGTTTGATTAATGAAATCAGAAATACCAACCTAGAACCAGGAATGGAAATGCCCGAAATTCTGGTAATTGCTCCCCCGCCGGTTCGGTCGCCACAAGGTCAGATTGCTGAGAAATTCAAAGGCGCAGAAAATAAATGTATAGGTCTAGCTAATGCCTATCAAACTTTATGTCAGGAACTAAGTTGCCACTTTTTTGATGCAGTCTCTGTCACGACTTCTAGCAAAGTAGATGGCGTCCATTTCGATATGGATCAACATTTAACTTTCGGCAACGCAATCTCAACTTTTATAAGCAAATCTAATCTGATATAAAAAAGATTACTTAACCGAAAATTCTTTCAATAACCCCAACTTAAAATCAACTGCCGCCGTTTGATAATAAGCAATTGCTTCCTTCATCAGATCTTTATTTACTTTCGTTTTTGTCGCTTCAAATGTTTCAGGGTCTATCTGATATGCCTCGACTTTTTGTTTAGGTAATAAAACAACGAGCTCATTATTCTTGTAATAACCCAATGATTGATAATTACTGATAAAAGCTCTTTCTGCGCGACCATATTCCTCAAAAAAGTTTTGACCAAAAAAATGTTCCGAACCGTGAAAGCCTAGTAAATCTAATATTGTCGGCGGGACATCAATTTGTGAAATTATTGACTTAAAGTGATTGGGCTTCACAATTTTCGGGCCGTAAAAAATCATTGGAATATGATACTTAGCTACTGGAAGCTGAGTCTTGCCGGCTACGGATGCACAATGATCAGCCACAATGACGAATAAAGTATCGTCAAACCAAGGTTTGTTTTTTGCTTGTTCTAGGAATCTACCAATTGCGTAATCCGTATATTTGACTGCAGCCTTTCTTGAGCCTTGAGGCAAATCAATACGGCCATCAGGAAATGTATAAGGGCGATGATTACTCGTTGTCATGACCTGAATGAAAAAGGGCTTGGAAGACGCTACGGTTTTATCAACAAACTGTAATGTATTATCAAACAAACTCTCATCCGCCACACCCCAAACATTTTCCATCACAATACTTTTAGGATCAAAATCGGTTCGATCGAACACCTTGTAATCATTAGCACTAAAGTAAGCATTCATGTTGTCAAAGTAACCATAACCACCATAAATAAATGCCGTACTCACGCCTTGCTGCTCCAAATATTCGCCCACCGTACTTAAATGCTGATTATGCGGACGTCTCACAATCGCCTGTCCTGGAATGGGCGGAGTGCCAAGAGATAAAGCCTCCAAACCACGGACCGTTCTTGTTCCAGTTGCATACAATCGATCAAAGACTAGGCCTTGCGTAGCGATTTTATCTAGCTCAGGAGTCAATTCTCGCGAACTACCATAAACACCGAGATACTCCGCCGAGAGACTTTCAACCGTAATCATGACGACATTTTTAGGTCTTTTAATAAAAGGAGCCTTAGGATTCTTGGCATCAAATAAATTTGATTGAGAATGTTGAGCTCTCAGCGACTTCAAAATATCCTTTGCTTCCTGTCGATCTATAGTTGAATAAAATCGCTCATAATCCAGGTCATTTCTTCGCATTGCGGCAGCAAGACTAAACAAACCATTCAGACTCAACTCTTGCGCGTAGACATTCTCAGATTGAGAGGCTGCCTGATCAATATTAATAAACAACCCGCTTAAAACTGGCAAAGTAACTGCCAACATTAAAAACCTTAGACGCTGATTCCAACTTACAGGGGAGGCTTGAAAGATAACAAAACGACGAATCACGAATACCAGTAAAAAACTCAAGATAGCAATCGCCATTAAAATAGCTGGGATTGGATATGACTCTCGAATATTACCAATCACTTCATTGGTATAAATTAAGTAATCAACCGCAATAAAATTAAATCGCGTCGTAAATTCTTGCCAAAAGAAATACTCTGAAACCAATCCAAAAATAATCGTAAAAATGATTAAACCCAAAAAGAGCCAATTAAGATGGCTACTGATTCTGCTCGTTTTAAGTTTATTTGGGATAAGTGAACTCACTAATAAAAGTGGCACTATCCAGTATGCAAAAGTGGCGAGATCAAACCATATCCCGACAGCAAATATTTTTAATGTCTCAAGCGTAGTCAAATTCTGTTCTGGAATATGAGCCCACAAAAAGATTCTCAACAAGGTCCATGAGAACATTGCTACAACAAAAACTACAAAGGAAAGGGATAATATTTTTTTACGAAGAAGTGGCAACATATTGAACGAACAAAAGTAGAAGTAACCTACTTAGACCGCAATATGCATGCCATGCAAAAAGAAATTAAATTAAGATATTAAATACATAAAGTTACGAACTGCATCGTAATTAAGATGCAATTATTAATGGCATAAAACCATTAATATAATGCAAACATTGCATTGATTAATGCAATGTTTGCATATGTTCATTTCACCTTACTTAACTGTTACGTGAATACTTTTTCGCATCATTTCCCCATATGACTGATGCAAGCCATTAGCAAATTGAAGCGTCAATGTATATTGACCACTAGGTAAAGTCACTAAAGTTTCTGTCTGTCCTTTACCAAAATGAATATGTCTCTCATCTGCCGGAACAACCTGACCAGCAGCAACTCCTTCCGCATTAATGAGCAAATGGTGATGGCCTGTATTTATCGAAGTATCACCAGCTGGGGAAACAGTCATCCCTGTCACTGCAAACTTTACTTTAAATGGACTAGCCACAACATCCCCATCCTTAAGATCAACAAAGTCCACACCTTGGTCATCCGCCATTACTCCATTCATTGAAACAGCTAACAACAATATTAATAAACCTTTTATCGCTCTCATGTTCACTCCTTTTTTTAGCCAACCAATCGTCAAATGAAATAAAAAAAGCCCCAAGGCTATTTACACATTGGGGCTTTTAATTAGTACTTTTATTTCTAAAATGGTGGAGCTGGGGGGAATCGAACCCCCGTCCGCAAGCCCTCCACAGACAGTTCTACATACTTAGCTGTGTTGTTTGATTTAACTTATTCCACACCAACGAG
>JACCDS012404453.1_pt1 | contig 12485 bp, 9 predicted proteins | sample 7446441 | NCBI WGS metagenome assembly JACCDS01 (sample SAMN15323445, study PRJNA562643) | freshwater metagenome | isolation source: river surface water | place: USA:Blue River Watershed | collected 2017-08-17
CAATGGCGGGCCGCGCACGCCGGACATCGGCGGCCAGGCCAGCACGACCGATCTCGGTCGTGCAATCGAAGCAGCGCTGTGAGCGGCGATCCCGCCCACGGTGTGTCAACCCAACCTACAAGGTAGCGAAGCAAAGATATGAAAATTGGAATGATAGGCATCGGCCTGATGGGCCACGGCATCGCCAGCAACCTGGTCAGGCATGGGCACCAACTGACCGTCCTCGAGCACGCGGGCAACCAGCCGCTGGACGCGCTGCTGGCCGCGGGCGCGACCACGGCGGCCACGCCAAAGGCGGTGGCCGCCGGGGCGCAACTGGTGATCCTGTGCGTGACCGGTTCACCCCAGGTCGAGGCGGTACTGCTGGGCGACGAGGGCGTGCTGGCCGGCCTGCCGCAGGGCGCGACGGTGGTCGACTGTTCGACGGCGGTGCCGTCTTCGACGGTGAAGCTGGCCGCGGCGGTACAGGCTGCCGGCGGCCGCTTCATCGATGCGCCGATGACGCGCACGCCGAAGGAAGCCGCCGAGGGCCGGCTGAACCTGCTGGTCGGCGGTGAGCCGGCCGTGTTCGACTTTTGCCTGCCGGTGCTGAAGTGCTTCGCCGAGAATATCGCGCACGTCGGCGTGATCGGCGCGGGCCACCGGATGAAGCTGTTGCACAACTATGTGTCGCTCGGTTGCGCAGCGTTGATCGCCGAGGCGGCCGCCTGTGCGCTCGGCGATGGCATTGCAGCAGACGTGTTCGTCGACGTGCTGGCCAAGGGCGGTGGCGGTGGCGCCGCGCTGGAACGGCTGCGTCCGTTCCTGCTGAACGGCGACCCGAGCGGACTGAAGTTCGCGATGAGCAATGCGCTCAAGGACCTTGGCTACTTCACCACGATGGCCGGTGACAGCGGGGCGGCGCACCGGATCGCCGATGCGGTGCAGGCAACCTTCGATCAGGCAGTCGGGCAGGGCGCAGCGAACGCCTTCGTGCCGGAACTGGTCGCGCTGCTGCAGAAGCCGGGCGCGTGAGCGCCGGCGTATCCCATCCACTCAAGCAAACGAATCCAACGGAGCATCTCCATGAACGATTTCATACCGGGCTCGGTCTCGATCAATCCGGCCAGCGGCGAGCTCATCGCGCGCTATCCCTTCGATGACAATGCGGCGCTCGAGCGTGCGCTCGACAGCGCGCAGGCGGGCGGTCGCGCGTGGGCAGCCACGCCGGCGGCGGAGCGTCGCGCGGCCTTCACGCGTGTTGCGCAGATCCTGCGCCGCGATATCCAGCAGCTGGGCGAAATGGCCGCGCGTGAAATGGGCAAGCCGATCACGCAGGCCAGGGCCGAAGTCGAAAAATGCGCGGTGCTGTGCGACTGGTATGCGGCTCATGGCGGGGCCATTCTGGACGACCGGCCATCCTCGATTGGTCCGGACGCCTATGTGTCCTACCATCCGCTGGGCACCATTCTGGCGGTAATGCCGTGGAACTTCCCTTACTGGCAATCGATGCGCGGCGCGATCTCGATTCTGCTGGGTGGCAATGCCTACCTGTTGAAGCACGCACCGAATGTGATGGGGTGTGCCTACCTGACCGAGCAGGTGATGCTGGAAGCCGGCCTGCCGAAGGGCGCGTTCAGCGTGGTCAACATCAACAACGACCAGGTAGCGAAGGCCATTGCCGATGGGCGGGTGGCGGCGGTGGCGGTCACGGGCAGCGTGCGCGCCGGTGCGGCGATCGCGGCGCAGGCTGGCGCGGCGCTGAAGAAGAGCGTGCTGGAGCTGGGCGGCGCGGACCCGTTCATCGTGCTGGCCGATGCTGACCTCGAGGCGGCGGTAAAAGCAGCCGTGATCGGTCGTTTCCAGAACACCGGGCAGATCTGTATTGCGGCCAAGCGCATCATCCTGGAGCAGCCGATCGCGGCCGAGTTTACCGAACGCTTTGTCGAGGCGGTGCGGGCACTGAAGATCGGCGATCCGCTGGACGAGTCGACCTATATCGGCCCGATGGCGCGTGCGGATCTGCGCGATGAGTTGCACCGGCAGGTCGAGGGCACGGTGGCCGCGGGCGCGCAGGTTTTGCTGGGCGGCAGCCCGATCACCGGACCGGGCAGCTACTTCGAGCCGACCGTGCTGGCCGGCGTGAAGCCGGGCATGACGGCGTTTGCACAGGAGACCTTCGGTCCGGTGGCGGCGCTGATCGAGGCGACTGATGTCGAGCAGGCGATCGCGCTGGCCAACGACAGCGAGTTTGGCCTCTCCGGCGCGCTGTGGACCACCAATCGCGACCTGGCGAAGCGGCTGGCGCGGCGCATGGAGACCGGCGGCGTGTTCGTCAATGGTTTTTCGGCGTCGGACCCGCGCGTGCCGATCGGCGGCATCAAAAAGAGCGGTTACGGTCGTGAGCTCAGCGACTATGGCGTACACGAGTTCATGAACATCCAGACCGTCTGGTTCGACCGCAAGTAATACACCAGCGGCGCCCTCCAGCCTGTGTCGGGGGGCGTCGCCTGGCTTTCCCGATCGCTGATTGCGGTCGCGGCATCCGTTGCAATTCGCCGGTTTGCGCCGGGTCGCGTGGCTGCGAATGTCCGTGGCCCGTCCGGTTACAATCTTTCGCGGCGGTACAATAGGCGCACTGGCTGCCCGCTATCGGGTGCGCCCCGTACCCTGGCATTTCCTGCGACGGCGACCTGTTCTCATGTCGGCTCCCATTTCGTTATCAAACCGCCATGTCACTTTTCAGTCGCCTGCAAAATTACTGGGAGACGCAGCACGGACGCATCGTCCTGTCTGCGCTGTTCATCTTTTTCTCGTCCAGTACCGTGTTCATCGCCAAGCTGCTCGACGTATATGCGCGACAGCCGGGCGGGCTGCTGTTCAGCGGGTCGGTGATTACCCTGTTCGGGGTGGCGACGGTGCTGTTCTTCCTGCTGATTTGCCACGGTCCGCTGACGCGCTGGATACTCGCGTTTTTCTTGGTGGCGTCGTCCCAGGCCGCGTATTACATGTCGCAGTACGGGGTGGTGATCGACGTCGACATGCTCGACAACGCGCTGCAGACCAATCCGGCGGAATTCTGGGGGCTGGTGACGCCGTCGCTGGTGATCCGCACGCTGTTGCTGGGAATACTGCCAGCCTGGCTGGTGCTGCGTTCCGGTGTGCGCCCGGTCGCGTTCTGGCCGGCACTGAAGTCGCGCCTGCTGCTGATTGCCGCGTCGCTAGGCGCTGCCGCGTTGCTGGTGGCGCCGATGACGGCCAGCTATGCGTCATTCATCCGCGAACACAAGCAGGTGCGACTGTATGTGAGCCCCTTGTATTTCAGCTATTCGGTGGCCCGCTATGCGAATACGCGCTGGTTCCCGAAGGCGCCGCTGCCGCACCTGGCGGTCGCGGCCGACCTGAAGGAGCGGCCCGGGCGTGTCGGCAACGCGCTGGTGGTCCTGGTGGTCGGCGAGACCGCGCGCGCCGACCGATTTTCGCTGAATGGTTATGCGCGCGAGACCAATCCTGAGCTGCGCCGCCAGCGTGTGGTCAGCTTCACGCAGGCGAGCTCCTGCGGAACCTCGACGGCGCTATCGGTTCCCTGCATGTTTTCCGTACTCGGGCGCCAACACTACAGTGCCGAGGAGGCCCGGCGCCGGGACAATGCGCTGGACGTGCTGGCACGCAGTGGCGTGCGCGTCCTGTGGCGCGACAATAATTCGGACTCGAAGGGTGTAGCGGACCGGGTGCCGTACGAGAGCTTCCGTTCGCCGAAGCGCAACCGGGTCTGCGACCCGGAGTGTCGCGATGTCGGCATGCTGGACGGGCTCAACGAGTTCATCCGCGCCAACCAGGGGCACGACATCCTGATCGTACTGCACCAGATGGGCAGCCACGGACCCGAGTACTACAAGCGCTATCCGGCTGCGTTCGAGAAATTCCGGCCGGTGTGCCAAACCGGCGAGTTGCAGAACTGCTCGAAGGCCGAGATCGACAATGCGTATGACAATACCATTTTGTACACCGACCATTTCCTGTCGCGCGTGATCGATTCGTTGAAGCCGTACGACGGATCGCACCAGACCGCGATGCTGTACGTCAGCGATCACGGCGAGTCGCTGGGGGAGAACAAGATGTACCTGCACGGCGCGCCGTATGCGTTTGCGCCGGACGCCCAGACCCGTATTCCGGTCGTGCTGTGGCTGGGCGAGCACTTCGATTATCCGTTCGAGGCGGCGCTGCGCCATCGCGACCTGCCGATCAGCCACGACGACCTGTTCTGCTCGCTGCTGCTGGCGTTCGGCCGCGAGACCGCGCAGTGCGAGCGGATGAGGCCGGTGTTCGCGCTGCGCAAGGACTCGCAGCGCAGCTGACGCCGGCGCGTCGGCCCGTCAATAGCGGAAGGCCGGCTTCTTGAATTGAAAACCCCGAACCGTTGACACGCCGCGGCAGCGATCCTACTCTTCGCTTGCTTTCGGATTCTGGATCCAGAATCCGGGATCCCGGATCCAGAATATAGAATAGTTATTAAACTGATACGCGGTCAAACGGACGGCCGCCCCGAGACAATGCACATCTTGCGCCCGCAGCTGACACTGGTCGAGCAGGTTTACGACGCGATCCTGTCGCAGATCGAATCCGGCCGCTATGGCGGCGACTCCCGCCTGGTTCAGGAGGAAGTCGCCGAGACACTCGGCGTGTCGCGCCAGCCGGTACGCCAGGCGCTCCTGCTGCTGCGCAACGAGGGTGTGCTGATGAATGCGCCGGGCCGTGGCCTGATGGTCGTGCCGCTCGAAGCCGCCAAGGTGCGTGACCTGTATGAGATCCGTGCCAGCCTGGATGCATTGGCCAGCCGCAAGGCCGCCGAGCGCGGCAGCGCGCGTGCGCGTACCGAGGGGCCGGGCTTCATCGCGCGCGGTCGCGCGGCGGTCCGCGCCGATTCGCTTCCCGAGATGATTGCGGCCGACATGGCCTTTCACCATTTCCTGTACGAGCTGTCCGGCAACCCGCTGATCGCCGAGACCGCGGCGCCGCACTGGAGCTACCTGCGCTGCGTCATGCGCGCCGTGCTGGTGACCGCGGCCACGCCGCCGGAGATCTGGAACCAGCATGACGCAATCCTGCAGGCCGTGATGCGGGGCGATGCGGCCGAGGCCGAGCAGCTGGCCAGAGAACATATCGAGCATGCTGCCATCGGCGTGCTGCGGAACCTGAACCACATGCTGGAAAGACGGGAAACGACGCGGTCTGCAGCGTAAGGCAGGCCAGGGCGGCGGAGAACAAGAGGCGAACGCCCGCGATCCGCACGCATTCGGAGACAAGACGGAGGCGCCATCACCGTAGCGAGCGCATCCGAGAGGAGAAGATCACATGGCAATCAACACCACCGCGGCGGCTGGCGCCGTCGCGAACGAATATCAGCAGGCCGTCTACCGCAAGGTCGCCTGGCGGCTGGTACCTTTTCTGTGCATCTGTTATCTCGCGGCCTATCTTGACCGCGTTAACGTCGGCTTCGCCAAGCTGCAGATGCTCAGCGACCTGTCGTTCAGCAATACCGTCTACGGCCTCGGTGCCGGCATCTTCTTCCTCGGCTATGTGATCTTCGAGGTACCCAGCAACATCCTGATGCACAAGGTCGGCGCCAAGCTGTGGATCGCGCGGATCATGATCAGCTGGGGCCTGATCGGCGCGATGATGGCGTTCGTGAAGACGCCGACGCAATTCTATGTGCTGCGCTTCATGCTCGGCGTGGCCGAGGCCGGCTTTATCCCGGGCGTGCTGCTGTACCTGACCTACTGGTTCCCGGCCGCCTGGCGCGGCCGCATCATCGCGCTGTTCCTCGCCGCGATCCCGATCTCGAACATCATCGGCGGCCCGGTGTCCGGCTGGATCCTCTCGTCGATGGGCGAGGTCGGCGGTCTGCGCGGCTGGCAGTGGCTGTTCATCATCGAGACCGTGCCGTCGATCCTGCTCGGCTTTGTGATCCTGATGTACCTCGATAACCGCGTCGACGATGCGCGCTGGCTCAGCGATGCCGAGAAGGCCGTCATTCGCAAGGACATCGAGACCGAGGCGCAGCAATCCGCCGAACATACCAGCGTGATGGACGCCTTGAAGAGCGGCCGCGTCTGGTGGCTTGGGGTCGCCTACTTCTGCATCGCCAGTTCGATCTATGTCACCAGCTTCTGGATGCCAACCCTGATCAAGCAGTTGGGCATCAACGATCCGCTGCAGATTGGCTGGCTGACCACGATTCCTTACGTTGCCGCGATCTTCGCGATGGTGCTGTGTAACGTCAGCGCTGACCGTCGCGCCGAGCGTCGCTGGCATACCGCGATTCCGTGCTTTGTGACCGCGATCGGACTGGCGATATCCGCTACGCCGGGCCTGGCCATCGTGCCGGCCATGTGCGGCCTGGTGCTGTGTGCGGCCGGGGCGTCGACCTCGCAAGCGTCGTTCTGGAGCCTGCCGTCGTCCTTCCTGACGGGTGCCGCGGCCGCGGCCGGCATCGCGCTGGTGAACTCGCTGGGCAATATTGCCGGCATGGCCAGTACCTCGCTGGTCGGCTGGCTGACCGACCTGACCGGCACGCCCAACAGCAGCCTGTACCTGTTCTCCGCGCTGGCTGTGGCGGGCGGGCTGATGGTACTGCGCTTGCCGGCCCATGTCGTGAACAAGTAAAGAGGCACGCAGGGTAATAAACGCCGGCGGCGCGCCCGCCGGCACAAGCAATCGGAAAGAGATGAGCATGATGGACGCAAGCCACTACGGAACCCTTTACCAGTCGCTGCAGAAGGCCGCGCAGCGCTTCCCTGATAATGCCGCTTATTCGGTGCCGCCGATGGCGGGCCGTGCCTATCATCCGCAAGGATGGGAGGTCAGCTATCGTGAGACCGCCGCGCAGGTTGAACGCATGAAGGCGATCTATGCGCAGGCCGGTTACGGTATCGGGCACCGGGTGGCGATCCTGTTCGAGCAGCGTCCCGAGTTTGTCTTCCATTACCTGGCGCTGAATGCGCTCGGCGTGTCGGTGGTGCCGATCAATCCGGATTACCGGGTTGAAGAGATCCATTACGTGGTCGAGCATTCCGAGTCGAGCCTGATGGTCGGCGTCGATTCGCGCGCGCACGACCTGGAGGAAGTGGTGCAGATGCTGGCCGGTGCCTGCAGCCGGGTGTCGTTCGATCAGTTCCCCACCACGCTGCCGGCGCCGCGCACGGCGGCGCAGTCTGGCACGCCCGGCCATGCGACCGAGGCGGCGCTGCTGTACACCTCCGGCACCACCGGCAAGCCGAAGGGCTGCATCCTGACCAATGAATATTTCCACACGTTCGGGGCCTGCTACCTTGCCCTCGGCGGCGCGCTGACGATGCAGGAAGGCGTCGAGCGCATGTACAACCCGCTGCCGCTGCACCATGCAAACTGCCTGTCGATCTCGATGCCGGCGATGCTGATGTCGGGCGGCTGCCTGATTTTCCCGGACCGCTTCCACGCCAGCACCTGGTGGAAGGACCTGGTCGCCAGCCGTGCGACCGTGGTGCAGTTCCAGGGCGTGATACCGAATATCCTGCTGAAGATTCCCGAGTGCCCGGAAGAGACACAGCACACGGTGCGCTTTGCGCTGTGTGCGGGCGTCGAGCCCAGCCTGCATGAGCTGTTCGAGCAGCGTTTCAATTTGCCCGTGGTCGAGATGTGGTCGATGACGGAGGCCGGCCGCCTGATCAGCGACAACCATGAGCCGCGCCAGATCCACACGCGCGCCTTCGGCCGTCCGAATCCCTGGGTCGAGGCAATGATCATCGACGAGGACGGCAATGAACTGCCGGCCGATATGCCGGGCGAACTGGTGATTCGCCACAGCGCAGAAGCGCCGCGCAAGGGCTTTTTTTCCGGTTACCTGAAGAACGACGCGGCTACTGATGAAGCATGGAAGGGCGGCTGGTTCCACACCGGCGACGCCGCCGTGCGCGATGCTTCCGGCATGTTCTTCTTCATGGACCGCAAGAAGAACATCATCCGCCGCGCCGGGGAGAACATTGCCGCCGCCGAGATCGAAGCCTGCCTGAACGCGCATCCGAAGGCCAAGCAGGTCGCCGTGCTGGCCGCGCCCGACGAGGTACGCGAAGAAGAAGTGATGGCCTGCGTGGTGGTACGCGAAGGCACCGATATCGCGACCGCGGCCGCCAGGGCTGCGCTGGCGCAGGATCTGTTTGACTGGGCCTACGAGCGGATGGCCTATTTCAAGGCGCCGGGCTGGGTGCTGTTCGTTGACAGCCTGCCGATGGGTACGTCGGCCAAAGTGCAGAAGATCCACATCTTTCCGGCGGGCGTCGATCCGCGCACCCAGCCGGGTGTGATCGACCTGCGCGCGCAGAAGAAACAGAAGAAGGTTGCGCACTGACGCGCGACCGGAACCGAACCAAGGAGAACCTATGCTGATCCCCCCGGCTTTACATTCCGACATGGCCGCCGGCGTCATCGCACGCTTCCTGAAGGCGCGCGGCGTTGACCGCGTGTTCGCGCTGTGCGGCGGCCACATCATGCCGATCTGGATGCAGTGCGATGCCGTCGGCATTCGCATCATTGACGTGCGCGACGAGCGCGCCGCTGTCTATATGGCGCACGCGCACAGCGAGCTGACCGGCGGCCTGGGGGTGGCGCTGGTCACGGCCGGCCCCGGCATGACCAACGCGATGACCGGCATCGCCAATGCGCACACCTCGCGCGCATCGGTGCTGGTGCTGTCCGGCGGCCCGCCGCGCGCGCAGGAAAACCGTGGCGCGCTGCAGGACATGCCGCATATCGACATGGTTAAGCCGATTACCCGTTATGCGCGCACCGTGCGCGAGCCGTCGCTGGTGCTGCAGGAGCTGGACGAGGCGGTGGCGCGTGCGCTCGGCGAGGGCGGCGACCCGGGCCCGGTCTATATCGATTTTCCGGTCGACACGCAGCGCGCCAGCGTGCCCAAGCCGATCCAGATGGACGAACATTTCCGCGCCAAGCCGCGCGTGGTCATGCAGCCGGATGACGCCGCCGTGGCAGCGGCGGTCGAGCTGCTGTGGGGCGCGCGCCGTCCGCTGGTGATCAGCGGCCGCGGCGCACGCGGCGCCGGTCCCGAGCTGGATCGCCTGCTGCGCGCGACCGGTGCCGTTTATCTCGACACCGGCGAGACCCGCGGCCTGATCCCGGACGACCATCCGTCCTTCATCGGAGCGATGCGCGGCGCGGTGATGGGCGAGGCCGACCTCGTCATCACCATTGGCCGCAAGCTCGACTTCCAGCTCGCGTACGGCTCGCCGGCTGTGTTCAACCATGCGCGTTTCCTGCGCCTGTCCGACACGCCGACCGAACTGCGCGACAACCGCCGCGGCGAGGTCGAGCTGCTGGCGACACCGGCAGCGGCCATCGCGGCGATGCTGCAGCAGGCCGGTACGCGCCAGCCGGCGCTCGACCGGGCGTGGGCGCAGGGCCTGCGCAAGCAGCATGAGGAGCGCGCGGCCAAGCTGCGCGTGTCGATGGCGGCGGCACCGTCGGACCAGCAAGGCCGGATCCATCCGAACCGGGTGCTGCATGAGCTGCAGCAGCGTTTGCGACCCGATGCTATCGTAGTCGCCGACGGCGGCGACTTCCTCAGCTTCGCGCGCGTTGGCCTGTCCGGCGGCCGCTATCTCGATCCGGGCTCGCTCGGCTGTATCGGCATCGGCACTGCCTTCGGCAACGCCGCCAGCCTCGCCTATCCCGACCGGCAAGTGGTGGTCGCCACCGGAGACGGCGCGTTCGGCTTTAACGCGATGGAAATCGACACGGCGGTGCGCCATGGCGCCAGGCCGCTGATCGTGGTGGCCAATAATGGCGCATGGCAGATCGAGGTGCACGACCAGCAGGATACGCATGGCAAGGTGGTCGGCACGACACTGCAGGTGTCCGACTATGCGGCGATGGCGCGCGCGTTCGGCATGCACGGCGTCGTCGTCGAGCGCGCCGAAGACCTGGGCGCGGCGATCGATGAAGCGATGCAGCATCTGCCGGCATTGCTCGACGTACGCGTGACGCCGGAGGCAAAATCCTCGGATGGCAAATCGGGCCTGGCCTGGGTGCCGGATCTGCAGCCGCTGGGCGCCTGGGAAGAAGCCGAACGCGCCTGGCGCGAGAACAATCACTGAGAAAGGCAAGACAGCATGGATTTTGCTCTGACCCCCGAACTGCAGGCGCTGCGCGAGCGCGTGCGCCACTTTATCGCCGAGCAGGTGATTCCGCTCGAGAACGACCCGCGGCAGGATAGCCACGGTCCGCACAAGGCACTGCGCGACGAACTGGTCGCGCGCGCGCGCGCCGCCGGCCTGCTGACGCCGCACGCCTCGCGCGAGCTGGGCGGCATGGGCCTGACCCACATCGAGAAGGCGGTGGTATTCGAGGAGGCCGGCTATTCATGGCTTGGCCCGACCGCGCTGAACATTCATGCGCCCGATGAAGGCAACATCCACCTGATGGAAGCGGTGGCTACCCATGCGCAGAAGGAGCGCTGGCTGCGCCCGCAGGTGGAGGGCAAGACCCGCTCATGCTTCTGCATGACCGAACCGGCGCCGGGCGCCGGCGCCGACCCGAGCATGCTCAAGACCACTGCCGTGCGCGATGGCGACGACTATGTGATCAATGGCCTGAAGTGGCTGATCACGGGCGCCGAGGGGTCTGACTACGCGATCATCATGGCGCGCATGGAAGACGGCACGGCGACCATGTTCCTGTCCGACATGGACCGTGAGGGCATTGAGGTGGTGCGTAATCTCGATGCGATGGACCGTTGTTTCTCCGGCGGCCATGGCGTCGTGCGCTTTACCAACGTGCGCGTCCCGGCCGCCGACGTCCTCGGCGAGATCGGCAAGGGCTTCCGCTATGCGCAGATACGGCTTGCGCCGGCGCGCCTGACGCACTGCATGCGCTGGCTCGGGCAGGCGCGCCGCGCGCATGAGATTGCGCTCGACTATGTGCGTCGGCGCGAAGCCTTCGGCAAGCCGCTGGTCGAGCATGAGGGCGTCGGCTTCCAGATTGCCGACAATGACATGGACCTGATGACGGCGCGGCTGCACATCTGGCACACCGCGTGGCTGCTGGACCAGGGCGAGAAGTGCAACTTCGAGTCGAGCCGTGCGAAGGTGGTCTGCTCGGAAGCCGAGTGGCGCGTGGTCGACCGCTGCGTACAGATCATGGGCGGCATGGGCGTGACCAACGAGTCCGCCGTGATGCGCATCTTCACGGACATGCGCGCCTTCCGCGTGTATGACGGCCCGAGCGAAGTGCATCGCTGGAGCATGGCGAAAAAGATCGCGGCAGGAAAGGCGTAAGCACCATGACGAGCAAGATCGAGACCCTGCTGCGGGTCGATGGCAAGCGCGCGCTGGTGACCGGCGCATCGTCCGGCTTCGGCGCGCACTTCGCGCAGCTGCTGGCGGCGGCCGGCGCCGAAGTGATCCTGGCTGCGCGCCGTACCGACAAGCTGCAGGTGCTGCGCGCGGACATCGAGCAGGCCGGCGGCAAAGCCGGCGTGGTCGCGCTGGACGTGGCCCGCAAGGACAGCGTGACTGCCTGCTTCGAACAGGTTGGTGCCTGCGACATCGTGATCAACAACGCCGGCATTACCGTGACCCGCGCGCTGCTCGCCCAGACCGAAGACGACTGGGACAGCGTGATCGATACCAACCTGAAGGGCTGTTTTCTGGTCGCCACCGAGGCGGCGCGTCGGCTGCGTGATGCCGGGCGCCCCGGCAGCATCGTCAATATTGCGTCCATCCTCGGCGAGCGTGTCGCCGCGGCGGTCGCGCCGTATGCGATCTCGAAGGCAGGCGTGGTGCAGGCGACCAAGGTGATGGCGCTGGAACTGGCGCGCTACCAGATCCGTGTGAATGCGCTGCTGCCCGGCTATGTGGTGACGGACCTGAACAAGGATTTCCTCGAGGGCGAGCTCGGGCAGAAGCTGCGCCAGCGCGTGCCGACGCGCCAGTTCGGCGAGATCAGCGACCTCGACGGCCCGCTCTTGCTGCTGGCGTCGGATGCCGGCAAGGGCATGACGGGCGGCTGCCTTGCAGTCGACCGTGGCCACCTGGTGAGTTCGCTATGAGCGGCGTGAGCGCAGAGCTGCAGGCGCAGTTGGCCGGCTGGTTGCGCGCCCAGGGCCACATCGGTACCGCCGATCTGGAGATCAGGCCGCTGACCGGCGGCCAGTCGAACCCGACCTGGCTGCTACGCGCCGGCAATCAGCGGCTGGTGCTGCGCAAGAAGCCGCCGGGCGTACTGCTGAAGTCGGCCCATGCGATCGACCGCGAATACCGCGTGATCAGCGCGCTGGCCGGCAGCGACGTGCCGGTGCCGCAGGCGCTGGCCTGGTGTGACGACGAATCCATCGTCGGCACACCGTTTTACCTGATGTCCTTCCTCGACGGCCGCGTGTTCGTCGACCAGTCGCTGCCGCAGCTGACGGCGGCCGGCCGTGCCGACATCTATCGCGAGATGAACCGCGTGATCTC
>JACCDS010060004.1_pt1 | contig 12482 bp, 13 predicted proteins | sample 7446441 | NCBI WGS metagenome assembly JACCDS01 (sample SAMN15323445, study PRJNA562643) | freshwater metagenome | isolation source: river surface water | place: USA:Blue River Watershed | collected 2017-08-17
CGCGTATTCAAGTTCAGAGAAGCTCGCTTGCATCGTCAAGTGCCTGTCAAATTTGATTGGACCGATTCTCGCAGAACCATCACCTCGCGGCTGCGATCGCTTCCGAATAAATCAGCGCGTCCTTAGCGGCTGTCATTCGCGGCCTGAACAGCTTGCCATCTGGCACGGGTAGCCCGGCCTCCTTGTGCATCTCCCGAAGCACCCAAGCGAAGAAGTAAAGCCGCTCGACAATCTTCTTCGTAGCAGCGCTGAATTTGCCGTACGTCGACTTCCTGCCAGCACGGCCGCCGTGGAAGCGGCATCGTCCGCCGTTACCCGTGCCCGGGTTCTTGCACGGTTCGCCGGTCTGGCGGCTGGTGGCGCCGCACCTCGGCAAAGCTGCCAGCGCAGCGCGAGCGGCTTTCATGTCCTTGTCCATGGCATTTCTCCAGTTTCGCGTGAAGTCGGCCCAGAGAGGCTGTAATCAGTCACCTGTGCCATTTCCGTAAGTGATCTTCGGCAGGCCAGCCACCCAATCGTTGCCCGGGCCCAGTGCCCTATGTCGATGGTCTCGTTGGTCCACAAGCCAGCCGCCTTCTGAAAGGTCAACTTCCTCATCGGGTAGCGGATTTACTGCAACCGCTCGACCGGTAAGCACACCAACCTCAATGCTGAAGCCGAACACAGGCGTAACGATTTCAGGAAAAGTGCGGTCCCAGTGCACGAACCTTCCAGCGGTAGCGGCAATGGTGACCAACCGGGTGGGCTCAAACTCAAAGTTGAGCTGCTCGCCGTTGGCCAGCGTAACCGTGAAGGTTTCATCCCACTGCTTTTCTGCACCTCGGAACCGATGCTTCTCGATCCGAAGGATGTTGTGTTCCGGGACTGCCAAAGTGCGTCCGCCGGGTATGCCGAAACAAATCATTTGCCAGCTCCTTAATTTGAAATTTCTGCGCGGTCGATCCGCCGCGCCAACTTGCTTGCCCGCTTCCAGCGGGTTCTCACTTCTCACTTGACTTTTTGGCCCTGCCGCCACGGGACACGGGACACCCCTAAAGGGGTGTGTCCTGTCCCGTCCCGCTATGGCGACAGACAGCACCGGACATGTCCCGCCAATGTCCCGCAGTTGTCCCGCGTCCAGCTTCATCTAAGAAAGTCTTCGACGACTGGCTCAATGAAGGAATACACGTCATCTACCGCTCGCAGAAGGCCCGCTCCGACGAGATCGCTGCGCGCTCGATTGAAAGCCCTCCGTTTTGCTTCGGTGTTGTCAGCGATCGACTGTTGGTAGTAGATCGGCCGCCAGTCGTCGAGATGCGCGGCTGGCATGCCTTCGGGACTTGTGCGCGGATTGTCGGCAATCGCCTTCTGCAACGTGGTCAGTCCGAGCTGCTGGGATGGTGAGAGCTTTTGTCGGCGCCGTGGTGAATCGGGGGAAGGGACGACGACGCAGCTTGTGATGTCCTCGAGGTCTTCGTCCGTACCGAGTTTGACCATAGCCAATTTGAAAGCGAAGCTTTCACCATCAGCATCATCCTTGGATTTCTCGACCCGCCAGCTGCGGGATTCTGCGTCCCGGCGAACCTCAAGAACTGCATCCGCCGCCGCGAACAAACTTGAGTGTCCGCGCGGTCCTTTGTTCGAATCCTTGCCAGCGTGGGCGACAAGGATCACCAATCCGCCGATCAGGTCTTGCAAGCGACTCGCTGCCTCAATCACGGCACCCATGTCCTGGCTGCCGTTCTCGTCCATGCCCGGTGCTGCGCGTGCCATTGTGTCGATGACGACCATCCCTCCGGCACCACCCGTGGCGCATATGGCATCTGCAAGAGCTTCGACAGCACTGGCCTCCCGCAGATCGAACGGTTGAACGACGAACCGCAACCCATGGGGTACTTCTCGGTCGTGGTGCTGTGCCCAAGCGCTTACTCGCTTTGATAATCCTGCCTGTCCTTCGAGCGCAACGATGGTCACCGGGCGGGTGTGTACCCGAAACCCAAACCAATATGGATCACCAGCGGCTACTGTGGTGGCCAGATCGATCGCCAGAAAGCTTTTTCCAGCGCCGGATTGTCCATATAGAACGGCAAGTCCGGTGGCTGGCAAAACCCCTTTAATGGCCCACGTCAAAGGCTGCTGGCGTGCTAGCTCGTCGGCGCTGAGCACGTGATATCGCCCAGGCTTCTGAGTCGCTATAGTCGCTTGTCGTTGCGTCTTTGTCCTCGCCAGCAGTGAAGCAATCGTAACCGCGCCGGTACCGGTGTATCGCTGCGTGCTGAAGGAACGCCACTTCTCCTCGCACTCGCCCTCGACATACTTGCTCGACTGGGCTGACCACTGATCCCAGGCATCAAACCACTCAGGGTCGCCGCCGCCCTGGTGGTGCAGCGCCATGCCGATCGTGACCCATTCGGCGTAACCGACGTCCGGGTCGAGGTAGGGCAGCAGCTCTTCCTGTACGCGTTCCAGATCCCAGTCTGGAAGCGGCGGCTTGTAGAGCTCGAGCGCAGCGCCAATGTCGTCGCTGCCCGGCGCGCCGCCCGGTAGATTCGCAGGACGAACCGTGTCGCCGAAATGTTCGGCCACAAACCAGCCGATGTCCTGGTCCATCGCGGGCAGGGAATCGTGCCCATTGATCCGGTGGCCGGTGACGGTGAAGTAGCGCCCGGCAGGGTAGAGCTCGATGCCCTTGTCCTTGTCGGCGCGAGCACGGTCGAGCTGGCCGCGGGTGAATACCTTGATGCCGGTGCCGGACGGGCTGACTTCAGCATAACCATCGACGCCCTGCAGCACCTGCTGCGCAAGCTCGGTCAGCTTGCCGGTGACAGGGTCGCGGCAGTCGTCGAGGTCGATACCAAAAAGACCGTCGTCGCCGGCAAAAACAAAGCCGATCCCATCAAACGGGATGTCACCGAGTATTAGCGCGTCGGCGGCATCATCGTAAGAGCACCATGTCGACGGGTCGTTGGACTTGGCCGGCCGGCCGTCAGGCTGGAAGGGCACCTTCGCCCAGCGGATGCTGCCGTCGGGCTTGCGCTTCGGGATGTAGCGCCAGCATAGCCATTGATCGTTCGCGCGCAGATCCTGTGGAATTTTGTCGAACTGAACCGGCAGGGCAGCTGGTTTTGCTGTCATGAACGCACCTCCATCGCTGCGTCTTTTCGCGCGGCTCGGCGGATCGTTAGCTCAGCTTGAATAACAGCTTGTGTTTGTAACGGAGCATCGAACCGACAATCTGGGCAGGGCGTGTTCGGTTCGGTAAAATCACTGTGCGAGGTTTCTTTGCCCGCGTAGTGCGGGCTTATTTTTTTTCGCATTGCCGCCTCCTCAAGCCTGCGCAGCTTGGCGATCAATAAAGGCCTGCAAATCTGAGAGCCGCCACGCTGTTGTGTTCGGCCCGACCCGGATCGGCTTGGGGAAGTCGTGGCGCTCTCTGGTCCAGCGCCACAGCGTGGCGCGGCTTATTGCCAACATCTGCGCGGCTGATCCGTCGCGCAGTAGCGTGTCGGTTTTGTGTGAGTGGTTATGCAAGGTTGCCTCCTGTCATTGCGACGCACCGTGCGTCGATGGAGGCATTCTGGGGATGTTTTTTTGGGATAAAAATATCCGGATAATTAATCCCCAATCTTTTTACTTTGCGTGCTGCAACATCCCAGATTGCGTGCTGTCATGTTGATGTCGCAACATGCAAACGAGTGTAAACGAGAGCACGAAAAAATCCGCAGCTTGTCGGTCGATGAACCGAGGAGGGCATTTACTATTCGCTTTCGACCTCGTTCAAATCAGACGGCCCTGCCGTCTTAAATCGCGCAGCTGCGAACGCAAGGACTCCAGAGTCCAGCCTTTAAACGGGCCTTCGTAAGAGAGCATTTTGCATATTTGAAGATCCTTGATGCCCGGATATTCTGTCTTCAGTCTGGCGACTTCTGCTAGAAAATTTGCTACTACCTCCTCCATCCAAACTTGATGAGATCCACGATGGCGGCCTGGCTCTTCAATAGGCTTCAACTCAGATTCGTATTTCTGCAGTAGCTTAATAGCCAGTCCCTTCCAATCACCGAACGGAAGATCGTATTTCTGAAATACTAGAATGAGCTTTTCACCGATCTCTTTTTCGCGGGCGATTCTGGTCAACTCATATTTTATAAACCCTCGAGGAAAAACGATGCCATGTTTCACGGGGCTCTTTTTTTTTCTCATAGGGCGACCAGCTGCTTTTGTAAGGCGTGGACCTTTTCCCTAGACATGCGGATGAGGAGAGGCTTGTCATCCGCGGCACGAAGCGCTGCCATCCTTTCCAAAGCAGTCTCAACCAAAATCCGCAATTCGCTCGTCTTGCTGAAGGCGTCATTCACCAAGTGTTCAGAATCGCCCGTCTCCCAATCGTTGGTTGTCTGAGTCATGCTTGTATCCTCTGGTTAATGCCGATGACAGTACCTGGCGGTGGTGATGCCTGATTGGTGAAATCTGCCCAGTGTTGCATCATCTCTCGACGCCGCTCGAGCATGTCCCCACGCCGGTATGCGGCCTCCACGGCATTACTGATCGAGTGTGCAAGCGCCATTTCCGCCATGTCGCGCGGGTAGTTCGTCCGCTCGGCAGCCCAGTCCCTGAACGAGCTGCGAAAGCCGTGTGGTACTTCTTCGCGCCCCATGCGCCGCATCACGGCTGTCAGCGCCATGTCGGAGAGCATTCCGCCTCGAGGTGCAGGGAAAATGAAATCGGTGCCTGCAAGGCGTGGCAGGCTGGCAAGTAACTGTAGGGCAGGGGCTGAGAGTGGGACGCGATGTTCTTTGCCAGCCTTCATTCGATCAGCAGGGACGATCCATACGCCGCTTGTGAAGTCCACTTCATCCCACGTCGCTCCGCGAACTTCTCCCGATCTCGCGGCGGTGAGTACTGCGAACTCAAGCGCACGTGCAGCAGTTCCCTCGCGCCGCTTCAGATCTGACATGAACGCGCCCATCCCATCTAACGAGACAGCGCGATGGTGCTCAACGCGCTTGAGCTTGTTGGGTTTTGCGAGGAGTGCTTCCAGGTTTCCCCGCCATGCGGCTGGATTCTCCCCGTTGCGCAGACCACGGCCTTTCGCCCAGTCGAGAATTTTTTCAATTCGACCGCGCAGTCGGCTGGCAGTCTCAGTGCGAACTTCCCACAGCTTTCCTTCGCCTTCAATAGGCTGTTCAAGAATTTTCAGTATATGCGGCACTCCGACGTGCGCGACATCCAGCTGGCCAATGAATGGGAAGGCGTATTGTTCGAGAGTGCTTTGCCACTGTGCAGCGTGTTTAGGGTTGCTCCACGTCGGTCGTTGCGCCTCGATGAATTTCTCAGCTGCTTCCTTGAAGGTCGTGGCCGTCTCGGCAGCCGCGCGAAGGGCGGAGCGAGCGGCGCGGATCTCATCAAGCGGATTTCTGCCGGCTTTGATCTGATCACGATAACGCGCGGCTTTCTCGCGCGCGTTTGCCAGTGTCACCTCTGGATAGCCGCCCAAACCAATATCGCGCCGCCGATTGGCGATCACTACCCGCAAAATCCATGTGCGGCCACCCGTTGGGAGTACCTGCAATGCAAGCCCTGGCACTCCACCGACGAAGTGCATTCCTGCCTCCGTCAACCGTTTGACCTCCAGGGCTGACAGCTCTCGGGCTTTCTTTGGCATCGCTTACACCCATCAACGCACCCATCAAACCGTGGGCACTTGGATATTACTCAATAAGACGGGGTAAGACAATAACGCTATGAATTACAAAGAGAAAATTTGAATTTTGAGACGGGATGAAACGAGGTAAATTACAGTATACGCGGACACCGCTTCCGCCAAGATGCTGTAAATGCGCGCCTTCCGGCGCGTTTTTTATTTCTACCTAGGTTTTCACCCATTCCAAAAGCGTCGCTTAGATGCGATTTGCTGGACCGTCAGCTCTCGCGACGGCAGCCGTTGTGTTGCCCATGTTTGAACCTTCGTAGAGCAGCAGCCTTGATACGCGACGGTTCGTCGATGCGATACCGCTATCGCGCCGGCATACCCTGGCGTGACTTGGTCGAGCGCCTTGCCGATGACCTCAATCTCTACCAGTGCCATACGCGCTCGGGCCTTACCTGCGTCTGGCAGCGTATATTCGCAACTGTTGCGTGCAGAGTGAAAATGAGCCACATCGCGCGGAGTCAATCTGAGCCACTTTGTCGTACAGTCGGGTCTGTTGCGCGAGATCCCAGTGCTACACAGGGAAGCGTCGATGGAAATTCACGTGCTCAAAGCGCAGGGTCTCTACGATCGCCAGATTGCCCGTCGATTGGGCATCTCAAGACGTCGTTGCCCACTAGCTGAAAGCGCGGTGCCGCTTACGGCTGCTGCAAAAATGTCGCTCACTATTGCATGCCGATTTCAGAGGGATTCAGCTGCAATCGCTTTTCCAAAAAGGAATCCTTGAAAATAGTCACAACTTGCATCGAACAGATAGTTGAACTGGCCATCCACCTCAACACCCTCTGCCACGACTTCCAGCCCGAGCGTCTTGCCTAGCGACAAAATAGCGAGGCAAATTGCACGATCGCCCTGATCCTCCGTCAGGCGATTAACGAAAGAGCGATCAATCTTCAAAATGCTAATCGGGAGCATGCGCAGATAGGTCAAGGACGAATATCCGGTACCAAAATCATCAATAGAGAACCGGATACCATAGGTGCGCAATTCCTTCATTTTCTCGACCGTTGCCTCAAAATCATCTTGCAGAAGAGACTCGGTAATTTCGAGCTTCAGCAATGACGGATCGCAAGAGGTCGCGTTCACAATATCGACCACATCTTTGACGAAGCTATCTTGTTTGATCTGTCGCGCGCTGACGTTGACTGAGACAGTCCAGTCCTGCTTGGCAGGCAGCTTTGACCACGACGCCAGAAGCAAGCAGGATTGCGACAGAACCCATTTGCCAATCGGTATGATCATGCCATTCTGTTCCGCGATTGGAATGAAATCAGCGGGCGATATCCATCCATGCTGACTGTCAAACCAGCGCAAAAGGGCCTCAACACCGACTGACGCCTTATCTCTTCCAACGATTGGCTGGAAATACACCAGAAGCTTGTTTTCTGCGAACGCATTCTTGAGGTCGGACTCCAGTGCGCTCCTTTTCACCAGCGCGGCCTGCGTATCCGGGTCGAAGAATCGCCAGATATTCCGACCGGCGGCCTTTGCTTGATACATGGCAAAGTCGGCCTGCTTGATGAGCTCGTCTTCCGATGCAGTTTGGTTCGACAACCCAAAGAGGGAAATGCCCAGGCTTCCTGAACAATTGTGGTCCCGGTCAGGCAATTCGAAGTCCTTGTCGAGGCAGTTAATGAGTTTCTCTGCAAGTTGCTTCGCAGTCGCAGCGGCCTCGGTGGGGTGATGACTCAACCCCTCCAAAAGTACAACGAACTCATCTCCGCCAAGGCGGGCGACCATGTCTTGCTTGCGAACGACGGTGCTCAGGCGGATCGCAACCTGCCGCAACAGTTCGTCGCCGACGTGATGGCCAGCGGTGTCATTCAGGTTTTTGAAGTGATCGAGGTCAATAAACATCAAGGCGCCACTACGCGTAAAGCGCTTGGCGTTGGCAATGGCGACTCTCAGTCTGTCCATCAATAATCTTCGGTTGGGTAATCCGGTCAGGACGTCGTAATAAACAAGCTTCTGAATATTCAATTCATTGCGCTTGCGCTCTCCGATGTCTCGCTGAACCGAAACCCAATGGGTGAACCAGCCCGTGCTGTCAGCAATGGGTGTAATCGTGATCTCGACCCAGTATTCCTCGCCATTTTTCTTGTAATTGATGATTTCAACGGTTATTGAACGCCATTCAATCAGCGCCTGACGAATCTTTGCCAGTTCAGCGGGATCCGTCTTGGGGCCTTGAAAGATCCTCGGCGTCTTGCCGACAACCTCAGAAGGCTCATACCCCGTGTGCCTGAAAAGCGCCTCATTCGCATAGACAATCGTGGGCCCGGGTTCGTCAACGGAAGACGTATCGGTAACCAACACCATGTCATTCAGACTGGCCATACAAGAACCCAGAAGGCGCAAGTTCTCCTGGTGCAGTCGCTCCCTGCTTCTCAGGTAACTTTCATCGATCGCTTTGGCGAATCTGTGAATGATAAATTTTTCAACATCAGTCCATTGCTCGCTCTCATCTTCGACCAGCTGTGTCCAGGCACTGAATGACGCACGGGGGCTCAATACCTGTTGTCCATCGCTCGTTGCGGTGATGTCCTTGGCCGGCTTCCCGGCCCAGACCACCTCTTTGGTCAATGGCGGTCTCAGGAAAAAGATATGGCTTTGATGGTCAGTCGCCAATGGAAGCAGTGCGATGCCGGCCCAATTTTCCCAGTTGCAGGTTCTGTCTCGACAGTGCTCGGACATCTTTTCATTGAAAAATGATTCACTGTTGCCGAGTGACTGTATTTTTTCTTCAATGAATGTCGCTAATGAATCAGGTATCTCCGGTCGTCTTATCCATTTTCCGGAAATAATAACCCCCCAGTCACTGTAATTGACAATTGATGAAAACTTGTCCACTGCAAATTCAATGCCCTTCTGGAAATTAACTGCGTCGTTCACATTTTTCTTGAAGGATTGAATCAGTTCATCCAGCTTGCGACTTTTGAGCTGCTCGTCCTCGGAAACCAGTGCATCAATTTTTATAACCGCAGATTCAGTGACCAAGGCACAGAGGACCTTGGTGGCGCGCCGCAGCGATACCGGGGGGGTCATCGGCTGGTCATGATGGCAAGCGACCATGCCCCAGAGTTCGCCGTTCTTCATCATCGAAATGGTCATGGTGGCTCTGACCCCCATGTTTCCGAGATATTGCCTGTGCATATCCGAAGGGGAGCGGAGCAATGAATGGCTCTGGTCCAGAGCCTCGTTTTCACCAACGGATCGAATCCGTATGGGTGCTGCCTGCACGTCGCCAATGATACGCAGCAGGTTCTTCTTATAAAGCTCCCGCGCCTGTGGCGGGATATCTGATGCCGGAAAGCGCAGACCGACATAGCTGGGTTCATGCCCGCCAAGGACGGACTCGGCAATGACCTCGCCACTCCAGTCTGGAAGAAACCGGTAAATTAATACGCGTTGATATCCAGAGATGGCCTGAATTTGCGCAGCACATTCATGCAAATAAACGGGCAGCGATTTATGGCTATGCATCAAACTCAGGCCATTTAATACCGTCTCAAGCTTCGAATCAATTTCCGCATGGTCAGTCGGGACAGCAAGCGGCATCGCTTCGATTACGATCAGGTCATCCTGGGAGTGTGCCAGGACCTCGAATGAATGTATGCCTGCAGCATGGTCCTTGAAATTGATTTCAATGGGCTTGGGCTCATCGGGCCGGACATTTTCAAACAAATTCCTGGCAACGTCTTGGGGCTGATGCAGGTAATCGTATATGGAGGAATTTAAAAATACATCCATCTGTGTCGTCAGATGTTCTGCGACATTGTCGGAGGCAAAGCGGATGCGGCCGCTGTTTAATTCGAATGCAAGCAAAAATCCATGCGGCTGGATCAGCTGGATTTTATGTATCTGCTCTCGTGCGCAGTTCGATAGTGCAAGTTCAAGATCATATGCATTCATGTTTTATTCAGAGCCTTGGGGACTCTTTTGAAAATATGCACCGCGCAGCGGTGCGGTCGATGGCAAGCCAGGGGAGTCACAGGCAGGGCCGGCGCACGGCAAGACGCTGCCAGCGCGACCGGCGACAGGTCGATGGTGCCTTTCAATGGTTGCCTCGGAAGCATGTCTGCAGGTACTCGAACAGAATCTCCGCGCCTGCGAGTGCGCTGGCGTAATCGTTTTTGCTTTGGATGCGGCGATTGAACTCGAGTTGCCACTGATGCCATGTCAATGGCTCAGCCTCCATCGGGTGGAAGAACAGGGCGCCTGCGTCGTGCTCAAGATGAAGTCGATTGCAAAGGTGTCTCGCTATGACCTGTCCCCCCAGCGCCGATCCCCGAGCCACATAAAGATAACCGGCAAGTTCGAACTCGTTTCCGGGTGGCTGCAGGCAAAATTTACGCCTCGGTTTTAGTTGTGCCAGCGTATTGGGATCGATGCCAAACTTTATTGCGATATACTCGGCGTCTGCGTCAGCGAGGTGGCTGCGTTTCAGCGGAACTAGATCCTTGATATTTTTCGAATGCATTGATTCTTCAATGCATCTCTCAATTTCTCGCCAGGCAAGCGACCACCGAAATAGTATTTCCAAATACTGAACAACGCTTGTTTCATCTGATAATAGTTTTCTTGCGAGAAAAGTCTGTTCCAGCTTGGTATGGCTCCCTCGCGTGTCTCGCCTTATTATTTCGCTTGCTATCTGCACTCGTAGTCTCTTTAACTGTCTTTCCGGACTGTTCCAGCCAGATCCTATTGCCGCTGTTTTCCAGGGTCGCAGAACGACCTCGATGACGACTGATTTTTTCACATGCTGCCGTGTTCATCGACTAATTCACCTAGTCTAATGATGGACATTCAGGTCTTTATAAATGACGCGATTTGCATCAAATGATTCACAAAGATAAGACTGAAGCAGTTGCCTTCCAAGTAAACTTGTTATGGATCAGCGTAACAATCTCGATTTTTTTGATGCTGATCAATTTTGGCAATGGCATAACTCAAGGTCCGAATAGCGCGACGCGCAGGCATCGATAAATGCCAGCGTTGGATTCCATGAATCTGATTTGGCGCAAGAATTGCAGCGCGTGTCGGTCAGGGAGGCCAGCCCGTTTTCTCGGGGGCCTGTTCACCATTTTTTTAAAATTGCACCGGGCCGACATCGGCGAGCGTGGAATGCAGGCGCGCCGCATCGTCACGCTCCCGCAAGTTCATCAAGGCCGTGCAAGTGTGCTCACCCCTTGCAAGAAGTTGCCCATACACGCTGGTGCGCCTGAGCCGCCCACGGATTTTCGGGGCGTGGGTTCTACCAGCAGGCAAGTGTTCGACGCATCGACGGCGTCAATGACGATTTCTACGAGCACAAGCGCGGCCAAGCGCCGCTTCCACTTGCGTCGCGTGGTTTTCGACAGCGAAGATAAATCCAAATGACAGCGAGCACAGCGCCTCCCGGCGGTCCGCAAGGCAAGCATTCCCTGACAGAGGCGGGTTTGACCGACTCAACTTTCGCGATGCTGCGTTTGATCATTACGCTCGCCCTGGTCACCGTCGGAAACGGCGCGATCTATGTATTGGCCGTCCTGCTTCCTGAAGTTCAAAAGACGTTTGGCCTCAGCGGCGCCGACGCATCCTTGCCGCAAACATCGATCATGATCGGCTTCGCGTTGGGCGGCGTTCTTTGCGGCCCCTTGGCGGATCGCTATGGTGTCGCCCGCGTTCTTGCGCTAGGCGCCTTCGGAGCGTGCGCCGGATTTGTGATCTCAGGTCTGGCACCGAACATGCTTGTTTTCGCGCTGGCTCACGGACTGCTGCTGGGTCTGCTAGCCACCGGGAGTTCATTCGCACCGCTCATTGCCGACACAATCCTCTGGTGGAACAAACACCGGGGCCTGGCCGTCGGGATCTGCATGTGCGGCAACCTCATTGCCGGGGCAGTGTGGACCCCGATCATTCAATGGGGTGTCGCTGAATTCGGGTGGCGGCATGTCTATGTCGCGCTTGGGCCGATGTGCGGGATCGTCATGCTGATTCTGGCCGGACGATTGCAACCGAGTCCGCAGCCGCCGGTCACGGTTCACTCCGCTGCAAAATCCTATCGCGGTGGCGAGCTACCTACCGGCAGAGTAGCCAATGCCATGCAGTCGCTTCTGTTGGCGGGGATTGTCAGCGGCTGTGCGGCGATGTCCTTTCCGATGCAACAGGTCGTCGCGTACGCCATGTCGCTCGGCATTGATGTCCGCCTGGCTGTGGCGATGCTGGCGTTGGTGCTTGGTTTTAAAACCGTGGGCCGTGTGATCTTCGGCGGCTTATCCGATCACATCGGTGGAATCAACACGCTATTGCTGCTGTCGGCGCTGCAGGCAAGTGGCCTGCTACTGTTCTCGCTATTTGACGGCACAACGTCACTGTATGTGAGCTCAGCGTTGCTCGGTTTTGTCATCGGCGGAATCGTGCCGTCCTACGTCATCATCATCAGCGGCTATTTCCCGCTTCGACAAATCGGCGCAAGGATCGGCGTGATGATGTTGGGCGTGCAGCTGGGATTAGCGATCGGCGGCTGGACGTATGGGGCCGTTCTCGATATGACCCGATCTCATCCAGCCGCCTTCTTCAGCAGCCTGAGCTGGGCGCTATGCCATCTCGCTATCATCGCTGCGGTGAGGGTTCGAGCTTCTGGCTTTGCCGCGCTACGGCCCGCTGGTCGCTAAATCAGCTACCGTCAGAACAGCCCCACGACTTTGCCGTTCTCGTCGATATCGATGCGCACTGCGCTCGGCACCTTCGGCAGGCCCGGCATGGTCATGATATCGCCGCAGATCATCACGATGAACTGGGCGCCGGCCGCCAG
>JACCDS010900724.1_pt1 | contig 12480 bp, 10 predicted proteins | sample 7446441 | NCBI WGS metagenome assembly JACCDS01 (sample SAMN15323445, study PRJNA562643) | freshwater metagenome | isolation source: river surface water | place: USA:Blue River Watershed | collected 2017-08-17
GGCCCTCGCTGACCTCGTCGACCAGATCCAGGCGGCCCGCGCCGCGAAGACCCCGCTCGAAATCCACGGCGGGCGCACCAAGGCCTTCTACGGCGGCGTGCCGTCGGGCCGTGCGCTCGACGTGCGGGGCTTGCGCGGCATCAGCAGCTACGAACCGAGCGAGCTGGTGTGCACGGTCCGGGCCGGCACGGCGCTGGCTGAACTGGAGACGGCGCTGCGGATACGCGGCAACGGCACCAAGGACTGGTATGGGCAGGCACTCGACGGTGAGCTGCTCGACACCACCGCGTACAGCGGCATCGTGTCATATGACCCGACTGAGCTGGTTATCACCGCGCGCGCCGGCACATCGCTGCGCGAGATCGGTGCCGCATTGGCCGCAAACAAGCAGATGCTCGCATTCGAGCCTCCGCGTTTCGACGGGTTGGCCACCATCGGCGGCATCGTCGCTGCCGGCCTGTCCGGCCCACGCCGGCAGGCGGTCGGCTCAGTACGCGATTTCGTGCTCGGCAGTGTGCTGATGGACGGTAAGGGCGAGGTGCTGCACTTCGGCGGCCAGGTGATGAAGAACGTTGCCGGCTACGATGTGTCGCGCCTGCTGGCCGGTTCGCTTGGCACGCTCGGGCTCATCCTTGAGGTATCGGTGAAGGTACTGCCGCGCCCGTTCGTGCAGCATTCGCTGCAGTTCGCGATGGGCGAGCAGGAAGCGCTGCATCAACTCAATCTCTGGGGCGGCCAGCCGTTGCCGATTTCCGCTTCCTGCTGGTTCGACGGCAAGCTCAGCGTGCGCCTCTCCGGCGCGCAAGCTGCGGTCGAGGCAGCAATCGCGAAAATGGGCGGTTCGGCGCTGCCCGATGCGGAAGGCTTCTGGGACAGCCTGCGCGAGCAGGAGCATGGCTTCTTTGCGGACTTGCCGCAGGGACTATGGCGCGTATCGGTACCGACCGTGGCACCGGCGCTGCAACTCCCCGGCGAGCAATTGATCGAATGGGGCGGCGCACAGCGCTGGCTGAAAACCCCCGCGGACGCCGTGACCGTCCGTTCCGCCACTGCGGCCGCCGGCGGCCATGCAACCTTGTACCGCGGCGGTGACAAGTCAGTCGGCGTGTTCCACCCGCTTGAGCCCGCCGTTGCGCGCATCCATCGCAACCTGAAAAACGCTTTCGACCCGGCCGGCATCTTCAATCCGCGCCGCATGTACAACGACTTCTGACGATGCAAACCAATCTCGCCGACTTCATCAAGCACACGCCCGAGGGACAAGAGGCCGATGCCATCCTGCGCAAGTGCGTGCACTGCGGTTTCTGCACGGCGACCTGCCCGACCTACCAGCTGCTCGGTGACGAGCTCGATGGCCCGCGCGGCCGCATCTATCTGATCAAGCAGGTCCTTGAGGGCAAGCCGGCGACGGAGAAGACCCAGCTGCACCTCGACCGCTGCCTGACCTGCCGTAACTGCGAAAGTACCTGTCCGTCCGGCGTGACCTATGGGCGCCTGGTCGACATTGGCCGCGGCATCGTCGAAAAGCAGGTGAAGCGGCCGTTTGCGCAGCAGTTGCTACGCACGGTGCTGAAGGAAACCCTGCCGCGCAAGGCGGTGTTCACGCCGGCGATGAAGCTGGGGCAGATGGTGCGGCCCTTGTTGCCGCAAGCGCTGAAAAACAAGGTGCCCGCCGCACGCGACCCGGGCCGCTGGCCTGCGCGCAGTCACGCGCGCAAGATGCTGCTGCTCGACGGATGCGTGCAGCCGGCGATGTCGCCGGGCATCAATTCGGCGACCGCGCGCGTGCTGGACAAGCTGGGGGTTGAACTGGTAGTGGCGCCCAAGGCCGGCTGCTGCGGTGCGATCCGCCATCACATGAACGACCAGGAGGCTGGTCTCGACGACATGCGTCGTAACATCGATGCCTGGTGGCCGCATGTGGAAGCCGGCATCGAGGCGATCGTGATGACGGCGTCGGGCTGCGGCGTGATGGTGAAGGAGTACGGCCACCTGCTCGCCAGCGATCCGGCCTATGCGAGCCGCGCACAACGCATTTCGGCGCTGACGAAGGATTTGTCGGAAATCATGCCAGCGTTCGAGAAGGAACTCGAGCAGAAGCTGGCCGGCAAGCTCAGCAAGCGCGTGGCCTATCATCCGCCGTGCACACTGCAGCATGGACAGCAGATTCGCGGCAAGGTGGAGTCGGTATTGCGTGCCTGCGGCGTGGATGTGAAGTTGTGCGCCGACAGCCACCTGTGCTGCGGCTCGGCCGGTACCTATTCGGTGACGCAGCCGGAGCTGTCCTACCGGCTACGTGACAACAAGCTGAAGAACTTGCAGGCGACCGACCCGGAGATGATCGTGTCGGCCAATATCGGTTGCCTGACCCATCTGCAGTCCGGCACCGAGACGCCGGTGCGGCACTGGATCGAGCTGATCGACCAGGCGCTTTGATGGCACGGGCAGGGTGCCGTACGGCGCCCTGCCGGTGTGCGCTCAGTTGGCGGCGTTTTCGTCGCGCTGGGTCGGGTTACCGGTCCAGATCTCTTCGGATGCTTCGACGATAGAGCTGTCATCGGGTATGTCGATGATCTCTTCGGATGCTTCGACGATAGCGCTGTCATCGGGTATGTCGATGACGGCCGCTTCATCCGCGCTGATCTCACCAGAGCTGACATCGCTGGATGACAGGTCTGATCGGTGTATCGAAGTGGATGACAGGTCCGACGCGCGTGTCTTGCTCGAGGATTCGTCCGCTGGGTTCTGTTGACTGACCGTTCCCCGAGTCCTGACCGCTGCAGGAACCTGCGTCGCCACCGTTTGCGGCTCCTTGCAGTTCAGGTACGCCTGCATGCCTGCACGGATCACACCCCACATCGACGGTCGACTGGTAAATCTGCCGACCAGGAACGCCTGCATGCCTGCACGGATCACACCGCATATCCACGGTCGACTGGTAAATCCGCCGACTCCGATGGGAAACATCAGCGTGACCGCTGGCAGAAAATGCCCGAGGAACATCATCATGGGATCCGGGCTTTTTCTCATCGAGGCGGTCAGATAGCTGACCGCAGTGGTCGGCCACAGCGAGATGATTCGGCCGAATATCTCGGCCATGGTGTCCCAGAACGCTTCACCCTGGAACTGGGCTGTGAGCTCGCTGCGTGCTATCCCGGCCCATTGCGCTTTGTCGTCCGCGACCTTCCTTTCATTGTCTATCCGGTGGATTTCCTTGCGAAGCGCGCGCTCGGTCGGATCGGTGGGGTTGCTCCCTTGATTCTCCCTGTGCTCTTGAAGGGCGGCGCTCAAGTCGTCACGCAGCGATTTCAGGAAGTCCGCCTGCGCAGCGAAGATTTCCCTGGTTGGCACGGCAGTGGGTTTGGCGCCTGGCCGTAACGACCGCGCAAGCTGTTGGAGCGGGACGTAGCCGGCGCCGCTGGCCATACCCATGGCGCCATGGAACGCCGCTTCCAAATGCTTGATCGCGTCGGTCCCTGGCGACAAGTGCTGCGAGTACGCTGAGAACAACATCGCCTTAACCGCATAGGTGGTCGTGTACATCCAGTACGCCGCTTCCTCATCCTGATAGCGATTCGCGGTCAGTTCCCGAATGCCTTTCTCTTGCGCCCACCGTTGCCTGATGTTCAGCTTCTCGGTCTCATCGGTATTCTTCGAATCGTATTTCTGCACGTCCGCTTTGCCGCGAACCAAGTCACCAACGTAGGCACCGCCCAACTTGAAATAATTATTGAGTTCTGCAAGTGACGTGGCGCTCCAGGTTCGCGCCATCAGGTTTTTGACGATCGGCGTTGCGACTACGACGTGAAGGCCCCCGGAAATTGCAGGTGGGATAAGGTAGGCACTCCAGTGTCCGCTGAGCCAGCCGGGCAGGTAGCGCGACAGCGTGTTGCCGATCAAAAAGGAAGATGCGAATCCGGCCGCGCCCGCCGCTGCGTCCCATGCCGATACATAGGGGAAATCTCCCTCGATACGTTTCTGTTGTCCTGCGAGCAGGTCGTCATAGGTTTTTTCCAGCGTGCGAGTTTCGCCGCTCTTGTATTGATTGATGAATGACTTGCGATCGTCTGCAAGCTGCTTTGCGGATCGGGTGGCCGGTGGAGATGCGTGTTCGACAAGAGTTTCCCATTGAGGTATCAGGGAAGCTACTTTATTCGAGTACTGTCGATACTCGTTTTTATATTGCTGCAGCTTTCGCTGCTTTGCCGCCATGGTTTGCGGTCCGACATCGCCATTCTCGTGATCGCGGGCGATCGCTTGTTTAAGCTTATGGTATTTCGAAGCTGCTGCGTCGCCCTGCGCCGCCAGCTTCTCCATTTTCCTTTCCAGCACATCGAGCTTATTGCTGCCGCTGTCGCTGCTTGAGGGCCACCGGTCCTCGGGCATCTGTACGCTAAGGCTTTTACCGCTCTCGTGTATTTGAGTGAGGTTGTTCAACTGCTCATTTTGCGGGAGTTTGCGTACGGACGGAGAGAGCGTTGACTGCTTAAGCCGTCGCGTCGTTACCGTCCGTACCAGCGAGGACAGCTTGTTGTCCGTGGCCGGGCTATCTCCCTCGACGAGGTATTCGCGAACGCCTGCAGAGGAATGACTGAGCGGGGTGCTTGCCACGTCCTCGTTGCGTTCCGAATCGTCCAAGATCGTGTCCTTGCTCTCGTCGCTGCTTGATGCGCCATCAGGTGACGAGGGTTTTCCCGGCCACCGGCGACGCGACTTTTCGGACTCCTGTGCTTCGTTATCGTCCGGGATTAGCTTTACCCGATCATTCACCAAGCCATCTTCAGAGTCTGATGAATGCGAACAAAGGTTCTCCGGTGAAGAAGATACTTTCTTCGAACTTGAGTAGGCATCGTCGCCTACACTCTTCCGGCCCGGGTGTTTTTGTTTCGGCACGGCGGTCGACATTGGACTCGGCGAGCCAGGTTCCCCGCGGGATTTTTTCATTTCATCCCACAGCACCTTACGTTCCTGCTGCAGTGCCTTCAACCGCTGACGCGTTTCGATTGACAGGGTGGGCGTATTGCTCATTTTTTGCGACTGCAAATCGGCGTTGCATTCACCAATTTCACTGTCGATCACTTCCAGTTTGTACAGCAGGCTCTGGTGATGAAGGTTTTGCGCCTGCTCGGTGCGGTTGTACGTGGCATCTGGCGCTTTCAGCTCTTTTGATGCCTCGCGGTTTTCCTGATGAAGGCGCTGCAGGTCGATGGCCTTCGACGGTGTGTCTGTCGTACGGACGGGCTTCCGGACGCTGGTGTCGGTCGAGGGCTGTGCAGCGACCGGATAGGCATCGCAGGCTGCCCTGCCGGGCGAGAATGAGGCGGGAAGATAGTACATGTTTCCTCCTAAGCGATGCCGTGGGTTCGTGTCTCGAACGAGCGCGCGAGCATGTCCGGCACGGGGGCGAGATTCTCAGGGTCGAGCAGGTTGTGCCTCAGGCTGTTGGCGTGATCGGCGTAGCCCCGCAGGATGCGGTACAGGTCTTCGCCCGTCATCAAATCGGGAAAGAGGAAATGCTGCACGAAAATCAGCGTATTGCTTTGCGGGTCGCACCCGTAGACGCCGGCGGTCTTGGTGGCGGTCAGCAGGTTCAGCGCCAGTACGCGTTCCAGGATCTCTTCGCGCCCCAGTACCGGCAGTTTGCCGATGTCGATGTAGCAGAGGATACGGTCCGGCGCGAGATTCTCGTCAAAAAACAAACCGATGCGTATATCGTCAATATTGATGGTGTTGGTATTGCCCAGCGCATCGGGATCGTCGCAATGCAGAAGTACGCTGGCCGAGCGGCAAAGCGCCCTGAAATCGTTTTGGTCCATGGTGTCGTCTCCGTCATGATGTCCTCGTTGCCGAGACAGGTCGGAGTACAAACATTCACCCGTTCCCATGCTCGGTACTGCGCTTTTGGGTAACCGGGACAAAACGATTGTTCAGCAGGCGGTGTTATCAGGCTTGAGCGAAAATAAACACTGACAGAGACAACGAAAATCGACTGGCGGCGCTGCGCTTAAACGCCGAGCGCTGTCGCAATCGCCGTGTGCAGGCGCTCCGGGTGTGTCCACGGTGAGAAGCGTTGTACGCTGATGCCGTCGCGGCTGACCAGGAATTTAGTGAAGTTCCACTTGATCGATTCCGTTCCCAGGAATCCGGGAGCCCGCTGCTTGAGCAGCGCAAAGAGCGGATGGGTTTGGGGTCCGTTGACATCGGCTTTCGCAAACATCGGAAAACTCACCCCGAAGCGGCTTTCGCAAAATTCGGCAATTGCTTTCTCGTCGCCCGGCTCTTGCGCGCCGAACTGGTTGCAGGGAAAGCCGAGTATTACCAGACCATGGTCGCGGTACTGGCGATACAAGGCCTCGAGCGCGGCGTATTGGGGCGTGAAGCCGCAGGCGCTGGCAGTATTGACGATCAGCAGGACCTTGTTACGGTAGGCATCGATCGGGATTGGTGTGCCATCGATTCGCGTCAGCTGAATCTCCTGGATGGGCGCAGGTGGGTTCGTCAGGTTCATGAATACGATGCTAGCAGCGGCGCCGGATTTTCGCAGAGGAAGGATCAATGAGCGATAATTCCGACCCATGGCTATTCAGGACAATCTCCAGCAACTGACCCGGGCAATCGCCGCAGCCGCGCAGTCGGCCGGACGCGACCCGTCATCGATCCTGTTGCTGGCCGTATCGAAGACTTTCGGTGCAGATGCAGTCATTGCGGCGGCCGACGCCGGCCAGCGTGCCTTCGGCGAAAATTACCTGCAGGAGGCGCTCGACAAGCAGCAGGCGGTACATGCGTTGCGGCCTGACCTGAACCTCGACTGGCATTTCATCGGCCCGATCCAGAGTAACAAGACACGTCCTGTTGCCGAGCATTTCGCGTGGGTCCATGCGGTCGACCGCGAGAAGATCGCGCGGCGCCTGTCGGAGCAGCGTCCCGCCTATTTGCCGCCGCTGAACATTTGCCTGCAGGTGAACGTCAGCGGCGAGGCGAGCAAGAGCGGGGTTGCGCCGGCTGAGCTGCCGGCGCTGGCACGCGCTGTAGCCGGGCTGCCGCGACTGACATTGCGCGGGCTGATGGCGATTCCGGAACCGGCGCACGATATCGAACAGCAGCGCCGGCCTTTCGCGCAGTTGCGCGCGCTGCAGCTACAGTTGCGTGCGATGGGCATTGACACCGACACGCTGTCGATGGGCATGTCGGCCGATATGCAGGCGGCGATTGCCGAGGGAACAACCATCGTGCGGATCGGCACGGCAGTTTTTGGAAAGAGGGATTATGCAAAATGACGTGAGAATTGCCTTTGTCGGTGGCGGCAACATGGCGCAGGCACTGATCGGCGGGCTGGCAGACAAGCTGACTGCGGCGGTCAACATTCACGTGGTCGACGTGGTTCCGGCCACGCTGGCTGCGCTGGCGCAGCGCTTCGGCGTGACGACAGCGACCGCACCGACCGACGCGCTGGCCGCGGCCAACGTGATCGTGCTGGCGGTCAAGCCACAGCAACTGCGCGAGGTGGTCGCGGCCGTGAAGCCGTATCTGGCGTCGCAGCTTGTGCTGTCGATTGCGGCCGGTATACGCGCGGCCGACCTGTCGCGCTGGCTTGGCGGCCATCAGGCGATCGTGCGCACAATGCCGAATACACCGGCACTGGTGGGCAAGGGCATCACCGGCGCGGTGGCGATGGCCGGCGTGTCCGAGGCGCAGAGGCAGACCGCCGATGCGATCCTGCGCGCAGTCGGCGAGACCGTCTGGATCGCCGACGAGGCGCAGATCGACGCCGTGACCGCACTGTCCGGTAGCGGTCCCGCGTATGTGTTCTATTTCATCGAGGCAATGCAGCAGGCAGCGATCGAGCTGGGGCTGACGGCGGAGCAGGGCCGGCAGCTTGCGCAGGCTACCTTCGCCGGCGCAGCCGAGCTGGCCATCCGTTCCGACGAGCCGGTGGCGCTATTGCGCGAGCGTGTGACATCCAAGGGCGGCACTACCTATGCGGCGCTGCAATCGATGGAGGCCAGCGGTGTGAAGCCGGCCATCGTGAAGGCGCTGCATGCGGCGGCGGCACGGGGCAGGGAACTCGGCGACGAATTCGGCAAGGATTAGACGTCCTGCCAGCATGCCGCTGGCCGCGTCTGACGATCAGATAATGTCGAGCCCGGCCGTACCCGCTGCCAGGTCGCGACCTTGCGCTTGACGGCTGTTGAGCTTGATGGCAATGCGCAGGTCGTTCACTGAGTCGGCATTGCGCAACGCATCTTCCACACTGATCCGGTCCGTTTCGACCAGCTCGAACAGCGCCTGGTCGAAAGTCTGCATGCCGAGTTCGCGCGACTTCTTCATCACTTCGCGAATACCGTGGACCTGGCCCTTGAAGATCAGGTCCGACACCAGCGGTGAATTCAGCATCACCTCGACCGCCGCGCAGCGGCCACTGCCGGATTTGAGCGGTACCAGTCGCTGCGAAATCATCGCGCGCAAGTTCAGCGACAGGTCCATTAGCAGCTGCTGTCGTCGTTCTTCGGGGAAGAAGTTGACGATGCGGTCGAGCGCCTGGTTGCTGTTGTTTGCATGCAGAGTCGCCAGGCACAAGTGGCCGGTTTCGGCGAAAGCGATCGCATGGTCCATCGCCTCGCGGTCGCGGATCTCGCCGATCAGGATCACGTCCGGTGCCTGACGCAGCGTGTTCTTCAGTGCGGCGTGCCAGTCGGCAGTATCGGTGCCGACCTCGCGCTGGGTGATGATGCAGTTGCCGTGTGGATGCACGAACTCGACCGGATCTTCGATCGTGATGATGTGGCCGTAACTGTGTGCATTGCGGTGCCCGATCATCGCGGCCAGTGTGGTCGACTTGCCCGAGCCGGTCGCACCGACCATCATGACCAGCCCGCGCTTGCTCATCACGATGTCTTTCAGCTGCGGCGGCACGCCGAGCGCATCGATATCCGGGATCTCGGTGGTGATCGTGCGTACCACCATGCCGGGCGTACCCTGCTGAATGAAGGCGGACAGGCGGAAGCGTCCGATGCCGTCGACACTGAGGGCGAAATTGCATTCGTGCGTCTGGCTGAATTCCTGCTGCTGCCGCTCGTTCATCGTCGAACATACCAGCGCGCGACAGTCGTCGGCCGACAGGCGCCCGGACGCAACTGCAGTCATCCTGCCGTCGAGCTTGATCGCTGGCGCGAAGCCGGCGGTGATGAACAGGTCGGATGCGCCTTTCGCCTTCATCAGTGCGAGCAGCCGTTGCACATTGGTCGTTGCCTGCGTTGCGTCCATGCTCAACCCGCGAAGTTTTCCGGCATCTTCGCGGCGGCGCGCGCGGCGGCCGGCGTGATGCGGTTGCGTTTGACCAGTTCCATCAGGCTGGCGTCCAGCGTCTGCATGCCGACGCCGCTGCCGGTCTGGATGGCGGAATACATCTGCGCGACCTTCGCTTCGCGAATCAGGTTGCGTATCGCCGGCGTGCCCAGCATGATCTCGTGCGCTGCGATACGGCCGTTGCCGTCGCGTGTCTTGAGCAGCGTCTGCGAGATCACCGCCTGCAGCGATTCGGACAGCATCGCGCGCACCATCTCCTTTTCGTCGCCGGGGAATACGTCGATGATGCGATCAATGGTCTTGGCTGCCGATACGGTATGCAGCGTACCGAACACCAGGTGGCCGGTCTCGGCGGCGGTCAGTGCCAGCCGTATCGTCTCGAGGTCGCGCAGCTCGCCGACCAGCACCACGTCCGGGTCCTCGCGCAAGGCGGAGCGCAGCGCTGCGGCGAACGACTGCGTATGCGTGCCGACCTCGCGCTGGTTGACCAGTCCCTTGCGCGACTCATGCACGAACTCGATCGGGTCTTCGATCGTCAGGATGTGAGCATATTCGTTTTCGTTCACATGGTTGACCATCGCCGCCAGCGTGGTTGACTTGCCGGATCCGGTCGGGCCCGTCACCAGCACCAGACCGCGCGGCTTCAGCGCCAGCTCGGCGAAGATGCGCGGCGCGCTCAGGTCGTCGAGCGACAGGATCTTCGACGGTATGGTGCGCAGCACTGCGGCGGCGCCGCGATCCTGGTTGAATGCATTCACACGAAAGCGCGCAATTCCGGGCAGTTCGAACGAGAAGTCGACCTCAAGATATTCCTCATAGCGCTTGCGCTGGCCGTCGTTCATCACCTCGTAGATCATCGCGTGTACTTCCTTGTGCGACATCGGCGGCAGGTTGATGCGGCGCACATCGCCGTGTACACGGATCATCGGCGGCAGTCCGGCCGACAGGTGCAGGTCAGACGCCTGGTTCCTGGCCGCAAAGGCCAGCAGTTCGGAAATGTCCATCGGGGGTTCGCACGCTCAGGTGAGCGGCCGCGCCTGCGGCGGCCTGGTCGCGCGATTATCTGGCCCCTACTTTGCGGGCCTCAAGTAGAACCGTACGGAAAACCTGTGGCTGTTGCAGGGATGTGGCGAAAACGGCGCCGTACCCGCTCAACCCAAGACGATGCCAGCGAAGACGGCAGCGCCGAGCCAGTTGTTATGGCGGAACGCGGCGAAGCAGCGCATGCGGTCGCGCCCGCGAATCAGACGGTAGTGGTAAACCGCGATGCCCACTGCCACCAGCAGGCCGCCGTAGAAGGCCGGCCCGAGCGCATGCCTTGCACCAACCAGGGCGATCAGCAGCAGGCTGAGTCCGTAGCAGATCATCACCGCGAGCACGTCGAAGCGGCCGAAGGTGATTGCCGACGTGCGTATTCCGATATGCATATCATCATCACGGTCGACCATCGCATATTCGGTGTCGTAGGCGAGTGCCCAGAACACGTTAGCCAGCAACAGCACCCAGGCCTCTGCCGGTACCGTGTCCAGCACCGCGGCATAGGCCATCGGTATGCCGAAGCCGAAGGCGATACCGAGATAGGCTTGCGGCAGTGCGAAGAAGCGTTTGAAGTACGGATAGGTGGCGGCAACGATGGTCGCCAGCACCGACAGCTGCAAGGTCAGCGCATTCAGCGGCAGGATCAACGCGAGCGACAGCAGCGCCAGTACAGCCGCAACGGCGACTGCTTCCCATGCGGCGATCCGTCCGGAAGTCAGCGGCCGTTCGGCGGTACGTTTTACATGCCGGTCGAAGTCGCGGTCGGCAAAATCGTTGATCGCGCAGCCAGCCGAGCGCATCAGCACAGTGCCGATCGAGAAAATCGCGATCAGCTGCCAGTCCGGCCGGCCGTCCGAGGCGAGCCACAGCGCCGACAAGGTCGGCCACAGCAACAGCAGGCTGCCGATCGGCTTGTCCAGGCGGACCAGGCGCGCATACAGGGCGAGTCGGCGCCACAGGGGCGAAGCAGAAAGATTCATGCCGCGCAGTGTAGCGCGGCGGCACGCGCGCGGCCACTGCGCCGCGATGGCGGCGCGCTTACCTTTCCTCGATAAGCGCGTCTGGCAGCATGCGCACGCCGTTCAGCCGGCACGACAGGACGGCCTGGCGCAGCGCCTCGATCGCCGCCTGGCGCGTGAAGCTCTTGCGCCATGCGATGACGACCCGGCGCGATGGTGCCGGGTCGTGAAACGGGATGTAGCGCAGCATGCTGTCGCTCGGCAGCGGATCCGGCACCGAGGCTTTGGGCAGTACGGTGATGCCGATACCCGACGCCACCATGTGGCGGATGGTTTCCAGCGACGAACCTTCAAAGGTACGCGCAATGCCGCCACCGCCGGTAGAGAAGCGCGACATCTCCGGGCACACCTCGAGCACCTGGTCGCGGAAGCAGTGGCCGGCGCCGAGCAGCAGCATGGTTTCCTGTTTGAGCTCGTCGCTGGTGATCGATGTGCGTGTGGCCCATTGGTGGTTGCGCGGCAGCGCGACCATGAAAGGTTCGTCATACAGCGGGCGCACCATCAGTCCCTGGTCATTGAAGGGCAGCGCCATGATGGCTGCGTCGAGTTCGCCCACGCGCAGCATCTCGATCAGCTTGACCGTGAAATTCTCCTGCAGCACCAGCGGCATCTGCGGCAAGCCTTCGATCAGGGTCGGCACCAGCTTCGGCAGCAGGTAGGGCGCGATCGTGTAGATCACGCCAACCCGTAGCGGGCCCACCAGCGGATCCTTGTTCTGCTTCGCGATGTTCTTGATGAAGGAAGTCTGCTCGAGCACATGCTCGGCCTGGGCGACGATCTGCGCGCCGATCGGCGTGACCGATACTTCCGAGCCGCCACGCTCGAAGATAGCCACGCCCAGTTCGTCCTCGAGCTTCTTGATCGCCACCGACAGCGTGGGCTGGGCGACGAAGCAGGCCTCGGCCGCACGACCGAAATGCTTTTCGCGTGCGACGGCCACGATGTATTTTAGTTCTGTCAATGTCATGCGGATTAGTGTCGCATAGTTGCAGGACGCATGTTGAATTCAGGCACGCAGGAAGTCCTCGCGTGCGCCCAGCCAGCGCGCCAGGTGGGCTTCAGCCACGTCGGGGCGCTGCGCCAGCAGTTCCTGCGCGGCCTGCCGTGCGTGTTCGAC
>JACCDS012124436.1_pt1 | contig 12480 bp, 9 predicted proteins | sample 7446441 | NCBI WGS metagenome assembly JACCDS01 (sample SAMN15323445, study PRJNA562643) | freshwater metagenome | isolation source: river surface water | place: USA:Blue River Watershed | collected 2017-08-17
CAGCCATCAGATTGTTGAGTCTGGCACCAGTTTTTTTGCCAGCCCGTCGTTGTCGGCAGTTCTGAAGCGCACCAGCTTTCCGGCTTGTTTACACATGCAGCCACTGTTGCTGCAAAGTAAAAGGTCGATTATCCGGCAACGGCTGGACGCTTGGTTCGCCCAGCATGCTGTAAGTGGTCAAATAGTGGCGGAATTTGATGACAGTGCTTTGATGAAGGCTTTTGGTCAGCAGGGTTTAGGTATTTTCTCCGCGCCTAGCCTGATCGAGGCGAAAATTTGTCGGCAGTATGAAGTGGAAGTAGTAGGGCGGACTGATCAGGTGAAAGAAGTTTTTTATGCGATTTCGCCGGAGCGTAAGCTGACGCATCCGGCGGTGTTGCAATTAGTGCAGGCGCTGGCTCAGAGTGGAAACTGAGCGAGTGCAGGTTAATGAGCAAATCGACCAAGCTGTTGCTGAGTTTCCGCGGTCGCTTTTAATAGGGTCTGACCAGCGGTTTCAATCGATGACATCTGCTGATAAGCATCTGTAGTGCCTTGCTCGATGGCACTTAAATGCTGGTGAGTTTGCTGATAGCTGCGTTCTAGATCCAACACAGAACCAGTGATTTGTTGGACACCCTGCTTGGCTTGCGCCAGTTGCTGTTGCAACTGAGCAAATTCGCTGGCGGTGCTACCAATCGACTGCTGGGCCTGACCCGCTTGCTCATTCAACCGTTCAGATTCTGCCCGGGTGTCGCGAACGAGACGTTCCATATCGTTGAGGAAACCAGATATCTGCCGCGTCGCCTCATTCACCTTGGCCGCCAAGGTGCGGACTTCGTCTGCCACTACAGCAAAACCTCGTCCTGCATCGCCGGCACGCGCAGCTTCGATAGCCGCATTCAGTGCCAACAGATTGGTTTGGTCGGAGAATGTTTCTACCATTTGCAGTATTTGCCGCACATTTTCCGAATTCTTTTGTAGGCCTTCGACAGTGGCGCCAAAGGTTTCCAGTAGTTGTACTATGCCGGATAACTGCGTCGAAATGGCGGTCATGCCGTTGCTGGCGTCTGCCGCTTTGGTCACTGTGGTCTGCGCGACCTGATTCATTTGATCGCCAGTGCTGACAATCGCTGCCAGCTGATCCAACACATGGTCACTATCACTGCGGATTTGTTCGCTACGTTGTTCTGTCGCCAGCAGATGGCTGCGGGTCGTTTTTACGGCACCGCTGACTTGCTCGTTGATCTGGTGGGTATGTTGGGCCTGATGATGCAATTTGGTCAGCAACTGTGCCAATTGGCTGACAAATTGGTTGTATTCCTCGGACAGCGTTCTGAACTCATCATAGGTAAACGCGGGCAGACGGTGATTTAAGTCTGTGCCGTTCTGATTGGCTTTTTGCAGTGCCTGTACCAGCGCCTGCACAGGTCGCACAATCAGATAAATCAAATAGCCGATGGTGAACAGGAACGCGCCGGTACCCAGTAACAACGTGGTCCACCAGGCACTGCTGGCACTGCCGGTATCCGGATATGCGAAATACAGCGCCAGCCAGAAAATGATGGTCAGGAAACCGATGTTACCGATGATTTTTTTGCTGAGACTATCAAAAAAGGTGCGCTCTACTGTGGTATACAGACTTGAAAACCAACCCATGCCAGACTCCCGCTAACTGATTGTGACTGTTGCAGAATTTACCATAGCAAAGTTTCAGCAGTTTGCGGTAAATCAGGCTTCGCTATGATTGGCCATATTTTTGCGACAAAAAAGGCTGCACAGAGGCAGCCTTGTCCGGTCAATACGAGGATCAGAGACGTTCCAGCACCGCCTGAGTGAAATCTGTGGTGCCGTGCATGCCACCCAGGTCTCGGGTCGTGCGGTCGCCGGTGGCGATAACATCGGTGACGGCAGCCAGGATCTGTTGCGCTTTGTCTTTCATGCCCAGATATTCCAGCATTTGGATTGACGCCAGGATCACCGAGCTTGGATTCGCCAGATTCTTCCCGGCGATGTCCGGCGCGCTGCCGTGTACCGCTTCAAAAATAGCGCAGTCTTTACCGATGTTTGCTCCAGGCGCCATACCCAGACCGCCCACCAGACCGGCGCAAAGATCGGACAGGATGTCGCCAAACAAGTTGGTGGTAACGATGACGTCAAATTGTTGTGGGTTCATCACCAGCTGCATACAGGCATTGTCCACGATCATTTCAACGGTTTGAATGTCCGGGTAACGTGCGGCGACTTCACGCGCTGTTTTCAGGAACAAGCCAGAAGTTGATTTCAGAATATTGGCTTTGTGCACAATAGTGACTTTTTTGCGCTGTTCGCGTCGGGCCAGTTCAAAGGCAAATTCGACGATACGTGCAGAACCTTCGCGGGTCACAATACTCATCGCTTCAGCCAGTTCGCCGTCGTTTTTCACCACCTGACCGGCACCTGAGTACATGCCTTCAGTATTTTCACGTACCGTGATGATATCGATATTGTCATAACGGGCTTTGGTGCCTTTAAAGGAAATGACCGGGCGTACGTTTGAATACAGATTGAATTTTTTGCGCAGCGTCACGTTGATAGAAGTGAAGCCTTCGCCAACCGGCGTGGTCAGCGGGCCTTTTAACGTGATTTTATTGCGGGCAATCGCATCCAGCGTGGCTTGCGGCAACAGTTCACCGGTTTTTTCCAGCGCAGTCAGGCCGGCATCAACATATTCGTACTGAAAGTTACAACCAACTTTGTCCAAAATAGCCGTTGCTGCATCAACGATGCTTGGACCAATGCCATCGCCTTTGATGACTGTAATAATTTGTGCGCTCATAAGAAACCTTCGTGGTGGAATTGGCTAAAACAGAATGCCGGAGTCGCGGGCTCTTTTGAGCCTCTGGTCTGAGGTCTGGACTCCAACGGAAACTGCCGGACTATAGCAGTTTTCGTCATTCGTTACCAGAATGGCGTGGTGGTGGCACTATAAGTGTTGGAAATAGTGGATATAGCCAAAAATGATGAAAGAAAACTACATTTTGGGTTGGAGTGGCCAAAAAGCCTGGCAGTGTTGCTGGAGCTGTTCCAGCCATTGAGACAAAGATATTGCTGGTAAATCAAGAGCATGCCGGCTGTTTTTATACAGAGCTTCCAATGTGTCTGGCTGTGTGGCAGCACCCCAGAAATACAATTCGGTCAAGACCCAGCCAAATTGCAACAGCAGCTGCGCCGCTTGTTGCTGGCTATAGTCAGCTTGTATTCCCGGCGTCGTGCGAAAATTCAATACGGCATCTTGCCATAACATTTTTGCGCCGGTCGCAGCCAGCAACTGAGCAGTTTGCCGCAAGCTTTCCGAATCCTGCCAGATGAAGGTTCGGCATTCGCTGACGATAGAGGCGTTGTTTCGACCAGGCCGGTGTAATGGCAAATGCCGTAAAACTTCGTGTTGCTGTAATTGCAGATTAAAACAACCGGCGATCAGCTTTGCCTGATTTGGCGTTAAATCAACGCGTCGGGTCTGGGCCGCCAATAACTGCAGCGCCTGACTGAAGACCATGTCGAGTTGCTGAAACCATTGCTGCCAGGGTTGTGCACAGAGCTCTGTTTGTTGTGCCAGCCAGGATTGCCGTAGCAGTACCGGCAGTTGCTCAGTGCCAATTAGAGCCAGAGCGTGGCGCAAATCTTTGACCGGAGTATGCTGTCGGCTGAGTTCTGACGCGGCGTTACAAAGCAACTGGCAAAATGCCGGATGGTCTTGTAAAAAACTGACCTGTCGGCTCACTGACCAGTCCGGATTGAGTTGTTGGATCAACGCGAGGGACATCGGCTCTGGATCTGCGGTTTCCAGCAGGTCTTTGGCCTGGCGCATTAACAAACTTAACCAGCTTTGGTCTCTGCACACCCGTGGTGGCAATAAATGCATGCCCGAGCCGGCTAGTGCAATGGGTTCGGCGCTTAAGCTTTTTAGGTTTAAATCAAATAGATAGCCACGAAGTTGCGGCTCTGCTTCGGTAATAAATGCTACTGCGCCGATACTGTCACTGCAAAAACGACCCAGTTGGTACAACTGGGCGCCGCTGCGGCTAAGGATCTGCAGCAAGCTCAACCCAATCCCTTCCGATTGTCGCCATAATTGCCGAAACACGGTTTCAAAGCCTACTTTCCCTGCGGTGGTGGTCTGGCAAAGTGGCAGCGTCAGTTGATAAGCCAGCAGCAATACCGCCGCCAGTGGGTCCTGTTGCCAGATCGGTGCTTGTTGGCGTAGACGGCAGCAACTGGCAAAGAGCTGCAGCCAAATGGCAGGTAAATGCGCTTGATGACTGCGTAGAGTGATCAACCAAGGATCTTTAAGCTGTATTGGGTCTTCGTCAACTTGACTGAGCATCTCAGACTTGAGGCCGCAAAGTCCGGCAAAGCTGGCACTGAGCACATGCTCTTGCAGTGATAAAGGCCAGCGACTGTGACTAGCGATCACCAGAATCACCACCGCCTGCTTCAATGCCAGATTCGCCAGCGCTGAGTGGTTAGCGGATGCCAATGCCAGCTGAGCCTGCATCAACACCGGTTGTTGCTGGTAAAGCTGACAGAATTTTGGCGCTATCTGGTCGCAAGCCAGTTGCAAACGTTCAGCAGCTGCTAAATTCGTTGCCTGCGGATACAACCGATCCAGATACTGGTACAGGCTATGTAGCTGTGCTACTGCGTTGCTCATCGTGATCAGAGCCTGCCAGGCTGCATCTGCAGAAATTGCTGCTGCGCCGCGTCACCCACGGCAATCAATTGCCGGTTACGGTATAACAAAGCTGTACACTCTACTTTGGTGGTGATGCCATCAGAAATGTCACGCTGTGTGCGGTAAAACACCAGCTGGTATAAATCTGCAGCGCTTTGGTATGCTTCAGTGATATCGGGCCCACCCAGTTTGTGTTGAACCTGATCTTGTTGCACCGCAGTGGTTAAGTCTAAGTTACTGATAAACTTTCGGTTATATGCTTCACGATCGGTCCAGACCATATCGGCGGGGTCATCCTGATAGCAGTTCAGTGCAAGCCATGTGGCCAGCGGATAGATTGCCAACAGCACGGCTGCAAGCAGGGCAATTTTAATATGTTTTTTCATTGCAGCTCCGTCGCTTTGGGGCAGCAAACGTTGAACCAGAATCATATAACCCGACAATGCATTGTTCTCAGGTCATCACTTATACAATAAATCTGCCAATTCTATGAATTGGCGCGAATTTGTCACTATACCTTGCTAAAACAACTCCGGCGCATCGAAGCGCCGGAGAGTGAGTTCAGTCAGACGGATGCCTGGTTAGCGGCTGATTTGGTAGCAAGGCACGTATTTACTACCTGGCAATTTCATCCGGCCCTGGGCGACAAAAGCTTCTAGCAGCGTATCCATTAACTCCATCAATGCAGGTTCACCGGACAAGATAAAGGGACCTTGTTGTGCAATCGCTTTGATCCCTTCATCTTTGACGTTGCCTGCGACAATCCCGGAAAACGCCCGGCGCAAATTGGCGGCAAGACGTGCTTTATCCTGATTCAGGTGCAAATCTAGACTGGCCATATTCTGATGGGTTGGCGCAAACGGATGCTGGAAATCGTCGTCGATTTGCAAGGTCCAGTTAAAATGATAAGCATCACCGGCTGATTTCCGGTATTGCCGGACTGCCTGGCAGCCTTGCTTCAGTTTTTGCGCAACAGCCGCCGGATCGTCGATAATCACTTCAAACAAATTGAGCGCATCTTTGCCGAGAGTCTTTTCGATAAAGCTGGTTAACTCAGTGAAATAGGCTGCACTTTGTTTCGGTCCGGTTAGGATCACCGGTAAGACCTGCTGGCGGTTATCTTCATGCAACATAATTCCGAGCAGATATAACAACTCTTCGGCTGTGCCTGCGCCACCAGGGAAAATGATGATGCCGTGTGCGCTGCGCACGAATGCTTCCAGGCGTTTTTCGATATCTGGCAGGATCACCAGTTCATTGACAATTGGATTTGGCGGTTCGGCAGCAATAATGCTGGGCTCAGTCAGGCCCAGATAGCGGCCGCTGCTGATCCGTTGCTTGGCATGACCAATAGTGGCGCCTTTCATCGGGCCTTTCATCGCCCCCGGGCCACAGCCGGTACAGATATCCAGACCGCGCAATCCGAGCTGATAGCCCACTTCTTTAGTGTACTTGTATTCGGTTTCGTTGATTGAATGACCACCCCAACAAACGATCATATTGGGCGTAGCACCGGGTGCAATCACTTGGGCGTTGCGTAAAATATCAAACACGGTATGAGTAATATGTTCGCTGTTATGTAGATCGAGCTGTTTTGTGTCTGCGCCTAACCGGGTGTGATAAAACAGGATGTCCCGCAACACTGCAAACAGATGCTCGTGGATGCCTTTAATCAGTTCACCATCAACAAAAGCACTCAGCGGCGGATTAAACAGTTCAATTTTGATACCGCGTTCGCGCGCCACCAAATTCACGGCAAAATCTTTATACTGGTCATAGATCTCTGCCGAGCTGTCGGTATGACTGCCAACGTTTAGTACGGCCAGGCAACAATTGCGGAATAATCTGAAGGTTTCACTGTGTGCATGTTGCTTCAGCTGATCGACTTCCAGCTGCGACAACAAATCCATCGCGCCTAACGGGTTTAACTGTACATGCATCGGTTGCTCCTTGAACAGCAGCGGGGACAGCAGCGCAGTGGATCAGGACTTCAGAATGACCTGATCCCGGCCTTGCCGCTTGGCTTCGTACAGCGCTTCGTCTGCGCGATCAAAAGCTTCCCGGCCTTCGTCTGTGGGTTTAAGTTGGGTCGCCCCAAAAGAAATGGAAATAGGGACGTTGGTGTCTTTAAATTTAAACGGGATCCGTTTGATTTTCTCCCGCAGAATGTTCAGCGGGGTTTCCAGTTGTTCCAGCGGGGTTTCCGGGAACAACAAAATAAACTCTTCGCCACCATAGCGGGCGATGAAATCGGCTTCACGCATGCTTTGTTTCAGCGCACGGGCAATGACTTTCAGTGTTTTGTCGCCGGCACTATGGCCATAGCTGTCGTTGATGTTCTTAAAGTGATCAACATCTGCCAGCACAATAGACAGTGGTGTGTTGTAGCGCCGACTGCGTTTGAGTTCGAGTTCGTAGCGCTCGTCAAACGCGGCGCGGTTAGGTAATTCAGTCAGTGCATCCTGCAAACTCCGGAATTTCTGTTCCGCCAGACGTTTTTTGAATTGCTTGGCTTCTTCTTCCAGTTCTCTCAGGCGAGCATCCATTTCTTTGACTGATGACAACAGGATCTCACGTTCTTGTTTTTCCAGCGCTTCTTTGTCTTTTAACGACATGCTTAGTGTATTGAGCTTGTCGGTCACTAGTCGTTGCAGCTGTTCCAGCGATGTTGCAGATTTTGTCTCATGGCTAAGCACCGAAATCTGCTGTTCAATCTGCTGATTCAGCAACGCCATTTTGTCGCGGATGTTATTGGTCGATTTCAGCGACGAAACCAGAGAATTTTGTACGCTGGTCAACGCATCATTCAGTTTCAGCAGGAAATGCTGCGCAGATTGCCGCTCTTCGTTAATGCTGGAGATAATAATTTCAATAGTGCGTAAGCAAGCTTCCAGCAATTTTTCGATACTGAGCTCACCCAACAAGCTCTGCCGGATAGCATCAATGGCTTTGGCATGAGCGCCTTCAAAAGCTAGTTCACTGAGTAAATTGGTCAGCTCAACTGAGATTTGCCGGCAGATCCGCTCGTATCTGCTGTTGTCAGAGATATCCTCGAGCTCCATGCTTTGCTTGGCATTCAGCGCCAGCTGATAGAGCTCAGTCAGATGCGTCAAATGAGGCATGTAGGCGTGGATGGTCGGCGCAGGTTCTTCGACCCGGCTCAGTAAGTCACGCAGGTCGCGCCGCAATTGGTTTGGTAAACCGCGTTGTTTTTGCAACAGTTTTCCAGCTTCACTGATGGTCAGTTGAGCTTTTTTAACTTCTTGTTGTTGCTTAGTGTCTAACGTTTTCAGATGCTCAGAGGTCGCGTCGATTTGTGGCAACAACTTTTCCAGGTCAGTACCATTGCTAAGTTGCTGCCGTAAACGGGCTAGCCGGTTGTCGAGTTCGACATCGATGCCTTTACAGACCAGTGACAAACGGGCGACGAACTGCGTCAGAATTGTGAACTGGCTTTCGTAGGTGTCTTCCAGCTGTTTGCGGGCTTTCACGGCAGTAGCAAGTTGTTGCTTGAGAGATTGTTCGGAATCCACGACTCAGATGTTCCCGTCAGTAGCGGCAATGAAGACTGACCTAAGTATATCGTTAAAGCGGAAAAAGCACAGTCAAAAAATCGGCTGAATGCTGGGGCTGTTTTGTAGGTTTTTCTACAGATTCAATATCTTGTCTTATTGATGTTGATTGTGGTCAATCGCTGTGGGTTTTCTTTCGAAACGAAACATATGATTGTTGCAAAAATAAATAAAGCCGGGGCTTTTGCAGCCTCCGGCTTTATTTATTTCGCCAGCAGCGGGGCTGGCCGAATTATTTTTTTGTCAGGTAGTAGGGTAACCAGCTTTGCTCTTCAGCATCGGTAAGCATGTTCATAACAACTTTCCTATTTCAGCATTAAATCAGCATTCGGGTTGGGTTGATGTGTCTGGCACCAACGAAGAATATTTAAACATATTTCGATTCGAAAGTAAAAGTTATTTCGTACTATTACATGTCGGGTTACATAAATTTTGGCAGCGAAATTTGCCAGCTTTAACGCAAAGCTCTGGTTTCCTGGCTTGGATTTGCATAGGCTTGGATAAAAATCAGGAGTTTATATGCGTTATTTAGCTTTGTTGTGTGCAGTTCTACCACTATGGGCTTCGGCCGCAGTGGACTATCAGATCAAAATCACCGATCCCGATCAGCATTTAGCTGATATCCAGATCAAAATGACCGCGGAACAGGCGGGGGCTTTTTCGCTGAAACTGCCGGCCTGGCGCAGTGGGAAATATCAGATCCTCGATTTAGCAAATGGCGTCAGACGTTTTGAAGCGCGTTTAGCCAACGGGCAAGCGGTGCCGGTTGAAAAAACTGAGAAAAGCACTTGGCAATTACAGTTGCCGGCCGCCGGCGATATCGTGGTCAGTTACCAGCTGTATGCCAACGAGTTGAACCAGCGTACCCGGCATATTGACGATACTCATGCCTACATCAATGCGTCTGCATTTCTGATGTATCACGATGCACAGCGCAAAGATCCGGTGACCGTCAGTTTACAAGTGCCACAAGGCTGGCGCAGTACTTCCGGCATGACCCGTACCGGCGACCACAGTTTTAAAGCCGCCGATTATGATGTATTGGCCGATTCGCCGATTGAAACCGGTATCCATCAGAGTTTCACTTTTAAAGCCGACGGCCGTGATTACGAAGTTGTATTTTGGGGGCAGGGTAATTTTGATGCCGCACAAACGGTGAAGGACCTCGAAAAAATCGTGTTGCAGGCCGGCAGTATCTGGCAAGGGTATCCGTATCAGAATTATCTGTTTATCGTGCATGCCGCCAGCGGTGCGCGTGGCGCAACGGAACATCTGAATTCGACCGTGATCCAACGTGACCGGTTTAGCTTTCGCAAACGTGAACATTATCTGGAGTTTTTGTCGACCGCAGCCCATGAACTGGTGCACACCTGGAACGTGAAAGCCTACCGACCTGCTGAGTTGGTACCTTATGATTATTTACAGCCAAACTACAGCAAACTGTTATGGATCTCTGAAGGCTCTACCAGTTATTTCCAGAACCAGTTACTACTGCGGGCCGGGCTGATGACACCGCAAGAGTTCTATACCGACTTAGCCAAACGTTTAAAACGTTTTGAACGCACACCTGGTCGGGAGACCCAGTCGGTGGCGCAAAGTAGTTTTGACAATTGGATTAGCCTCGGTGGTGATCATGCTGACAACTTCAGCGTCAATATTTATAGCGAAGGTTATCTGGTGAGCTGGATGCTGGATCATTTTCTGATGAATAACAGTGGTTTAAAATCCAACTACCGAACCTTACATAATGAATTGTACCAACGCTTTGGCAAAACCACGGCGTTTACCGCTGCGGATGTACAGAAAATCGCAATGGATTTGACTGGGAAATCTTTGGCTGAATTCTGGCTACAGCAAGTTGAAACGCCACTGGAGCTGGATGCAGAAACGTTGCTCAACGCAGCCGGTTTGCAACTGGTGAAACCCAAGCCGACGGAGCCTTTTACCGGGCTGACCGTGCAGGCTGATAAAACTGGCGCCGAGGTAAGCAAAGTTGAACGGGATTCGCCGGCCTGGCTGGCAGATTTTTCAGTTGGCGATCACATCATCGCGTTGGATGGCCTGCAGTTGCAAACCGAGCTTGCTGAGCGGTTAAAAGACTTCCCGGCGGATACCGCTATCAAAGTGACACTGTTTCGTGACGGCCGTTTGCTGGAGCGACAGTTGACACCGAAAACCCAGCCTGCCGGTAGCTGGCAGATTGTACCGGTTGCAAAACCGAGTCGGCAGCAGAAGGCGTACTATCGGGCCTGGTTGGGCGTAGATCTGCCTTCTGCGAAATAGTTCCACAGGTTCTCAATGAAAAAGCCCGCAGTGCGGGCTTTTTTGATCCGAGTTATTGGCGGGTCAGACGAATATTTGGCGGTGTATAAGGTACGCTAGAGCGCAATGGATTGATGTCCAGACCGCCCCGGCGGGTGTAACAAGCGTAGACTGCCAAAAATTCTGGCTGGGCCAGCCGCCAGATATCGGTATAGATCCGCTCGACACACTGTTCATGGAATTCATTGTGTTGGCGGAAACTGATCAGATAGCGCAATAAACTCTCGTGTGACAAACCTTTGCCTTTGTAATGGATAAATACACTGGCCCAGTCTGGCTGCGAGGTGATCAGGCAATTTGATTTCAACAGATGCGAATGCAATTTTTCTTCAACTTGCTCAGCGTTGTCAGTCAGTTGCAGCAAGGTGCCATCATATTGATATTGGTCGATATCGATGTCCAAATCATCGATACAACGACCCGGGATCCAGGTCGGCTGAAATGCCACCAGCTCGTTAACATGATGGATAGTCACTTCGACCGTTTTGCCGGCACAGAGCGACAAATCCTGCTGCAGAGTTTGATAGACCTGACTGATATCGCGAAATCGGCTTTGGTTAAAACTGTTCAGGTAAAGTTTAAAAGATTTGGATTCGATCAGATTTGCCGAGTCGAAAGGGACCACGACGGTCAGCAGCGCCACCATTGGTTTGCCTTTGCTGTTGAGCCAGGATAGCTCATAGCCATGCCAGATATCGTGGCCGACAAACGGCAGTGCGCTGTCAGCGGCAAGGCCAATCGCATCGCGCGCCAGCTGGCGTGGCACAGGTTGTAACAGACTGGCGTCATATTGGTCGGCATAGGCGGTTACTTTACCAAGGCTCAGATGAGCAAGGGCTGCTTCAGTTTGTTTTGTCATGGCTTATCCGAAAAGCATAAAATGGTGAACGGGATAAAATTCCCAGTTTATCACAGGAAGCAAATATCGATGTCTGAGTTACAACAGCAACTGCTGCAACTGGCACAACAAGCCCGGTTGAAAGCGGAACAACAAGGCGACCATTGGCGCGCGTTTGCCGATCCAGCCGAAGTTTCACCGGCGCAATATGGTGAGCCAAGCGAAGATCAAGTTGGTTGGTGGCCTGTAGCGCAGAATGATCCACTCGATTTTACCGGATTAGAACAAGGTCTGGGCCTGACCCTGCATCCTTCTGTGAAAGACTTTTACGCAACTTTATGGGGTGCAGATCTGCCGGTCAGTCATCCCCGTGGTCCAGCCAGCTTGTTGTTATTATGGCACCCGGGCGATTTTATCCGTTTGCAGCAAAATCTGATTGCGCATGTCCTGATGAAAAGGCGGCTGAAACAACGTGAAACGCTGTTTTTTGCCGTGACCGATGAAGAGGATTCGATGTTGTCGGTGTTAAATAGCACCGGCGAAGTGTATCTGGAGCAGACCGGGCAGGAAGTTAAACAGTTGCTGGCGCCAGATTTACTCAGTTTTCTACGTCAGTTGAGCCCAGGCTGATTTGGTTTTGCCAGAAAAATCAGCCCTGACATTGCCAGGCAATATTACTAACCAGCTGGCAGCGATCACAACGGAAATCGAACAGATCATGCCAGGGCTCGTCCTGCAACCACGGCCCGCCACAGCCCGGACAGCAACGGCTGGTTTCAAGGTTACAGTCCGCACTAACTCCACGGTACAAGGCGTAATACACCGGTTTTCCGGTGTGGGCTCTGAGTCTTTTTGCAAATTGCCGGCCCTGCACATTGACTGTGCTGCGAAAACTCTGCAGGGCACGCTCAGCCGGTTTTAGCAGCACACTGTGCTGCTGCATCTGGATTTCGTCCAACGCCTGATACTGCAACTGCCAGCGGATTAAATCTTCAAAGCCGGTTTGCATGCCCAGCAGGTAAAGCGGCACTGGGGCAAAATGTTCCGCGCAATAC
>JACCDS010270389.1_pt1 | contig 12472 bp, 8 predicted proteins | sample 7446441 | NCBI WGS metagenome assembly JACCDS01 (sample SAMN15323445, study PRJNA562643) | freshwater metagenome | isolation source: river surface water | place: USA:Blue River Watershed | collected 2017-08-17
CGCTCACCCCTCTGGAGCTGTTGCATCGCCTTCAGCAGGAGGAGATCCGCTCGGGTCGCCCAAGAAACCATGAACGCAATGCCTCCCGCACCCTTGATCTCGATCTCCTCTATTGCGACGAAATGACACTGCGGGATTCGGAGCTGGAACTTCCCCATCCCCGCATGACCGAGCGCTCCTTCGTGCTGGCACCCTTGGCGGAGATTCGTCCCGATCTCAGGCTTCCCGGATGGGAGATGACCTGCTCGGAGTATCTCTCAAGGATTCGTAATAACTAGTTTTTAGATACTAATCTCCAATGGTTAAGAAACTTAAAGAGTCTTGGATTAAGCGCAAGGCCGCCGGGGAACGTCAGGCATGGTTGACCGCCTACGACTACCCCTCCGCCCGCCTCCTCGATGAGACCGGCATCGACCTGATCCTGGTCGGGGATTCCCTCGGCATGGTCGTTTTGGGACAAAAGGATACGGTGGATGTCACCTTGGGGGAGATGATCCACCACCTCAAGGCGGTTCGGAGGGGTGTCTCCCGAGCTCCCGTGGCGGTCGACCTCCCATCGCATACCTATGACACTCCCGCTCAAGCCCTTGAGAGTGCAAGACTGCTTGTTCAGGCCGGAGCTGATGCCGTGAAGCTGGAGGGCCCCCTCCCCGAGATCATCGCTACCCTGACCAAGGAATCGATTCAGGTGATCGGACATCTTGGAATGCTTCCCCAGCATGTCCGGGAAGAGGGAGGATACCATCGGAAGGGGAAATCCGTGGAAGAGGCCGAGCGACTCCTTCAGGCCGCCCTTGATCTTCAGGGGGCCGGGTGCTGCGGCATTGTCCTGGAGCTTGTCGAGGCCTCCCTTTCAGATATCATCAGTAAGCAACTGGACATTCCGACCATTGGAATCGGGAGTGGAACCGGGTGCGACGGGCAGATTCTGGTGACGACCGACCTGCTGGGCCTCCAGCCATGGTTCCGTCCCTCCTTTGTGAAGCCCAAGGCCGATCTGGCCACACCCTTCCAAAACGCGGTGAAGGAATTCATCCACGAAACCCGATCGCTTTCAAAGGAATAGCCACAAAATGCACAAAATGCACAGGAATGAGGTCAAGTGGATCTGTTACCAAGTTGCAGCTACCCACTCTTGTGTTTCTTGTGCCTCTTGTGGCCGTCTCTTCTGATTCCCCATCCTAAATGAGCAACGGAGACATCCAACTCAAGGCTGCCCAGGGGCGTCGTGCCGTCCTGACGGGGGTCCTCCTCAATCTTCTCCTTTCGACCGGAAAGATCGCCGGGGGATTGCTCGGCCGCTCCAACGCCCTGATCGCCGACGGCATCGAGTCCCTTCTCGACCTCTTCAGCTCACTCCTGATCTGGGGGGCCCTCAAGTATGCCGCCAAGCCTGCCGACGCCGAGCACCCCTACGGCCACGGAAAGGCCGAATCCCTGGCCTCCATCGTGGGTGCCCTCGTCCTTGCGGTGGCCGGGGCCTTCATCGCCCACAACAGCATCACCCAGCTCATCGCCGCCGCCCACGGGGCCACGGTCCACCTCCCCTCCCCCTGGACCCTCCTTCTGCTGGTCGTGGTCATCGCCCTCAAGGAACTCCTCTTCCAGCTCATGGCGAGCAAGGCCCGCCGGATTGGAAGCAACGCCCTTCTGGCCGACGCCTGGCACCACCGTTCCGACGCCGTCACCTCCATCGCCGCCTTCATCGGCATCACCATCAGCCTTGTGGGAGGCAAGGGCTACGAGGTCGCCGACGACTGGGCCGCCCTCTTCGCCTGCGTCGTCATCTTCTACAGCTCCTACTCCATGCTCCGACTCGCCCTCGGCGACGTCATGGATGCCAAGGTCTCCGACGAGGCCGAGGAGACCATCATGCGGACCACCTGCTCCGTCCCCGGCGTCCTCAGCGCCGAGAAATGCCGCGTCCGCAAAAGCGGCCTCTCCTACATCGCCGACCTCCACATCCGGGTGAAGGGAGACCTCACCGTCCGCGAGGGGCATCGGATTTCCCACGAGGTGAAGGACAAGCTGCTGACGTCGGAGCTGCCGCTCGAAGATGTGACGGTTCACCTAGAACCCGAAGAGGGTTAGATGGAGGCTTGGGATTTTGGCGCAGGGCGTTGTTGCTGCTCAGTCAGCGTAGGTTCACTACGCTCTCCCTCGCGCGCCTAGCCCCGCTCCAAACTTCCAAGCCTTGGCTGCAAAGTGAGTGATAGCCGATCTCGCCTATGGGCTTTGGCTGCTCACCAGATCTTCCAAGCCTGATCGAAACTTCAAAAGGCGATGTGTTACCGTTACACCACTTCCGCACAGAGGAGTTCGGCTTGTTGGAGGACGGTTTGGACGGCTTGGTCCTGAAGGTCGGGTGGATAGCCGTACTTGCTGAGGATCCTCTTCACGATGACCCGGATCTTGGCTCGGGCGCTTTCTCGGAGAGTCCAGTCAATCGTGGCACTCTTGCGGACTTGGGTGATGAGTTCAGCGGCAATGACCTTGAGCTGATCGTTGCCAAGAGCCCTGACAGCTGACTCGTTGGCGGCCAGGGCATCGTAAAAGGCCACCTCGTCATCGGTTAGTCCGAGATCGACCCCTCTCTTGGTGGCGGAGTCGAGTTCTTTGGCCAGTTTGATCAACTCCTCGATCACCTCCATCGTGGAGATGGCTCTGTTGTGATAGCCGTTCAGGGTCTGCTTCAGCTTGTCGCTAAACTGCTTTGCCTGAACAAAGTTCCGCTTGGAGCGAACCTTGATCTCATCCTTGAGGAGTTTCTCCAATAGCTCGGCGGCGACGTTCTTGTGCTTCAGCCCCCTCACCTCGGCGAGGAACTTGTCCGAAAGGATGCCGATATCAGGCCGGGGCAATCCTGCGGCGGTAAAGACATCGATGACCTGTCCCTCGGTCGTGATCGCCTTGGAGACGAGCTGACGGACCGCGGCATCGAGTTGCTCGGGATTCTTGCCGCTTTTGCTCTCCTGCTTGTTGAGGGCAACCTGAAGAGCCTGGAAGAAGGCGATGTCATCCCGGATCGCCGTGGCCTCGTCACTGGCCGCCGAGAGGGCAAAAGCCCTTGAGAGTTCCGTCACAACTTGGACGAACCGTTTCTTCCCATCCTCCTGCTGAAGAATGTGCTCCTGAGCCCCGGGGATCAGTTGGAGTTTCTCCGTGGAGGTGCCAGTCGTCCACTTGCTCCAGTCGTAGCCGTGGAGCATATCCGAGGCGATCTGGTGCTTCTCAAGAAGGACCGCGATCGCCTGCTTCTCATCATAGGTGGGATGGCCTTTACCGCCGCTTTCGGTGTAGGTAGCGAGTGCCTGCTTCAGCTGATCGGCGAGCCCAAGGTAATCGACGATCAAGCCACCCGGTTTATCACGGAAGACCCGGTTCACACGAGCGATTGCCTGCATCAGCCCATGCCCTCGCATCGGCTTGTCGGCATACATGGTGTGGAGGCAGGGAGCGTCGAATCCCGTAAGCCACATGTCGCGGACGATCACGATACGGAACGGGTCCTTGCTGTCCTTAAATCGATTGGCGAGTTTCCGCCGCTTCTCCTTGTTGCGGATATGCTGCTGCCACTCGGGGCCATCGCTGGCACTGCCGGTCATCACGACCTTCACCACACAGGATTTTCCCTTCTCGGAATCAGGGTCGTCATCCTTGGCACTGGCCCAGTCGGGACGGAGCTTCAGGATCGCCTCGTGGAGATCAACGCAGATGCGGCGGCTCATGCAGACGACCATGGCCTTGCCGTTCATCGCCTCCAGACGCTTCTCGTAGTGCTCCACGAGATCCTTGGCGATCAGGGCGATCCGCTTTGGGTTACCGACAAGTGCCTCGAGAGCGGCCCATTTGGTCTTGAGCTTCTCACGGCTCCCCTCCTCCTCGCCCTCGGTGATCTCCTCGAACTCCTTATCCAGCTTCGGAAGCTCCGAGGCATTGAGCCCCAGCTTGGCAATCCGGCTCTCGTAGTAGATCGGCACCGTCGCCTTGTCGGCCACGGCACGCTGGATGTCATAGACGGAGATGTAGTTGCCGAAGATCGCCCTGGTATTGGCATCGGTCTTCTCGATTGGGGTCCCGGTGAATCCGATGAAGGAGGCATTCGGTACCGCATCCCTCATGTCACGGGCGAAGCCGTCGATCAGATCATACTGGCTCCGGTGGGCTTCATCCGCGATGACGACGATATTGCGGCGCTCAGAGAGGGCCTTGTTGGCTGAGTCCTTCTCGGCGGCGAACTTGTGGATCGTCGTGAAGATGACCCCGCCGCTGGCGCGGTTGAGAAGTTCCCGGAGATGCTCCCGGCTCTCTGCCTGAATGGGCATCTGTCCCAGCGTCTCATGGCAGCGCTGGAACTGCCCAAAGAGCTGGTCATCCAGATCGTTCCGGTCCGTGAGCACGATGAGGGTAGGATTCTGCATCGTTGGATGACGGGCCATCCGTCCGGCATAGAAGAGCATCGAGAAGCTCTTGCCGCTTCCCTGCGTATGCCAGACGACACCGGCACGACGGTCTCCGGGCTTCCCCTCCTCCATAGGTCCGGACCAGTAGGCACCCTCCTCATCCTTGGCTCGTCCCTCCTCGGCCATACCACTCGCCCGGATCGTCTCCTCGACGGCGGCATTCACGGCGTGGAACTGGTGATACCCCGCGATGATCTTGTGGATCGCCCCGTTATCCGGATCCTCCTCGTAGGTCACGAAATGCTCCAGCAGTCCAAGGAAGCGTCGCGGGTCAAAGACCCCACGGATCAGCACCTCCAACTCCAGAGCACTCTTGGGAGCATCACCGTCCCCCTCGATCGTCCTCCAGACCTTGAACCATTCCTGATTCGCCGTCAGCGATCCGATCCTCGCCTGCAGACCATCGGAGACCACGAGGATCTCGTTGTAGCTCATCAGTGAGGGAATCTCTGCCTTGTAGGTTTGGAGCTGGGAGAAGGCGCTCCAGATCGTCGCCTCCTCATCGGCAGCATTCTTTAGCTCGATCACCGCCAGCGGCAGGCCATTTAGGAAAAGGATCACATCGGGACGGCGGTTATGCTGCCCCTCGATCACGGTGAACTGATTCACCGCCAACCAGTCATTCGCCTTCACATCGGCGAAGTCGACCAGACGCACCCGATCCCCTGCGATCGATCCATCCGGGCGCTTGTACTCCACCGGCACCCCGTCACGCAGATGATGGTGAAATGAGCGATTGTTCCCGATCAGGGAGGTGGTCTCGTGCCGTAGGACCTTCCTCACTGCCTCTTCCCTCGCTTCCTCCGGGATGGCGGGATTCAGCCGATGGATCGCTTCACGGAGACGCCCCTTCAGCACCACATCGGAGAAGGAGTCCCGCTCAGCGGCCGCCTCCCCCGGAGCCATATCAGGACCATGGCCGATGCCATAGCCCAGCTCACCGAGCCACTCCAGCGTGGCCTCTTCGATATGGGATTCGTTCAGGGACATGGGTTGATTGTCATTGTTCTAGTCTACGGACGGAATCGAGTTCAGAGCGTCCAAGCCAATAACAGGCCAATGGTGCCGGAATCTTAAGAAGTTGGAATTCAAAGCCCTCTTCTTCCAAAGACAGGATGCCAAAGTCACTCAACTCACGCGTGATCACATATCCCTGCTTCACCTTTTTGGTTACACAGAACTCACGGATTCCCTTCAAATCGGAAGCACTGGTGTTTTGTCCTCGATACTTGACCTCGAAAGGAACAAGCCGCCCCTTCACCTCGGCCAGCAGATCCACCTCGTGACCTTTCTTTCCACGCCAGTATGAGAACTTCACATTCGCATCATAAAAACGAGTGAAGACATGTTTGAAAAAAGCCGTTTCCACGACGCTCCCAAGCAGCGTGTCATCCTCTAATAGAGCTCGCCCCTTCGAAAGCACACTGGGCCCGATGGCGGCATCAGCGAGATAGACTTTGTGGCGGCCTCTCAGAACTTCCTTCCCATAACCGAGGGGTGGCAGCTTATGGATGAGGTGCACAGCTGCAAGCAATTCGATGAAGTTCGATGCCGTCGGCTTCTTCACAGCCAGACTCTTGCACATGGCCTGCATGTCCAGAAGCCCCCCATCGTGTAGACAAAGATAGAGAAAAGTATGCTCCAACTCCACGACCCGACGCACACCAAAGAGAGCCGTCATATCCCGCTTGAGCACCTTGTCCACGATATCCTCACGCAGTAGCTTCTGAGCCCACGTCACCGTGGGAGCCAAGGCACTCTGGGGAAATCCCCCCCTCTGCAGGTAGTCGTGGAACTGAACGGCCAATGATTGAGCACGAGCACTGATCCGCGAGAAATCCCCCTCAGACCAATCGAACAGGCGGGAGAGAGAGGCCACTTCCGGAATCTCAGGTTCCGCCTGCTTCTTGATCCTGAGAAATTCATAGAACGACAACGTGGCAAGCTGGATCGTATGCCATCGGCCCACCCCGCTTTCCTGCTCCTCAGTCACGAGGGGAGTAGCCGATCCCGTCAGGGCGATCCGGCGCTCCTTCTGAAAATCCACCTGATGCTTCACCCACGTCTGCCAGTTCGGGAGAAATTGAATTTCATCGATGAAGAGATACTCCAGACCGGGCGCCCTCTCCTCCGTCGATCGCCATAGCCGCAGCACGGCCTCAAGACCGGCCAATTTCAGGAGAGGGTGGTCAAACGTAACGTAGAGAACATTTTGAGGACTTACTCCATCTCGAACTAATTTCTCGATACTTTGAAGGAAAAGGGTCGTTTTTCCGATCTGACGAGCTCCGCTCAGAAGAACGGCCCGTTGAGCCGGAGGATTGCAAAGCCAGAGATCGAGCTCGGCGAAAGCCGCCCTCCTCCATTCTGGCAGATCCGGGACACGGTCATCCCCCCACCAAGGATTCATCTGACGCAGAATGGCAATCAACTCGGAATCCGGTACAATCATGAGATCAATGTCCTAGAAATCAGAAATAAGGCAAGTGTGTTTTACTTAAAATGGCTATTTAGGGTGAAGAGTTGTCAATTGGGGTGTTTTGAATGAGGGGAGCGTCATCTTGGCAATCAACTACTAAAACGTTTATAATTAGTAGTTGCGTCATATTCGATTGGTTTTCAGCAGTTTGGGAATTCGCTTGCTCATCGCCCTTGGTATTTCAGCCAGAAGGGATACGGGGCTGGAGCAGGCGCGGGGGTTGAGGAATAGCCGTATCCGCTCTGCTGGACGACTGGGGGTGGGATCTTTGGCATCGTCGGCGGCCGGGGGAAATCGCGTATCTCGGGATAGGGACCTCCGAAGGGCACCTCATCCGGGTCAAAGGCTCCGTCCTTCGAAGGTTCAGGGTATCCGAGGGCAAAGGGCGAAAGGTCATTGGAGATCTTCCGTGCCCAAGCAAGCCACTCCACCTGCTCGGCGGTTAGTTCCCCACCCTGCCCCTCCTTCCAGCGCTGCTCACATGCCGCGGTGAATGCATTCGCCGACTCGTACATCCTCCACCACTCGGAGGCCTTCAGAAAATCATCCTGCCGCTTCTTGGCGGTCTTCTTCAGGGCCTTGGCATGATTCTTCCTCGCCTCCTCCGCCTCCTGGATGGCTCGCTGCTCCAGATATTTCTTATGGCGGATCTCCGACTCGATCCGATCCTTCTCCCGTTGGATCGCCTCGGCCTTCCGCCGCTTCTGCGCGGCGACATAGTGACTGCGGATCTCGTTGACCACACGCGCGAGAACCTTATCGAGAGGCAGCTTCTCGCTCTCGGTGAACTCCTTCTCATCACGCGAGCCGTAGCGATCCGTCTTCAGCGAAAAAATCAGACGCCCCGAGGGAACCTTCTCCTCCCTCAGTCCATAGCCATATCCGGAATACCTACCCCGCCTCGCCGAGGGAGCCTTCTCGACCATCTCCTCCTCGATCTTGAGATACAGCCGGTCATGGCTTTTCTGGAAATAGGCGGGGCCATAGGAACTCTGCGCCTTCCGGAACGTAATCCCCAGCGGCTCCACCTTCTGAAGAATCACATGGAATGCCTGTGCCGCCCGCTCCGCCTGTGCCTTCGACACCTTCACCTCGGGTAGCGTGCGATCACCGTAAAAACTGGCTCGCTTGTCAGAATCGACATGCTCCTTCTTGATCTTAGCGATCAGCGCGGCCGCAAGCTCATGGAGAGATTCCGAGACTCCCGGCAGGGGCAGCTCTGCACCGACCGATTGCTCCGCCGACTTGAGGAAGACCTCATCCTGAGTGGGAGGAAGCGGGAGCTTCCGGGGCTTCTTCCCCGCCGCCAGCTTTGCCCAGTAGCCGCGGGAGGGACGGGGGACATTCAGCTTCTTGCAGCGCTTGGTGATCGCCACATCCGAGATCCCCAGCTCCTCGGCCAGCCTTGTTCCCGGTGTCGACCAGACCTTCTCGTAGAGTTCCTCGCGGGTGAGTTCTTTCTGAGGGGTCTCGTCGCTCATGGGATTTTGTGATCAGTCAGGAATCAGGAATTTCCCCGGAGCCATGTCCGGCCCATGGCCGATGGCATAGCCCAGCTCACCGAGCCACTCTGGCGTCGCCTCCTCGATATGGGATTCGTTCAGGCTCATGGCGCCTACTTGAGAGAAAGCTCCCCGCTCAGGAGTTTTGGGAGGAGGGTGTCGCGGAGGGTGGCTAGGGTGCGGGATTGCTGCTCTTTGGTTTTGATTTGCTCATCTAGTGAGCCAGCAATCTTTTCGTATGCGGTGACGATAGTTGGCAGTGGAACGATGCAGCGCAGATTCTCGAAGTTCTGTTTATTGATGGAGCCGAAAACGGTTCCTTCAGCCTCATAGGCAGCGAAGTCGGGATAGAGATTCGCCATCGAATGGTAGGTGAATGACGTTGCGCCAGATTTATGGCGTACGGCTGCGACGCCTCGGCCGATGCAGCATTCTTCGTCGGCCATGTTGATGTCACCCACTGGTGCGCGGACGCTCACGAGCGTGTCGCCCGGTTTGGCGTAGCGAGTGGGAGCAGTGCAAAACATGCGGCGAGTTGGAAAGCGGAAACCAAAGTCCGTGCGGCCTTGGTAAAACGGCATACCCTCCCCTAACTCGTTATAGGTATTGCCTGGCGGCGACTGGCCCATCGTGAGCTCGAAAGCGTCTTTCACGGTTCCGAGGCTCCATCCTTTGGGCACCACCCCATCTGCTTCGTGTTCAAAGGAGTCGGGGAAGAGAGCGGCGGTGGCGGTGTCCATGCCGGAGGGTTGGCGGCCGTCGAGCTTGGCGCGGACGGGGTCGAAGTCGACGAACCAGCTCTGGAAGAGGGCTCGGGCGGTGGCTTCGAGGGTGGCATTCATCCGCCGGTTCAACTCGATCTTGTCGTCCAATGCCCCCAGCACTTCGGCAATCCGCTTCTGCTCGGCGAGGGGTGGGAGATTGATCTTCAGCGTACGGGCTGAACCAACGTTGAAATGCTGCTGCACAGCCCCCACAAGATGAGCGGCAACGTGTCCCGTTGCTACGGTGTTAATGTAGTAGGCAAGAAACCGATTATCGAGGTCCTTACCACATCTAACGATAACGAGATCGGAACAGTTTGCGTCAGCAAGCCAATCTGGAACGACGGAGCAGGCACCAGGCTTGCCTGTGCGCACTATCACTACATCACCAGGATTCAGACGAGACTTACGGATCCTCTCATGAAATTCGGGGGTAATGAACTTCAGATCCTTCTTGTTGATTACTAGAGGCTCGACGTTCAGCGATCGAAGAAATGGGATGCCATTATCGACATACTCGGAAGCCATAGGACCGACATATCCGACGGTTAGTTCGTCAGCTACATCCTCGAGAGCGACTTCTCTCCACTCAGCCGCCATAACCCAATCCCTTCAGGTTCGCTTTGATGGTCTGCTCGAGTCGGGCTGACTCGGCGAACTGGACATTCAGCTCGGCAATGAGGCGAGGCATCTTCTCCTCGAAGGGCTCGCCGTCGTCTTCAACCTCCTCGGCTCCGACGTAGCGCCCCGGTGTGAGAACATGACCATGTGTGGCGATCTCGGCAGTGGTAGCGGATTTGCAAAAACCCGGAATATCCGAATACTCGCGCGGAGGCGCAGAGGCGCTGAGATTTTGAGTTTCTATTGTTCCCTCTCCGCGTTCTCCGCGTCTCAGCGGGAAATCATCACCTCTCCAGTAATGATATGTTGAAACTATCTTATCGATGTCCACCTGAGTCAGTTCGCGGTGGACGCGGTCAATGAGGGTGCCCATCTTCCGGGCGTCGATGAAGAGGGTCTGCTTACGTCGGTCGCGGCGCTTTCCATCGTTCTTACTCTTCGTGAGGAACCAGAGGCAGACGGGAATCTGGGTGCTGTAAAAGAGCTGTCCGGGGAGTGCGACCATGCAGTCGACGAGGTCGGCCTCGATGAGAGCCTTCCTGATCTCTCCCTCGCCGGATTGGTTCGAGGACATGGAGCCATTCGCGAGGACGAAGCCGGCCATTCCCTTAGGGGCGAGGTGGTGGATGAAGTGCTGGACCCAGGCGAAGTTCGCATTCCCCTTCGGCGGGACGCCGTACTGCCAGCGGACGTCGTCGTCTTTGCGGTACCAGTCGGAGTCGTTGAAGGGAGGATTGGCCAGGACGTAGTCGGCCCGGAGGTCGGGGTGGAGTGGTCGGCGGAAGGTGTCGGCGTGCTCGGGTCCGAAGTCTGCCTCGATGCCCCGGAGGGCGAGGTTCATGATGGCGAGGCGGCGGGTGGTGGGGTTGCTCTCCTGGCCGTAGACGCTGATGTCGCCGAGCTTGCCGCCGTGAGATTCCACGAATTTCTCACTCTGGACGAACATGCCGCCGGAGCCGCAGGCGGGGTCGTAGATGCGACCCTTGTACGGGGCGACCATCTCGACGAGGAGGCGGACGACGCAGGAGGGGGTATAGAATTGGCCGCCATTCTTACCCTCGGCACTGGCGAACATGGTCAGAAAATATTCAAACACCCTTCCCAAGATATCGAAGCTGGGGCGTGAGGTACGGCTGCCAGATGCCACTTCCTCCTGACCACCCTCGCCCCCGGCCCCTCTCCCAGAGGTAGAGGGGAGATGGAGGGCTATTTCATCAAGAACGCTAGCGGTATCGTTTATGACGCGATCATTGCCAAAGCGAAGGACGGTCAGTCCTTGGCTTCGCAGATAGGCATCGCGCTTGGCGTCGTGTTGGATGCGGGAACTTGTTTGGTGAGGACTGCCGTCACACTCGATGACAAGCTTGGCCTCATGGCAGTAGAAATCGCAGAGATAGTCGCCGAACTGATGCTGTCGCCGGAATTTTGCATCGCAAAGTTGACGATCGCGTAGCAACTCCCAGAGGAGATATTCAGCCGGAGTCTGTTTTGCACGCAGCTCACGGGCTCGCTCAAGCAAACCGGAATAATCGAATCCTCCGCGATAATGACTCTCACTCCCTCTCCCGGTGGGAGAGGGCTGGGGTGAGGGTTGATTCGGTTGAATCAATTGGATGGAGCCGATGAGGTCGATGAGCTCGCCGAGGCGGTTCTTGTCGAGGTCGGCGCGGCCGTAGTTCTTGTTCAGGGAGCCCTTGAGGCGGGGGTTGTCCCGTTCGAGGGCGACCATGGCGTCGTCGACGAGCTTACCGATGGTGGGGAGCTTGGCATTGGCCTGAAGGAAGGACCAGCGGGCCTCTTTCGGAACCCAGAAGACGTTGGCAGCGAGGTACTCGTCCTTGTCCTCGGGATTGGCTCCGGCATATTCCCCCTCTCCCGCGATGAGCTTGGCATGGTGCTCCTCGAAGCTGTCGGAGATGTACTTCAGGAAGATGAGGCCGAGGACGACGTGCTTGTACTCGGCCGCGTCCATGTTGTTGCGGAGCTTGTCGGCAGCGAGCCACAACTTCGCTTCGAAGCCGAGATTGGCCGAGGAGTCCTTAGAGGACGTGGAGGAGGATTTCTTGGGGCGAGCCATGGAGAAAAACGGTGTCTGACAGATAACGCTCAGAGAGGCAGGTGGCGAGGAGGGAATGGAGGAGAACCGATGGTTCGAATCCAACCCTACCACCCCGGCGAGACGCAGAGTGTCCTAGCCCCTTGGAAAAGAGATAAAACAATGTTGCTGAGCCGAGGGGGCTTAATGAGCCGAGGGAATGGCCGAAATCATCCCTCTGAGAAAGACGAATCCGAGGCCGAGCAGGGCGGCGATGGTGGTGGGCCAGATGGCTTTCCATCCCCTTCTCCCCGAGAGTCGCTGGGAGGCGTAGCAGAAGAGGATCATCAGGAGGATGCAGCCGATCTCCATGATGAGGAATGCCTCCTCATGGGTGATGACGCGAAGGGCCGCGAGGGCGAAAATGAGGGCCCCGATGAGTCCGGGGATCAGCTCGGGCAGAAGCTCCATCACAAAGGCACGGATCTCCTCCGGGGGCATCGGCTTCATGGCGCGGATCTGCTCCCCGATCACCTTGCAGTAGACGTCGATGAGCACCATGGCGAGGTAGGCCAGCAGGATGTAGGTGATGATGTGCTGGTTGGACA
>JACCDS012325300.1_pt1 | contig 12471 bp, 10 predicted proteins | sample 7446441 | NCBI WGS metagenome assembly JACCDS01 (sample SAMN15323445, study PRJNA562643) | freshwater metagenome | isolation source: river surface water | place: USA:Blue River Watershed | collected 2017-08-17
GTGTTTTTGCCTTTGTTTTATATGCAAGGAATCGAAGGCAAAATCTTTGCTCCTTTGGGCATTGCCTATATCACTTCTATTGTTGCATCGTTGGTGGTTTCGCTTACGCTTACCCCCGCTTTGTGTAGTTATTTGTTGAATAATGTTAAAACTCACGAAGAAAAAGACAGTATTTTAGTTCGTTTTCTGAAACGCCAAGATACTAAACTCCTGCATTGGGGTTTGGCAAGACCTAAATTTATTATTGGCGTTGCCGTATTGTTAATTGTGGCAGCCGCTGGCATTGTTCCCTTTTTCGGAACGGAATTTCTACCACCTTTCAACGAAGGCTCATTCACGATAAATTTCTCCACCCCTGCGGGAACGTCCTTGGAAGAAAGTAATCGCATTGGAACGATGGGCGAAAAATTGATGCTTAGAGTGCCAGAAGTGGAATACGTAAGTCGCAGAACGGGACGGGCAGAATTGGATGAACACGTTGAACCCGTCAGTAATTCAGAAATTGAAGTAGAATTAAAAGATAATAATAAACGTACCAGAGACGAAATTTTGGCGGATATTAGAAAGGAATTGACCATTTTGAAAGGGGTTTCGGTAAACGTTGGACAACCCATTTCCCACCGACTTGATCATTTGCTTTCGGGGGTTCGTTCACAAGTTGCCATCAAATTATTTGGACCAGACTTGAATGATTTACGGTTAAATGCAGGAAAAATTAAGCAAGTGGTGAGTAGTGTTCAGGGAGCAGTTGATGTGCAAATTGAAAAACAAGTGCTTGTTCCTCAATTACTTATCAAAGTCAATCGAGAGGCTTTGCAGCGTTACGGCATTCAAGCGGGGAAGGTTTCTGAAATCTTGGAAACTTTTTACAACGGTAAAGTTGAAGGGCAAATTTTGGATGGTCAAAAAACCTTTGATATACTCCTCAGAACCACCGATGAAGAACGAAGCAATATTGAGAAAATTAGAAATACGCAAGTCAGTACGGCTAACGGAAACACCATTCCACTTTATCAAATTGCCAATATTGAAGCGACCAATGCCATCAATTCGATTTACCACGAAAATACCCAGCGAAGAATCGTAATTTCTTGCAATGTTCAAGGACGGGATTTAGGAAGTACGGTAAAAGAAATTCAAGCAAAAATTGGTAAAGAAGTAAAACTACCATCGGGTTTTTATGTGCAGTACGGCGGACAATTTGAGAGCCAACAAGAAGCCTCTAAGCTCATTGGTTTGCTGAGTATTTTTGCTTTGGCGGGTATATTTTTGGTGCTTTACAGTCATTTCAAATCTTCCCGAATTGTTTTACAAATTATGCTAAATGTGCCATTGGCGTTGATTGGTAGCGTTATTGCCGTAATCTTAACGGGCGGAACGTTCTCTATTGCTACATTGGTAGGTTTTATTACCCTCACGGGAATTGCCTCACGAAACGGCATTATGATGATTTCGCATTACATTCATTTGATTGAGCAAGAAGGTGAAACGTTTTCGGCTCACATGATTATTCGAGGTTCGTTGGAAAGACTCGTCCCCGTTTTAATGACTGCCTTAGTAGCAGCTTTGGCATTGATTCCGCTCACCTTAGACGCTCAGGCATCGGGTAAAGAAATATTATATCCCGTGGCAACGGTCATTTTGGGAGGATTAATTTCGAGTACCCTTTTAGACATGATTGTTACGCCCGTGGTATTTTATCAATTTGGCGAAAAGGCATTGGAAACCTATTTCAAGAATAAAAAACAACAAGAATTTTAACCACAAGATTGATAATGAAAAAAGTAGAACTTCATCGAAAAGTCAGAAAAACGCATCGTTGGTTAGGGCTAATCTTAGGAATCCAGTTTTTATTTTGGACGATTGGCGGTTTGTATTTCAGTTGGTCGAACATGGATGAAGTACACAGCGACCACCAAAAGGCTCATATCCATCCGCTTGCGGCAGATATTCAATTGGTTAGTCCCCAAGAAATTATCCAAAAAATCAAGCAAAAAGACAGTATTACTTCCGTTTATGACATTCGATTGATTCAGATTTTGGATAAGCCCGTTTATCAAATTACTTATTCAAAAGGGCATAATGATAGAAAAAAAATACAGTTAGCGGATGCAAACACAGGAGAATTACGCAATACACTTTCTAAAAAAGAAGCCGTTGAAATAGCTCAAAAAGCCTTTTCTGATAATGCCAAAGTCAAACAAATCGAATACTTAACCACCACCAATGGACACCACGAATACCGTGAACAACCTTTGCCAGCTTTCGCCATCACTTTTGAACACCCTTCTAATACAACGGTTTACGTGAGTTCAGCCTTGGGAACGGTTCAGAAATTCAGAAATAACAAATGGCGAATCTTTGATTTCTTGTGGATGATGCACACGATGGATTACCAAACCCGTGATAATCTTTCCAATTGGTTACTCAGAGCCTTTTCCATTTTTGGCTTATTTACCATTAGTTCAGGCTTTATTTTATTTTTTGTTAGTAGAAAAAATCAATCAAATAAATTGGTTAAATCATGAAAAAAATTATTGTATTAAACTTCCTTTTGGCACTTTCTGCCAGTGTTTTTGCTCAACACGAAAACCATCAACCCAAAGCCGATACCAGTAAAACGGATGTAAAACCCAAAAGCCCTAAAATGACGGCAATGGCAATGGTGGGCGATAACCACGTTCATATTGATTACGGTTCGCCGAGTGTGAGAGGGCGTAATATTTGGAATGGTTTAGTTGCCTATAACCAAGTGTGGTCATCGGGAGCTCACAAAGCTACGTGGATAGAATTTGGGAAAGATGTAGTAATTGAAGGAAAACAAATTCCCAAAGGCAAATACGGATTTTTCACCATTCCAGACAAAGAAACGTGGACGTTAATTTTGAGTAAAACATGGGATATGCACTTAGCCGATGATTACAAACCCGAAAATGACATCATCCGAATCAATGTAAAACCTGTCAAAAGTGAAGAATTAGTTGAAGCCCTCACGTATGAAGTTTTACAGACCAAAACCAATGAAGGCAAGATAAAATTAAGTTGGGAATATTTGAGTGTCGAGCTTCCATTTAAGAATAAATAAGAATTACATACAATTGCAACGGAATTTACTATAAACAGTAAGTCTATTTAGTTCAAATCTGGATAAGATTTTCAAATGTTTAACTATTATTTTTTATAGCACAAAAAATAATAGTTGAGAAAATTTTATCACTAAAATCATAAATATATGTTTAAAGACTTTCCATCGCTCCATCCATTAGTAATACATTTTCCTGTGGTGCTAATTCTTATTTCAGTTGCTTTTCAGGCAATAGCAGTTTGGAATCCAAACTGGACACAAATTCGTTGGGCAACTTTACTACTCATGGCAGGTGGTTTCTTTTCTTCATTATTAGCCAGCACACTTTTCCATGCCATGATAACTCCCAATGCCCCTAAATTAGCATTAGAAACTTTTGCTAATCATGAAGAATTTGCACAATATACCCTTTGGACATCTGGGATTGTTTTGCTCTTGAAAATAGTAGGTATTTTTTACATAACTAATCGAAGGTCTTTTGAAATTTTAATTTTTGTTGGAGCAATTATAACAGCCATCTTTCTCTCAATTACTGGACATCATGGTGCGAGGCTTACGCACGTTTATGGAGTAGGTCCACAAGGTAAATACCTAATGGAAGAGCATGAGCATGGTGGAAGCAATGGAATGATGGATAATATGAAGGAAGGGGGTCTTGATAGTATGTCATCAATGAAAAACCATAATGAAAAAACTTCACTTTCTGACTCAAATAGCAAAATGCCAGAAATGGATAATATGCCAAATATGAAACTTAAACAAAGTGACAAAAACGGCAATCAAAAACTTGATATGAAGGGTATGGATATGGGAAAGGACAAGCAAAACATGAAAAGTATGGATATGGGAAAGGACAAGCAAAACATGAAAAGTATGGACATGGGAAAGGACAAGCAAAATATGAAGGGTATGAACATGGGAAAAGACAAGCAGCAGGATATGAAAGGTATGGATATGGGAAAGGACAAGCAGCAGGATATGAAAGGTATGGATATGGGAAAGGACAAACAAGACCAAGACATGAAAGGTATGGATATGGGAAAGGGCAAACAAGACCAAGACATGAAAGGTATGGATATGGGGAAAGATAAGCAGCAGGATATGAAAGGTATGGATATGGGAAACATGAAAATGCCTACAAAAAACCAAATGGATACAATTACTTTTCCAGACAATAATCCTTTGAAGAAGAAGAAACCTAATATACAATGAAAAAGATACTATTTATACTTTTGCCATTTTTGAGCAATGCACAAGTAAAGCATTCTATGCAGATGGATATGCCTAAAAATATAATTATTCAAAAAACAACCCCGTATAACACACCTTTGAAATCATTGGTTTCAACTGTCAATAGCTACAAAGGCAAAAAAGTGGAATATGATTTATATGTTAATGATACCATCGTAAACTATACGGGTAAAAACCGAAAAGCGATTGCAATAAATGGAAGTATTCCAGCCCCAACCTTAGAATTTACTGAGGGTGATACAGCTATCATTCATGTTCACAACCGTATGCACATGGAAACATCAATTCATTGGCATGGGTTGTTATTACCCAATAAAGAAGATGGTGTTCCATACCTCACTACCTCACCTGTTGAAGCAGGCGAAACATACACTTTTACTTTTCCAATCATTCAAAGTGGCACTTATTGGTATCATTCGCACACTATGCTGCAAGAACAAAATGGGCTGTACGGTTCAATAGTAATACATTCTGCAAAGCCAGAACCAAAATTGAAAGAATATGTAATGCTATTGTCAGATTGGACGGATGAAAAACCCGAACAAGCTTTAAGGTATTTGAAGAGAGGTGGAGAGTGGTATGCCATAAAAAAGGGAGCGTTACAAAGTTATGGTGAGGCTATTGCTGCGGGGTACTTTAAAGACAAAGTAAAGCAAGAATGGCAACGAATGACACCAATGGATGTATCTGATGTTTATTATAATAAATTTTTAATGAATGGTAAAGAAAAAAGTGAGTTTAAAGACGCAAAACCTGGGGAAATAATTCGACTTAGAATTATAAATGGTTCAGCATCAACTTATTTTAATCTGCAATATGGGAATAGTTATATGCGTATAATTGCAGCCGATGGTGTGAATGTCAGTCCAGTATCTGTCAATAAATTAGAAATTGCTATTGCGGAAACCTACGATGTATTGATTACCGTTCCAGAGAACGGGAAAGCAGAATTGAGAGCTACTTCTTGGGATATAACAGGCTATTCATCAGGATATTTTGGTACAGGAGCAGTCATTAGTGCTCCTGAAATTCCCAAACTTAATTATTTTAAAATGATGCGAGAGATGGGGGACATGAATATGAATGGAATGAACATGAATAGTATGAAAGGAATGAAGATGAACGGCATGAAAGGAATGGAAATGAAGGGAGATTCAAATTCTAACAAGATGGATATGAATAAAATGGACGGAATGAATATGAAGGGAGATTCAAATTCTAACAAGATGAATATGAATAAAATGGACGGAATGGATATGGGTCAAATGGATATGCCCAGCGAATTTAATTATGATATGTTGCGTTCAATTACTCCAACTACCTTAGATTCAAACTTAATACCCAGAGAAGTAAAATTAAAACTTACTGGAAATATGCTTCGATACATTTGGTCATTTGATGATAAAACTCTATCAAATTCAGACAAAATTCTTATTCGTAAAGGGGAGAAAGTTCGATTTGTGTTACAAAATACCACAATGATGCGACACCCAATGCACTTACACGGACATTATTTTCGCTTCATTAATGCCCAAGGGGAATATGCTCCATTGAAACATACCTTTGATATTAAACCAATGGAAACCATAACAATTGAGTTTGAAGCTAATGAAGAAAAGGATTGGTTTTTTCATTGTCATATTCTCTATCACATGATGAGTGGTATGGCTCGAATAGTGAGTTATGAAGGGATTGAGCAAAATCAATTTGCCAAAACAAATTACAAAAAATTAAAAAAAGAAGATAACGCCCTCTATCCTTGGTACGACTTATCGGTACACTCACAAGGAGCTTGGCTGAGTGGTAATGTTTCCAACAATAAAAATGCCTTAGAATTTGAAGGACGGGTAAGTTGGGATGGTAATTTTGAAACGGAAACTCATTTACTCAGATATATTGATAAAAGACAATTTTTGGCGTTTTATATTGGATATGATACCCGAGCAAATAAAACATTACCGCTTTATAATGAATCTAATACGAAAGACAATCGAAATGTTTTTGATGCAGGGGTCTATTATTTGTTACCTATGTTGGTTCGTTCAGAATGGCGAATAGACCACACAGGAAAGGTTCGCCTTCAATTAGAGAGAAGAGATTTACCATTAAGTAATAATTTTTTCTTCGATTGGCGAGTCAATACTGATAAAGAATATACCGTTGGTTTTAGGTATATGGTAGCAAAACCAATCTCAATAAGTACCAATTATGATAGCGATTACAAATGGGGAGTTGGATTAACGTGGCATTATTAAAAATAATGAACTAAGTTTTCCATGAACCATATACAAATGAGGTTTATAATTGGTACAATCAAAACGCAAAACTCACATGAACATTTATAAAATTTTGGCTTAATTAAGGCTTAATTGATTCTTGTTAATTTATTTTTATTCATCACCCCACCAAATCAAATTTTAAATTGTCTTGGTATGGAAATCAATAAATTTAAACCAAACTCAATCATGCAAAAATTACAGTTTTCAATTATGGCTATCTTACCTCAATTAGTTAAGATTAAGTAAAAAAGCAACAATTAATACGGTTAAACTTGCAAGAGAACCAACTTATAAAATCCTGTCTAAAAGGAGAATCATCCGCTTATAATGCCTTGTACGCACAATACGCCCCTAAAATGTTGGTTGTGTGTTCTCGTTATGTGAGTGATTTTGATGATGCCCAAGACCTTATGCAAGAGGGATTTATTAAGGTTTTTGAAGAATTACATCGTTTCAGAAATGAAGGTTCTTTGGAAGGGTGGATTCGGAGAATTATGGTAAATTCCGCCTTGAATCATTACAAAAAATATAGTAGTATTAGATATCAAACTGAGGATATTAGTCAATTGAAGTACGATGTTCCAGATGATGGATTTGTGGATGTAGAGAGTCAATTAAATAATAAGGAATTATTAAATTTAGTACAAAAATTGCCCCCAATTTACAGAATGGTTTTTAACTTGTATGTGTTTGAAGGTTATAAACACAAAGAAATTGCCAAACAATTAGGTATAGGAGAAGGTACTTCAAAATCTAATTTACAGGATGCCCGTAGGATATTACAACAGAAAATCACCGCCATCAACAAAGAAGCTAAAACTCGTTTAACATGAACGAAAATCAAAGACATAACATAGACGAGACTTTTCGTAAAAAGATTGAAGAAATGTCTCTGCAAGCACCATCGCCCAATCTGGACAGTGTACGTGCCAACGTTTTGCAAAAAACGCTTCAAATCTCTCAGTTTCAAAACCGATGGCTCAAAGGTTCATTGGCAACCATGATTATGTTATTAGGCGGTTGTGTATATTTTTTAATGTATAAACAAGACGATACTAATAAAATATTGAACCATGAAAAAATTATTAAAGTTTACAAAACCGATACAGTTTACATTACAAAATATCAAACGAAAATTATTAAAGTACCCCTTTTGATTTATCCAAAAAAAGAATCAAAAAATCGTAATCAGTATACTACCAATATTCAACCAAATTCTGTAATAAATGATAAGACTTTTACCAATAGATTACCCTTTGAAAATACAACTTTATCAAACGATAATAGTACAATAAATCAAAACCACAAATACTTATCATTGAGTGAAGGAAAAAATAATCAAATCATTGATAATCAAGGAATTGAAAATAATTCAAGCCCTGTAATTATTATAGATAAAAAAGATAAAAGTATTTTTACAAAAACAGAAATCGGAAAATATATTCCTGAAAATAATACAAATATTCTGAATGCTAATGTTGAAAATATCAACAAAAAACAGATAGAACAATTACTAACTTACGATTTTTTAAAATCAAAACCCTACCATTCAGATATTGTTTGGGAAATCCCTTTATTGAAATATAAATCACCCGTAAAAACAACGACAAAACCACAAAAAATCACGATTCCATTCATGGATAGATTGACTTTGGGTGTCTATTATTCACCAGAGCATAATACAGAGGATATTCGTAAAGATAATATTCAAGCATTTGCGTTGGGAAACGAAAGCATCGGTAGTTGTTCAAGTTTGGGAGTAAGGCTTGGATTGAAGGTTAGTAAAAAGGTGTCTATTATAGCGGGAATAGAAACACAAAATATGAATTTTGCTCATAATGGTTCAAGTACCACGAAAGAATCAATTACTGCCATTGGAGGGGTTGATGGGAAACCTATTTTTTTAAGAAATACCGTATTTGGGGTTGCTCAAATTCCCGTTTCCGAAATGACTTCAAATCCAAAAGTTGGAAGCGAAATTCTCGTAGAAAGAGAAAGTGGACATTTTAAGCAAACGCTCAAAATACCAATCTTATTAAAATACCAGTTTTATGAGCGAATCCTTCGAGGATTTGGTTGGCGAGGTGCAGGAATAAATCTTTACGCCATCGGTGGGGGGTATTATGCTCTGCCTACTAAACAACAAATAATGATTGAAGTTAATGAGCCCAATGGAAAAGATTATTACACAACCCTAAATAGTTTCAGTAATACAAACACTTTTACAGGATTAAATGTCGGCATAGGGGCTGAATTAATTTATGGGAAAGCATTTCAACTTTTTGTAGAACCATCCTATCATTCAACGTTTACCAGTATTGTAAATGATATGCCAATCAGAACTTATGTGAATGGTATGGGCATGAAATTTGGGGTTAATTATCAGTTTTCAAAGAAATAGTTTTATACAAATATTTTTATAATCAGTCAATTAACTCATTTTTCAGAAAATATCATTTGTGAAAATTGAGTTTTTTTATGCCCTCACCCCACGCTTTTTATAAAAATATTGTCTTGTTTCCGATATATATTAATCAAAAAAAACCTTTGAAAAATGTAGGGTAAAAGGTAATAAGTTTTTAAACAGTAGATTAACACAGAAAATGAACAGAAATGAATTTCTTAAAAATTTGGGCTTCGGCACAGTTGCATTAATTGCTGGTGAAAGCCTTTTATCTTCTTGCATGGGCGGAATGGACATGGGAGAGTCCGTTGCTCCAATCGTTTCCGATGGTGTGTTTATCAACGCTCTGAAAATCCCTGAAACCATATCAGGAACAAGCCCATTGATTGCCCAAAGTGTTCAAGATGAATTACTTACGGGTAAGCGAGTAATGGTTCAAAGTTATCGAAATAGTATTTTAGGACCAACTTTTAGGGTTCAATCAGGTTCAAACGTGAGCATTGCTTTTCAAAATAAAATGTCGGAACATTCAAACGTGCATTGGCACGGCTTGATTGTACCCGCCAATATGGACGGACATCCTGATCAAATGGTAATGCCCAATGAGAATTTTAGTTATCAATTCCCAATTAATCAACAGGCAGGGACAAATTGGTATCATCCCCACATTCATAAACTAACGGGTAAACAAGTAATGCAGGGCATGGCAGGACTATTTATCGTGGAAAGTCCCGAAGAAAAAGCCTTAAATCTGCCGAGTGGTAATTATGAAGTTCCTTTAATTATTCAAGATAAAAGGTTGAATACGGACGGCAGTATCAAATATAATCCAACGATGATGGAAGTGATGTCGGGATATATGGGTGAAACTGTTTTGGTAAATGGTACAACCAAACCTTATCTGAACGTAGCAACTCGTTTTTACCGATTCAGGGTTTTGAACGGGTCTTCGGCTCGAATTTATAACTTGGCATTGAGCAACAAAGCGGATTTTTACATTATTGGTTCAGACAGCGGTATTTTGCCACAACCTGAAAAGGTAAAAAATCTGATGTTAAGTTCGGGAGAGAGAGCCGATATTTTGATTGACTTTTCGAGTTTAAAAACAGGGGAACAAGTTTATTTGGTCAATGAAACTTTCTCCACCATGGGAACTTCACAAGGGGCGGATTCCTTTAAAATCCTTGATTTTGTCGTAAAAAATCAAGAAACCGATACTTTCAAAATGCCTACTTCTTTGATTCCTGTCCCTAAAATTACTGGTTCAACCAAGACCAGAAAATTTGTTTTAACAGGGGATATGATGGCAATGAGTGGTGGTATGCACAAAATAAACGGTAAAGTCTATGACGGTAATCGTATAGATGAAACCGTGAGTATGGGAGCAATTGAGACATGGGAATTTGATAATTCAACGGGAGATGAAGCCCACCCCATGCACATACACGGTGTTGAATTTCAAGTTGTTTCACGCTCAGGCGGACGAAATACCATTTTGCCACAAGAAAAAGGTTGGAAAGATACCGTTTTGGTTGCTCCAAATGAAAAAGTACAGGTTATTATGAAATTTGGACAATTAGGAAAGTTCGTTTTTCACTGTCATAACCTTGAACACGGAGACGATGGAATGATGCTGAATTTTGAAGTAAAATAAAAATCCAATAAAACATTCAAGAAAATGGAAATAACAAATCAAATTTCACGTAAGGACTTCTTAAAAAATCTTGGTCTTGGAAGTGCAGCCCTTTGGGCGGTTTATTGCACGGGTACACTTACTTCGTGCAAAAATGAAACTGCGGTAGTTCCAGATGTTTCCCAATTCAGTTTAAATCTTGAAGATGCAGCTAATGCTAATTTAAAAACAAACGGGGGCTACGTTATCAAAAATGATGTTGTAATTGCTAAGACTATGACAGGAACTTATGTAGCTGTAACGTTGATTTGTAGTCATTTACAATTTAAACAAATTACTTTCACAAAAAACAATGAATTTTACTGCACTGCTCATGAGGCAAGATATGATACGATGGGAAAAGGGTTAAATCAAAATGGAAGTAATGGCTTAAAGACCTATCCAACAATGTTGATGGATGCAGGTAAAACTTTAATGGTCGGATAAACAAACAGAAAATTATATAAAATTCATCACGAATTGTGTAACAAATAAAGTGCTGATTTTCAGAACTCTATATCATAGAAACTAATCTATGAAATGTAAACAATTTAAAAGATGAAAAATTCAAAAGTATGTATTGATGCCTGTTTAGCCTGTATGGTTGAATGTGAAAAATGTGCCGCCATGTGTCTGACAATGGCAGGGCATGAAGAATGTGTAAAATTATGTCGTGATTGTGCCGACATCTGTGATTTGTGTGCCAAGCTATGTGCCAGAGATTCAAAATTTGCGGACGCTCTTTGTGCCTTGTGTGTGCAAAGTTGCGAGGCTTGTGCAGAAGAATGTGAGAAACACGCAGACCATATGGCTTGTTGCAAGACCTGTGCAGAAGCGTGTAGAAAATGTGCAGAAGCCTGTAAAATGTAAAAGTTGAATTCCAAAAATGACATAATTATTGGCTCAACGACAAAATAGCTATGTCATTTTTGATTAAATAATTTAAAAATGACACATACTTATCAAGTATCAGGAATGAGTTGCGATGGATGCCGCACTAAGGTAGAAAAAACGCTCAATCAAATAGAAGGATTGTCTGTCGCAGTAACGTTGAATCCACCAATGGCAACTATTACGATGCAACAACATATTGCTACTGACAAGCTGCAATCGGCACTTTCTAAGGTAGGAAACTATGTTATTGCGGATGCTCATGGTTCAGAAATGAATTCTCACCATGAGATGAAATATGAATCTAAACAAGCCGAGGCGGTAACGCCAATGGCAAATGGAACGGGTAAATTCTATTGCCCGATGCACTGCGAAGGGGAAAAAATGTATGATAAAGCGGGAGATTGCCCGGTTTGTGGAATGCACTTGGTTCAAGAACAAACAATTGCCCCAAAAGCACAATATACTTGCCCAATGCACCCCGAAATTATTAGAGATGTCGCTGGTTCTTGTCCAATTTGTGGGATGAATTTAGTGCCGATGCAACCGAGTGATAGCGATGAAAATAAGGTGTACAACGAGTTATGGAAGAAAATGAAAGTAGCCATAATTTTCACTGTTCCCGTCTTTTTGATTGCGATGGTTTCCATGATTCCTAATAATCCGTTAATGAAAATTATGGATATGCAAAAGTGGAATTATGTGCAGTTTGTTCTAACGTTGCCAGTAGTTTTTTATGCTTGTTGGATGTTTTTTGTGAGAGCTTGGAAATCAATTATTACGTGGAATCTCAATATGTTTACGCTCGTAGGAATTGGTACGGGCGTAGCATTTTTGTTCAGTATTATCGGAATGTTATTCCCAAATCTATTCCCAAATGAGTTCAAAA
>JACCDS012451076.1_pt1 | contig 12471 bp, 24 predicted proteins | sample 7446441 | NCBI WGS metagenome assembly JACCDS01 (sample SAMN15323445, study PRJNA562643) | freshwater metagenome | isolation source: river surface water | place: USA:Blue River Watershed | collected 2017-08-17
ACTCTTGAGTAGATATGAAGAATTTTCGACATTTTGACTTCAAAAATGACTGGTATTTACATAAGGTACTACATATTTAAATGTTGTAGAAAACTGGTTGATTTTCCATCCAAGACCTGTACCTTCCAGAATTCCAAAAACATGTTCAGAAAGGTACATCATGTCAAAACGAGTTTGTATTTACGTCCGTGTCTCCACCACTAAACAGACCGTTGAGAATCAAATACAGGTTCTTAAAGAGTATTCAGATAGATGTGGATACCAAATCACTCAAATCTACTCTGATAACGGTATATCAGGTTCTAAAGGACGTCAGGATCGTCCCGGTCTGGATCAAATGATGAAAGACGGGGTTCAACGTAAGTTTGAAATGGTTCTAGTCTGGTCAGTAGATAGACTTGGTCGGTCAGTAAGTGACTTGGTACAGATTATGAAAGAACTAAATGAACTGAAGATTGACTTGTATTTCAATCAACAGAGTATTGATACATCTACAAGTTCAGGAAGAATGATATTTGGAATCTTTGGGTGTATTTCAGAGATGGAACGAAATTTAATATCAGAACGAGTAACAGTTGGATTACAACGAGCAGTCAGTCAAGGAAAGAAATTAGGAAGACCGACAAAGATGAATGACGGAATGAAAAACGCTGTCAAACTATTACGAGAGAAGGGAATGGGGATTAAACAAATTTCGAAACAACTTCAGATTGGGATCGGGACGGTGTATTCGGTTCTTTAATTACTAACTAGACAATCACCAATTACTTTCTTAACTTTCTCTGTTGGTACGACTGTTGAAATCATAAAGTCTTGAATAAATTTAAGATACTTCTTACTAATGATTGTTATCATAATTGTCTTATTATCTAGACTGTCACCAAGTTCATACAAGATTATGTCGTTTTTATCTTCATAGAGAATTTGAATTGGATAATTCTTTCGGTTTTTACTTGTTCCAATAAAACTTTTACCCTCACGTTTAAAAACTTGGGTTTCTATCCCGGATGAACCAAGTTGAGATAAATTCAAAGAACAACTGTAAGTTTCAGAAAACACAGTTGATGAAAATAATAATAAAAAAATAGTAATTAGTTTCTTCATTTTTATTTCTTCGGTAACCTTCCACCATCTTTTAAACAATCATCAAGAGTCTTGTAAGAAGTGAAGTTCTTAGTTTGTTCGTAATATGTGGATCCAGGTTTGTGACAGATACCTGTTTTACTCATTTTTACAGGTAAAGACTGACTAAAAACACTAGTAGAAAAGACTAGTGTTAAAAGTAATGAAATAGTGGTAGATTTCATAAGAATAAGACTAACATAGGTCTAAAAATAATCGAAATTATGAATAAGATTTTAAAAATTACTCTTTGGGTTTTATTCTTCTTTGTATCAATTTATTCACTAATTGTCATTGATAGATGGTTTGTTTATTCAAAGGTACCAGTCCTTTTATCGTCTAGTAGTTATTTCGTTGATATGTGGGATGAGGGATTTGTGAATGTTGATGGAAAAATTTTAGAAAACAAAGGTAATTATTATGATGATTTGAATGTGATTAAAGTAACATGTCAGTTTTCAAAAAAACAATGTATTCACTCTATCGGTGGGTTATTTAAATCAACTCAAACAAGTGAATTTCCACCATTACTAAATGTAAAGACTGAACAATACTTAATAACAAATTGGACTAAGGACATACTTATCTACCAAGATTTTGACGTTTGTTCTGATACAACTTTTACATTGGTTAGAAATACAAAAACATTAACTGGTGTAAAAAAATATTTAAAAAAGAATTCTAATTGTCAAAGAGAAGATGAAATTACATACACTATAGTAAGTGGTTTTGATTATGTAATGAAAGAACAAAAGGAGGTTAGGAACGTATTTTTAAATACCCTCTTATTCTTAATCGTTTCATTCATAACAATCTTTGGAATATACAAAACAGTTAGGAAAAAACCTTAATGAAGATAGTCTTTTTTCTTCTCATTTCAATGATTGTAAATGTATGGTTCTCATTTGTAATCGTTAGATTAGAAAAGTTTCATTACTCTACCCAAATTGGTATGTGTAGTGAAAGAGTATTGAATGATGGTAAAAAATTTATTCGTTCTTATGATGATATAGATATGTATGAATGTCTTAGTAAGAGTGAACCAAGAACATCGGATTGGTGGAATCTTTTGTATGGTTTGAAAATTCTATGAAAACAATCCTTGTTTTAATATTACTTTTTCCATCTGTTGTTTACTCAATTACCTATGACTGTAAGGTAACTCGTAAGTTCGACTTTCAGAGTGAGATTACACCTTCAATCATTAATAAGTATCAATATTCTGTAAGAATAAAAGATACATCTAAACCAGAATTACAGAGATGTTCATTTACACCCAGTCAAAACAGAGTGACATGTGATAGATATACCGTAGATAGAGTAGAAACAGACAAATTTGTAGGTATCAAGAAGTTCTATTACTTTATCGGACAATTTGATGTTCAACTCTATCCAGACATGAGATTTGTGGAGAACAATGGTCGTGGTGGTATCTCATATGGAATTTGTGAGAAATTATGAGTAAATTATTAAAGATTTGGATTATCACTTTAAGTTTCTATTCAATTTCTTCATACTCTCAAATAACAAATTTCGATAACTCACCTCTCAATATGAAGAATTCTCCATTGAATTTTGAGAACTCTCCACTCAATATGAGAAATTCACCATTGAACTTTGATAACTCACCTTACAACTTGGACTCAAAGAATGGTGTCTATGACAATCAAGGGAACAGAACGGGTTACAAAGTTACGAGTCCTGAAGGTGTAACAAATTACTTTGATAACAGAGGTAATAGAACTGGGTATACACCATCACAGAGATAATAATGAAGAAATTATTTGTATTACTAACATTACTTATTGTATTTAATCAGTCTTATAGTCAATCTAAGAGACCTGAGGGAAAGTTTTGTAATACTTTTGATGGAAGGATTCAATTCATTCAAGATTTCTCATCAACATACTTTGATAATTTACTTCTTAAAATTGAACGAGTACCCCCTGATATAGAGAAATATCTTTCTGAAGAATATGAGGATTCATTACGAACACGAAATGAATCTAGATATCAAAAAGTTGTAAATAATCAATATTTTTTTTCTTGGAAATTAAGAGAAAGTGAAAAAAAATTCAAAGAAGAGGTTAAATTTGGTTTATCGAGAGTTTCAGGATTTGGTTTTGGTAAGAAAAACATACATGAATCTGAAATTATTTATTACACAAACTTATTAGATAAAGTTTCAGATGTTCTGGAAAGTTATGATGAATACAAAATTTTTGATAGACAAAGAAGTAAACCATATCTTGATCCCTCTAAAGATACATATTTAAGAGGATTTTCAAAGGGTATCTACAAAATAGTAATTGAGGATTTAATTTCTTGTTCATTTAAAAAATAACAGTTATAAGATTGACAACTTCATACGAAAGTCTGTAAAATACAATCACATCAAGAGTTTGACAATAGTCACACCAACCTACATCTCAAGTAAGGTGGTAAAACGATGAGGTTCTTTTAAGAACAAACATTGAGTGACCGAACCCATCTTCTTGATGGGTTTTTTATTGGTGATTTATTCCACTTGTCTACCGTAAGTGACTAAAGGAGAAATATATGGGTATTGAACTTTGTTCAATTGGTGACCATACATACAAGTATTGGGTCATCTATCAGTCTGAAAAATATCAAATTGACCGATTAGAAATACATCGTTGGGGAAATCAATTAGAAGATAAACCAACACTCGTTCGTGGATATAGAGTGTTACAGATTAATGAAGGAAAGTATTACTATTGTCATTGTCAAGAAGCGGATAATCTAATACACACGTTGTCATACTTCTATTCAAAAGATGAACAAACCGAAACTTATGATAATTACATTAGTGATGGAGTTCAAAGTAATGGATTTAAAGAAATCAATCTACAAAAGACATCTTTATCAGTAGTTCATTAACTATGAAAAATATTTCATTATTTTTTTCACTTATTCTATTCTCAACCTATACATTTTCCCAATCACAAATCGCAGGTTGTGAGAATTTGAAGGGATATGTTTACTATCCTTTTGTATATCCTGTTCCAAAAAATAAATCAGGATGGGTTCAAGATTCAATAACAGGTGGTAAATCTGTTCTAGTCAAAAGACAAAACGGTCAACTAGACATTCTGTTCACAGATAGTAATTCCAAAACACCCATTTCTTCTGTTGACGATGGTGGAAAAGTCGTTTTGTTAGGTAGTTCTCCGAACCGAATTACTGTTCTGGTCTCTTATGAAACTGTGTCAGAAATCTATACGTATTGGAGAACTGATGATGGTCAACTTCAAGTCTCGTTACTTCAGAGTAAGAGTGGGACCGTACCAAAAAGTGGAGTATTGATAGGATCTTGTCAGTTCATTAACTTTAACTTTAAAGAAATTTACAAATAACCCATGATTAATTTATTTCAAAATTCAACTGATCCAGATAAAACTTGGGAGAATTTTCTTAAAAGGTTAGGTTATTTTCATAATGATAGTTTTAACATCACACTGGATAATTTAAGTTTTTCATCAACGTTTATTCCGGGTGGATTTCCCACTGAATTAATTCTAAAAAACTCACATACAAAGGTATGTGTATATGACAATAACTTTGAAATTAAGATTGGTGAATCCTCAATTAACTATAGTAAAGATAATTCTGAAGAAAATTTATTTATAAGGTCAGTTTTAAACAAAGAACAATTCAATTATTTGTATCAAGTTTCACTTTGTCAAAAAAACTTATTCATACGATTTGGAACACCATGGTTTGGATTAGATAAGATAAAAAATCTACCATTAACTAAACCAATCATTTTTACTAACTGTACCTTTATGATTTTTAATGAACCTCCAAATTATTAAATTTTAAAAACAACTGTATTCCGATTCAATAAACACCACCATTTTCCGAACCGTCTAGTATCACTTCCACCCTTGATTTCATAATGTCTTGTATTTCTCGATTTCTGAACCGTCACTTCTTGGTACTATTTCTGTATGAGTGACGTAGAAATCATCGGTAGACCAATCTATCTTCCTAAAAAGTCTGTTGTAGATAGGACAGAACAAACTCGGTCTGAAAAACGAATCCGTAATCAATCTGAATTCAATCGAGAAATGAGAGTTCATCCAATCGACATAGTCTATGAACGATATCCCGAGGATTCACAAGAGGAATAAATGTCTAAGGATCTTGAGATTAAGACTTATCTTGAACGAATTGTTAGGGATTCTTGTATTGAAACTGGATCGAACCCTGATGACTATAAAGTTAAGGTAATGGGTAAGATAAGACGATACAAATCTATGAAGTCGGGTTACTACATACAAATTCAAAACTTTAAAAGTCTTACAACTGTTAAAAATTCTTTAGATAACAAATACTTTAGGTACTACTTTAGATGTATTCAGTTTGAAAAGAGGAAGATCCCACTACTGGAGATATGTAAGTGGATTCCTTCAATGGGATCGGTTGAAGATGGTAAGGTAGTTTATCGAGATGACGATAAGAGGTATAAAGGATCATTCATAGAACGAATGGTTACAGTAATGAATATGGTGAAACTTAAACTATGAGTTCATAAATGTATGACAGATACTTTTTAACACCTACTGAATCTGTTTTTTCTCTCACTCCTGAATCAAATTCTATATCTTATGTCTGTCAATTAAAGAGGTCAGAATTATTACGAAAACAATCAACTAAACTAGAATTCAAATCGTATGATGTTCATCTAATGGAGTCCAAGTCATCCGAAAGAAACGGATATATTGAACTCAAGGAATTCAAGATTGTCTTTTTCATATACATGAAGTTTAATGATTTTGAGAGATTGGTAAACTTAAATATGATGAAAAAATTACCTAATCAAATCATCATATATTGTGAGAAAAAAGATAAGAAAACTGTCGTTTCACATTACCACTTTTTAATGACGAGTTAAAGATGAAATTTATTTCAATTTTTTTTCATAGTGTTAAAGAAGGACTCAAAGAAAACCTTAAAGAATCGCAGGGGATGAATGAATTAATCATTTCAATTATGAAGATTTTTCTACTAATGATTCATAGTTTTACATCTCTTTTCTTAATTGTTACTCTATATTGGGGTTTCATTTCTAAACCAAACCCAAAATCTGGTTGGGATAATTTGATTCTTCTGTATGGTAATTTTGTAAATGAGTTAAGTTTCGGATGGTTTCTAATTTATCTTTTAATTTTTATTTTTTCCTACACTGTATTTTTTAGTCTTATCTCACTTCTTATCAACATTAGTGACAAACTTACCTCAATAGAAAAGAAATTTGTAGATTAGTTTTTTATCACTACAACAATGACTTCATTCCGTTTCACCTCTTTCTTTACCACTCTAAATAACTCATTCAAATAACCTGATACAACTTGTTCTTTGATATCAGGACTTACTTTCATCATGTAGAGAGAATTCTTCTCTAACTTTTCTAATTCTTTATCTGTCATAGTCCCACCTCATCATTGACTTTGACTTTCACGATTAGATTTTTTTCTCGGGATTCAATCACAATCACTTTATTGAGTTCTACAAAATAAGGTTTTAGTTCAGACTCGGATAGGTCACCAGGTATATTCATTGAGTAAAGTGAATAGACATCTTCTTTGAGATGGGATCGGAACGGTTTCATTTTGACTCCATTTCTTGTAGAACTCGTGTAATTCCTTTCTCGTCTATCTCATTAAGTAGTTTGGTGATTCCTATTCGTCCTAATGTGGACTTAGGGATCTTGGTTGATGAGGAAATACGGGTAAATCGTTCATGAAGATTATGGTCAATACGGAGTGGGAATTGGGTATAGGGTGTGGATTGGAACTGGAATGACATGAATTCTCCTTGGATGGTAAATAGAAACTAAGACTAACAAGAGGTCACTAGTAACGACACTAGGAACGACATTGTTAGTGAATACTTGGTTCTTATTGTTATTTATATGGATTGGAATCTAGGTATAGATAGTGGTAACTAATTTGATACTATTTAAGTATGAAATTTTTAGACATTCTCACTTTAATTTTTATAGTCATACTTTTTTATACAAAATTTTTCTGGTCTGGTAGAAAGTATCGATTTAAAGATGATTTATTTTTTCAAATAATTCTTATTTTCTTTGGAATAATTTTCGTTATTCTTATCTTCAAAAGAATATTCTTTACATCCTAATGATGTTCTTTATGTAACTTATCAGGAAAGGACAGGAAATCAGGATATCGGTCATACATCTTGGATGAATACAAGAGTGTCATGGGTTCACATGGACGGATATGACTGGTACAAATCTTATGGGTATATGGGGTATTGGTAGGAATCGGATTTTCTTCTGGTAGGGATTCAAAGAAACTCAAGGTATCAGGATGAACACATAAGATGGAATGATGATGTAATCGGTCGGAATGGAAGGACTGGAGATGTTCATCGGTAAAAGTAAAGGTAATGGGTTGGATGGATCTCTTGGATGGTCTGGAGTAATTTCTAGTGTTAAGGACTCTAGGTATTAGGTATTTCAGGTAAAAATTGGAAAAAAACAGGTCTATATCGGACTTGGTATAGGTTCTATCTTGGTATGGTTTATAGGTAATCGTTAGATGGAATAAGTATCGATTCTCATCTTGGACTAGGTTATAGATATGTTCAGTTAAAGAAAGTCGTATTTGGTCTGAATGACTTGGTTTGAATAGATAAGACTTCCACTTCAGTCGTTCAGTATCAATAACTGACTCTTTGGAATACTCTGTGGAACTATTCAGGAATGGTTTACTCAATAATGGTCTTTGGTGTTCTGGATTCATTTTTATATTTCTTTAAGTAATACTCGTCTAATTGAATCTCAACGAGTTCAAAGAATGGGGTTTATAAATTCGGTAAGAATCGGTCTGACTAGGTGAAGTTCAACACTGGACAGGTACCGACACTTACTTGACTATTTATGATTCCAAATATTTCAAACTGGAATCAGTTTGGAAAAATTTCCAGATAGGATAAAAATTTTCAAATGTAAAAATCCCCACCTTCAAACCTAGTTACTGAAAACACAGTTTGGGATGGGGAGAAAATGTTCTTATGTGAACAGATTAGTTTGTCAGAAGAAACTCATACTCTAATTGATTCGATATTGTTCTGTAATCTGGAAAGTAAAAATTAATAATGTAATTAATTCTTTCAATATCAATTTCTCCATATCGTTCTTCTAGTTTTGAAACAATTCGATTCCTATATCCATTCAATGACGTTTTAATTATTGAAGGTGTTACATCGAAATTGATTACAAGTAATCTTGACTGTAATGGAGGTTGAATTTTTTTTAGTTCATTACAGGTAAAGATAAATCGACAATTCTTAGAACTATCTTCGATTAATTTACGAAGTCCAGACTGTGAGTTTGGAGATAAGTAATCACTCTCATCTATAAAAACAATCTTCTGTTTATCAGGAAATAATGAGACAGATGAACAAAAATTTCTTACCTTGTTTCTTACATCATCCACACCTGTTTCGAGTGAACCATTCACAATCAATGTATCGAATTTTTCACTTTGAGAGAAAATCAATCCCGAACTTGTTTTACCAGTACCGGGTTTTCCATGAAACAACATATTCATTACGTATCCGTCCTGGTACATCTTTTCAAGTTTTTGTTTATTTTCGTCCGATAGACAAAGTTCACTAAACGATTTTGGTCTTAAGTATTCAGATAAAAGTTCATTCATTTTTATCTCACTATCAAACGGTTTCAGTAGATACAAGACTATTTACATTGTTTGACATAGAAATGTATTCCTTAACTTCGTCATTTTTTTTAATTTCAATGTAGTTTGAATATTTCTGTAACATGTCATCAATTTCTTTTACGACATTAAAGGTTACCGTGTCAGTAAATTCAATAACAATCTTCGGTAAAGACTTTGTATTGTTTGATGGTTTTTGGAAGTATTCATCTATTTCTTGACTTGTAGTCGATGGTTTTAATTTCTTATCATTAACAAGATTCTTTAATTCTTCATCAGTTAATTTTGTCAATTGATATAGAGTTGAAAAAACTGGTGGTAACAAGTTACTAATCTCTTGAAATTTTGTATATGACTTCCCAATTTGTTCCCATTTTCTAACTGTAGATGAACCTTCAACGTAATGAGTTTCTTGTAAAAATTGTTTATATTCGGTTGTAGTTAAGTTACTCTTTCCATCAAAAAATATTTTTCCAATTTCTAATAAATTTTCGACACTATTCTTTGATAAATTGTTAACACGACTAGACATTTCTTGAACTAAATTTTTCATACTTTTTCCTTTTGTTTGAGTTTTGTATTGTTGTGAACTCTTAAGATGGTTCACACGTCGTTTCAGGAACAAATGTTCTTTTGGAATGGACGATTACGACATTGGTATGGACTGACTTTGTTATTAATTTTTTGGTATCAGTCTTTGTGTAGGTTCAGGAACAAGTGTTCTGTCGGGAGGTACACATTTCGATTAACTTGTTCTTATATGAACAACTCAATCTATAGTGTCCATTATACAGGAATATCTATATAATTCAATAACTTATAGAAGCAATACTATAAATCAGTCATATGTCTGATTGAAAGTATTGTCCGTTTATGGGAAGATGTTCACATATGAACACCGACAAAATCCTTCCACTCAAGAAAGAGTTCTATCGGATCTGGTTTGAGTTCTACAAGATATCTCTACAGTCCTCCAATCCCACGATTCTCAAGAATCTCAAACAGAGTGATGAGTTCTATTCTTCATGGGGGGATGTTGAACGAACAACATTCAATGACTGGTGGGATTGTCATAAACATCTATTTGAAGAACAGTCTGTATCCATTCTTCATAGTCAGTCATCACGGATCTATTCAGATAGTTTAATTCTTGAAGTACCAATAAACCAATCTACGACTGTATTACTCAAGAAGATTCGTCAGTTGATTGATGAACAACAGAAGATCCGTAATCGTCAAAAGAAAAAGTATCGTGTTATCACATCACAATTTCAGATGACTGATAGAACAGAACCAAAGTTAGTGATTCTTAAAGATGTTTTGAATGTGTATCGGGATGTGTATCTGAAAGACACATCGTTACGAGGTAAAACACTCTTGAAGAAAGTTTATGGTTATTACGGTGGAAGAAAAAGAAAAGACCATCAACGATTACCTAAGACGATAGATGATATGGGTTCGTCAAACGAAAACGATATCAAACGGGTAACAAGAAATTTAAGAAGATGGATACAGTGGGGTGACACGATTACTGTAAATGTATCTCGTGGTGAGTTTCCAGGAAAGTATTGACTCTTGACTCAAATTTGATAGTTTAGAACCAGTTTTGATGACTCATTGTTTATTTTTTTTGAAATATCTATTACCGTATTACCTTTATTAGTTTTAAGAGATAAATCTGGTTTATGTTGTAGTAAGAGTTTTGTGACTTCAACCTGATTATTCTCGATTGAATACATCAGTCCAGTTACACCGTCTAAGTCTTGAACATTTACATCACCACCATAGTCTAGTAACTCTTTTAACCTTTTTACATCCCCTACTATTGAACAATACATAATTTCATTAAACCCGTTTTTACCGATTTCATTTTTAAGGTTTTGAATTTTTGATTTCGGGGTTCTTGTTACAAACGTATATACGAGATATGAGATGTATATTATTGTGATTACTAAAAGTATTACATCCTCATAACCTTTCCCAAAATTTGAATACAATTTTTTTATTATTCCAACACAAAGAATATAGATTAAAGTTGATACAAATAAACTTTTGGGTATCGGTTTTTTTATTGACTTAATGTCAATTTCTGTTTCTGGGATTGGTGGAGGTTGGATATTTCTTGATATCAAAATTTCTTCGATTATCTTTTGAGTTTTATCCTCTAAATAGTCTTTACCCCTCCCTCTCAATTGAAGTAACTCATCATCATTTAATTTTTCGTAATACTCTTTTTGTTCTTGATAATTCATTTTTATTTTTATTTAATTTTTTTACATTCAAGGAGGTAACTTTTACTTGGACTTTTCTCTGGAATAGTCATTGTTAGGTTTATTTTATTGAATGACCACAATCTTTGTAAGTCGTAGTTTTTACATCCCATACTCTTGAGTTCATATTTTGACTCATGAGTGTTAGATAAACATTCTTTCAATTCTAATGGTGAAAGGAGTCCTGGTCCCAGAATACTCATTTCATTTGATTTGGTAATAACAGAAAATATTTGTCCTGGGTAATTTTTCTTATCTTCACAACTATATTTTGTTTCAAACAAACTCAATGAATAAGAGTTTGTTGTTACTAATAATGTTAAAAATAAAATTAAATATCTTTTCATTGTTTTCCTGTTAGGAAATATCGAATAACCCCAAAAATGAATAAACATGAAACTATTATGATGAACCCAATTACCATTCTTTCATTAGTTTTTAAATCAAAGAATGACTTTTGGTTTTCATTAGTTGTTTGATTTTTCAGTTCAACGTCTTTTCTTATGACTGTGTCATCTGGTCCCTTGAGTTTTGGGACTAATTCGTTATTTTTTACCGACTTGTTTTCTTCTTGAACTGTATTTTGTGTTTCATCTTTTTTGTTTTTATTTAATAAATCTTGTGAGTTAACTGATAGAGATCCAAACACAATCACTAAAGATATTAGGATTTTTGATACTTTCATATTGACTCTCCAATCAATTTGAATCTTATTTCTATAATAGATATTACCAATACTTCCGAACTATTTTTGAACCTCTCCATCATATTTTTTGAAATATTCCAAGATCCCCTAAGTTCCAAATTTTGTCCTTTTCCCTATTTTTTCGTCTTTCAATCTTTTTTCTTGTAACAAATATCAACTCTGGGTAGTAATTTCGGTTTCTAGGAGTCTTTAAACCCTCTCTATTAAGATATTCGGATATATCCCTGTCAGACATACCATCGTTGTGTAATTTCTCAATTAATGAGATTCTTTGAGTTCTCTCATCTGGTAGATAGTTCATTGAAAGAACTCTGGTTCTTACTAAAACCTGGAATTTAAGGACTAACTTCTTGAAGTTGTATGTTATAGGAACTTTATTCCACCGTAACACTTTTAGCTAAATTACGTGGTTTATCAACATCCGTACCAAGGGCTACAGCGGTGTGATAAGCCAAGAGTTGTAATGGGATAACGTGTAAAAGAGGTGACAGATTACCGTAATGCTCTGGTAAACGAATCACCTGAATGCCGTCTTCACTTTTAATTTCTGTACCCTGATCAGCAAAGACATAAAGACGCCCGCCGCGTGCCTTGACCTCTTGCATATTTGATTTCAACTTTTCAAGCAGCACATCATTGGGAG
>JACCDS010782598.1_pt1 | contig 12469 bp, 13 predicted proteins | sample 7446441 | NCBI WGS metagenome assembly JACCDS01 (sample SAMN15323445, study PRJNA562643) | freshwater metagenome | isolation source: river surface water | place: USA:Blue River Watershed | collected 2017-08-17
CCGGCCAAAGACAGATCCATCGCTATTTACAATGCATTAGGAAAATGCATTTCTGTTCACCGTTTATTGGCCGATCAAGATCGTTTGGAATTAACCGCTCCCGCCGCCGGACTGTACTTCGTAGAAGTGGAAGGTATAGAAAAGCCACTGAAATGGTTGGTGGAATAATGTTACAATTATTCAAACATTGATTTTTATTAAATTCAATAATAATGAATAAAAACAGTTGCACTATTAGAAATAAAAACCGTACTCAAGCTTTACTCTTCCATTTCAAATATAAATTAGCTCAATTCCTTATTTATTTTTAGATAAAAAACACATCTATTCATTAAGATGAGTTAACTGTAATATATTTCTAGCTAAAATATAATTAAAAATAAATATGATATAAATATATCATATAATTTATTTATCGAAACAATAAAATTGGACTAATTATGTTAGTAAAAAATATTCTAGGAACTGGAACGCGCAAATGTAAATGTGGAAATTGGATGTCTCATTGGATGAAATATTCAAAACAATCTACAATATCGAATTGCGCTAAATTAGGTTGCACTGATAAAGCTGAGGATGGTGGACACGTGATAAAATGCAGTCCTTCCCCAGATAAAAATTGGTATATAATACCATTATGTAAAAAACACAATTCCAGCAGTTTTACAGAATGTTATTCTATTAAATCAAGTATAATTTTGGTGAGCGCAAACATTTCTTTAACCTGCGGATAAATTTTGCATTATATACCTACTTCTGTAGGATAGCTTGATAAGTAATTAACCATCAAAGACATTGTTTTCAGATTCTCAGACTTTTCAGATGTTAATTCATGGTAAAAACTACTAATTGGTAATAATAACTTTTGTGATATCAGCGCGCAAATAGCGGACTTCATTTCGGTTTAAGGCGTTTATTCATTCTCAAGAACAAACAATTAATTTGCTTTGTTTTAGTCTAACACAACCTTGAGTTTACACAATTAAGTCGGGTTTATTTGGTGATTTTATTAAAAAGTCAGTAATAACTAGGAATTTACTTTATACTACTATAAGGAAATTAAATCATCCATTCCAATAGTCCCAATATCGAAATCGACGTAACAATTCGTCGAAGTTTTCACAATCATTCATTTCTCTTGTTCTAGCAATATGATTATTTAAGGTCGTTAATGTGATTCTTAAAATTTTGGCAGCTTGAACTCGATTGAACCCTTTAACCATTACATTCAAAACTCTTATTTGACCTTCAGTTAATTGTAATTTCTCTGTCTCAATACTCTCTTCTTTGGATGCTACTGTTTCCGTAACAAAGGGACAGTAGTATTTATTTCCTAAAACTAGTGACTCAATTCCTTTTTGAAGGGATTCAAACTTAGACAACTTTGAAACATAAACCCTAACCTTACAATTTTCTAATTCTAATAATAAAACCTTATCTACATGCGAACTATATACCATACAATTTATAGATAATTCAGCACACAGTTCTGGAATAGCAGTATTTCTTCCAGAATTCACTTCTAAATCACAAATTACAAAAGCTGAAGAGTCTAACTCATTAATTGCAATTTTTGCATCATGAATTGTTGAGCATAGTACCACTTCTGCACTTGGAATAATATCTACTATTGTTTGTTGCAAAAACAATAGGATTGCATGATGGTCGTCTAATAAAACAAATTTCACTTATTAATAATTAACGTTTGAGTAACAACATTGTCTTTAATTTCTACATGCATATTTGCATCAATTATTTGCAAACGATCCTTTACAATTAGTGTTCCCAATCCGGCTTTTGTATTGGATGATAACCATTTTCGAGCATTTTCCGTTGCTCGATAGTGCACGCATAAAATAAATTGTTTGGTTTCTTCTGTTGCAATTATTTGCACTCTATTTACTTGAGCATGACGAATGGCGTTGGTTACAATTTCCTGAATTGCCCAATAGGCATGATGCAACCAATCGAAATTCGGGGTATTCTCCGCAAATGACTCAAAGGTTACTCTTATATTTCCAATTGATAATTTATCTGCTAATTGATTGAATGATGATTGCCAATCAGAGGTGGATAATCCACGGGGATACATATATTCAATAATTTGATGTGTTCGAAACCGAAACAAATCGGAATGCGATTCTAATTTCCGTAGCAATTCCAATTCAATTCCGGTAAGCCGATCTTTAAGTTCTACGAATTCCTCTGCTATTGTAATAGAATGTAATGCCAAATGATCATGCATTTCACTTGCAATGCGTTTTCTTTCCATGTCTACCCCTTTGAAACTCATCTGATATAATCGCTTAATAGCTTTCTTATATCTGTGTGTAGTTTTATAGGTATACATAATTGTAAACAATGTAACAATTAATGCTGGAAGAAAAACCCCAGCAACTTCAATTAACAATAAATCTGCGGAGGTAAACATGACTAATCAATATGGAGGTAAGGCAAACAAACTGTGTTAAAAACAAAAAATAATCTACTAAACGCGAATCGTACCAATTTACTTTTACGTAGTTAGCCAAAAAAACTAATTGAGTGATAATTAATACCGCCAAAACAGAGACATATAATGGAACTCGCTGTCTTAAATTTCTCGACTTTAATGAAAACTCTACAATTCTATTTAGTATTACACTTATACAAGCTACATTCAAAATTAGGATGACTATAAAATTCGTAAAATATAAACTAAGTAAAATTAAAAAAATTAGAAGACATAACGAAAAATTTGTGCGGCATTTGATAATAATTGGAAAGCTTAAAACTATTGGGAATGCTGTATGAACAAAATAAAACAAATGATGCCTCCAAATGCCAGTGAATGCCCAAATACAGTTGATTAGCCATATTAGATAAAAAAGGAATATTTCAATATGATTGAAATTAAAAAATTTATTGCCAAAAATTTTCCAAAGCAAAATTCTTCCAAACCAAAATAAAATCAACGTTATTTCCACTATATAGTATACGTTTTTCATATACCACCGTATTGTAATCTACAATAATAAAGGCGAACCATTATGACATCTCGGAGGACACAGCGCAGCAATATCCAAAATAATTCCATTAGTCATATCATTGTCATTTAAGTCCACACCAACTACAACAATGGTTAAAGCACCCTGATCCAAAGCAAAGTAAGTCCTTACATTAACACAACCTGGCTGAGCGAGTAATTGTTGATACGCGGCGGAATCAATCATACAAGCAACAGTATTTCCTTGATATTGAGGAGAGTTTTGGAAAGCATGTGTTAACTGAATTGCATCATTCAGATTGATTACATGGGGATTGTTTGTCATGTTGTTTATTAATTATTATAATAATTGCAAAATAGCAGTAATAAATCACAAAATAGATGATATAAATCTATCATCAATTTTATTTTTTTTCAAACGTATTTCGCATTCAATAAATTAAATCACATAATAAAGCAGCAAAATGAATTCAGGTAATATCATTGTTCCACCAACGCCAGCGATTAGGGGACAAATTCAAAGAACTTACAACGACATAAATGTATTGGCTGGTTTTGCAGACCAAAATCATCTAAATCAAATTATTGGCGAATACATTTTGACTTTACCATTAAATGACCAAAATGTTATTAGCCAAAATGCTGAAACTGCACGACAATTTGTTGCAGCGCTTCCGCCCAAAGCAAATTTTAATGCAGAAATTCGACCTATAAACAATCCCTACATTCAGACAATTTTAAATGACCCTATTTTCCAAAACTCATTTGGAAGAAATCAATTTCGATTTGCGTATATTAATCCACATGATGTAATTGCACTTCAACCTTACATTGAACCGAGAATAGATAATGTTCCAACGGATGAATTAGAGTTATTGAAATTTTCATTACCAACAACATGGGATATACCCACAGAAATTAATTTTGTTCAACCTAATGGGCCAATTCAAATTTTAAGTAGTGCTCCAACTTTACAGGGTTTATCAATTGAGTTTGACAACATAAATGGTAGAGTGATGCTCGGAGCTCCCAAGCATTTGAATTTAACCCAAGTCAAACACTTTCAAGGTAAATATTATCTAATTAATGGCTATCATAGAATGGCTGATGCGATAAGACAAGGATTGACGGAATTTCCCTGCATAGTAGTAGAAGCGTATTCACCGGGAGACTTTCTAACTCCACCAAATTTTTTTGGATTTGGTTATGTAAGTGCTTTACAACGGCCACCACTTATTTCTGACTTTACTACAAATGCAAGTATTAACACTAAAGCAAGAGAAAGAAGATATGGAATGATAATATCACTTGACATAAAGCCAATCAATATTGGAATATGACAATGAGTTTTAAAGGTAAGCCATCCCCACTAACAATACAGTGGAAAAAGGAGGAGTTTCGTCTCTGATTGACAGTTTTGTGGTAGCCAAAAATTCAGTCTAAGAACTAACTTTTGTATTGAAAAGCCCTACCATTACTAAGCTATAATAGGTTACCAGTAAGCATATTAGGACACCCAAAAAGACAAAGTGTATCTAAGTATGATTAAAAAATAAGCATCAATGGAAAGATATGAATCAGAAATTGAAAGATTAGTATACAATCGCTTTCAGGAGCTTTTGAGAGTTACTGATTTAACTCTCCGCAGAGAGGACAAGTGGCAAACTGCGATATTAATTAGGTATTTTGACATTGTAATTTATAAAGGAAATAACCCTTTAGCCATTGTTGAAGTTAAAGGACAACTTGAAAACAAAAACATATTGGCAAGAGCCACCGACCAAGTTCGTTCTGCTTTGACAATAACAAATGCAAGATTTGGAATTATTACAGACAACAATAGATTTTTCCTTTACGATAGAAGTAAGAAAGAACAAGATTTTGTTGAACTATTATTTGAAACAATTGTCACTCAACTTATAAATGTTAAAAAAATAAAAGTTGATAGGAAAGACAGGGAAGAAGTTTTAAGAGTCATTCATTCCGCAGCCGAAACTCACTTGGCTTCAAATCAAGAATTCCAAAGTTTCATCAGAAGTAAATCATTTCTTGGACAAATACAATTCGACAGCAATTCAAACTCATATTTTTTTTCAGGTGATGACGAAGGTATATCGTCCTTTGAAAATCAGTTTTTCATCAAAATGCTTGGAGAATTTAAAGACACACAAATCTGTCGTTATACCTCATTGAAAACTATTTTTGAGATGCTAAATTATATTTCCTTTCGTATGAATGGCTTAGTTGGAATGAATGACAAATCAGAGGTGAATTATGTTGAAACTTATCTCAATGGAGTTGAAAAACCACTAATCAAGGAACATCATAACACTATAATTGCAATTAATAACAAATATATCACTTCATGCTCAAAGGTGGCAAGGAAAGACGATTTGACACTTTGGCGATTGTATTCGGATGATGCAACTGGAGTTTGTTTAGTCTTCGATGTGAAACGAAACAATCTTAATAATCATGTATTATTACAAAAAGTTAAATATGCTAATGAAGAAGGTAAACACAAAGAATTAGACTTTTTGAAACAAATCAAAGAAGACGTTGAATCAATTACAGGTTATAAGTTTGAATTTAGAAAAATTGGTTATTGGAAGCACTTTTTTAAACCATATCATTACTCAATTGAAGAAGAGGTTAGACTTCTAATTATTGACGACAATTCATTAATAAAAATTAAATCAGATTTGGTTTTGACCTTTTCACATTCAATTATTAACCCAATCATAGATTTTAGACTGAACAGCAAATCTTTTCCAATACAATTAAAAGAAATTTTGTTAGGACCTAAATGTCCAGAACAAGAGACAAATCTTGTTCAAATTCAAGAAATGATAAGAAGGAAGAAAAGAGAAATAGTGGAAAAGTCGTTTGACTCTAATCTCACTAACTTAAAGGTTGAATTATCTAAAATAAAGCATTATAGATAAAACACTACTAATAGAAATAGCAAGGAAGGCACAGAAACTAAACAACTGCATAGAATTCAATTACGATTAACAAAAAGTCAAATGGTAGCGGCGGTTTGGAAATGTGCTGGGGTTAGTGATCTGCATAAATTTCATTGCTAAAAATCCCGTCCAACGAAAATCTGGAAACCGATAGCACCAATTTTAAAGACAACTTAAAAAACTAAATAGTAAAGATTACAGCATATTGCCATAACTTACTTACATTTTACGGTATTCAAAAAATCGGCTCACTAATTTTTGGGCTTATTACAGTTTTAACTCTAATTGCTGGTTACTTTAGATTTTTGTAAAACAAATTGAGAGATAAAACAACTTGACATTGTTACAGAATTAATAAAGCCAATTCAATAATTTCCTTAGGATTACTTACATTTCAACTATTCTGTGAAATTATCTTTTCAACATCGTATTGCAACTTTGTTTGACATTGCTGAAATGAATGAATTTGAAGAATGAAATAATTTATTCTTGGAGGGAATAGCCATTGAACCCATTGATAAAAGGCTAATTGCTTGGGTCTTCGTTAATAAATTTTATTCCCACCCTTTTTTACCGACTTTCATAGCAACCCCACTTAAAAAGTTTACTTTCTGGCGACAACAAAAGACTATTTCATTTGAACATACAAAGGACAAACTATATATAACAATTGGAAGAAAAAAGTAAGACCAGAAAACGCATACTTCTATTATCTGATAAATGGAGACATTAAATCATGTAAGGGATTAAACACGCAGCAAACGAACTTAAGGTGGCAATAAGAAAATGGGAAGACAAATACGGACTAGCCGACCTAAATGCTACGACATCTCACAAAAAAACGGACAGTTGATTGATAAGAATACCTTGTTTTTGAGTCAGTCAAACTGACAGGTAAATTTGAAGCATCAAAATAATACATTTCTAAAGTGAAATAGAGCAAGGCAACAAATCTGATTTACTAATAGTATTTTTAAATTGATTATGTTAAAATTAAGCTCATTCAAAGATATAAATGTCCAGTTTTCGCAAAATACTGGATATTTCAACTATTAATACCAAGCTAAAAATTGTTCAAACAACTGAATATTTATAATATAATGTAATTTTTTACTGAAATTCTCCTCTATATTTACTTGTATAGTTTATTATGAAGATAAGTGTTAAAGTACCCATTATAAAAGCCCCATTTTTTAAAAAAAATGGGGCTTTTTGTTTAGCTCACCTAACAGTTGATTGATGTTTCTTATTGTTAATTAATCCAATTACCAAAAGAAAAGCTCCAATTGTTTTAAAAGCATTATTTCTGCTACCAAATAAAAGCAATGATCCGCTTCCAATTGCAATCTTTGCAATATTATCAACTTGCTTACTTTCTGCATTGCCGCTAGCAATATATCTAGCAAAATGCTCACAATTAAAAATTATCAAGTCGTAGCTTTTGCCTAACAAATTTTTAATTCTTGGAATTACCAATCTACGTTGTGCCTCAGTTCCTCCAAATTTTTCAAAACGCTTAATAACATTTCCTGCTAAAGCATTCTTTAAACTGTTAAACCGAACACCAACATCATTTTGATTTTCTGCTACCATCGGAATTCCATTTTGAATCCCAACATACACCATAAAGTGTGTACTAAATGGCCCTTTTTGTCTGACGATTAAATCGCCAATTTTTAAATTAGAAATATTCATCTAGTTAAATTTTATAATTAGCCCCACTATCAGCCGTGGGGCAAGGCTAGCAATTCTTTAGAGCAATCAACTACTTCTCTTTGCGAACTCCTTTATGGGGTTTGCCGTTTTGGTTTACATCAATCCACTGACCGGTATTAGTATCTCTTTTTACCCACTGTTCAGTTTTAGGATTGTAAACTTGACTACGTTCACGAACAGCTCCTTTTCGAGTATTATCGCCTGTAGGTTTATTTACTGCCATTTTGTTACCATTTTATTTTTTCAGATTATTTAAGATTGAGGCATCTGAAAATTTAGCCCAAGGAGCAACTGTATGTTATTCAAAAAGTATTACTTTTGGCACAACAAAAAAAGGGCAGCAGGGTGACAAGCCCAACTGTAATTCTCTTGCAAAGTTTTCCCCTTAAATTAATTAGCCGATTTGCTCCAACAATTCGGCTTTTTTATTTCCTTTCGTCAATTCATTTTTAAGCGTTTAATTATTTTATCTATTTCATCAAAAGGCAGACGAGTATTTACTTTTTTGAGATGCTCCAACAGCTCTATAGTTTTTTGTGTACTTAAGATTTTTTTCTTTTCTAATTCAGTTAATACCCAAATACTACCATGCACTTCAATTTGGTTGTCTATCGCTTCCTTTTTTAATTTGTCATCACACGTAAGTATTGGACATTTAAGTTGAATTGCTTTCCACAACATTGTTTTATCCGGGATTGATTTTAAGTTTCTTGTAGTCTTAAAATCAATCACCTTTATTTCTTCTTCTGGTGACAAATCCAATAAAGTTAATTTTTGCGTACGTTTAAATACTTCAAACTCTTCTATTTGTTGTTGTTGCACAATTTCATTATACACAAATATGGTCATGCAAATTTCTATATCCAATGCAAAAAATTCAGGTAATACCTTTAAATGGAAAAGGTCAAAAAGCACACTCACATCAGTTATAATTAGCTTCATACAATTAACTGCATTTGTTCGCGAAGTTTCCATGAACTAATTCCTGCAAAAAAAGCAGCTTCATTTATTGTTAAAACTTCTTTTGCTAAACCCAAATAAACAAGTCTCTCCATTCGAGTAGGTTTTTCATTACTTCTAAATTTACCAGGTTCTGCATTTGGAATATGATAACCTCTTTTCTTAAATCCAACATTAAATTTTTTCAGAACGTAATCATTCAAAATTCCTAAACGATTTGCTCGGTAAAAAATAGCTGAAAAAGAAATGCCCCAACGTTCTTTTATAATGATAAGTTCTTTTTCATAAAAATGAAATCGCTCTTTATGTAATTCTTTTCGTGCCATATCCTCAGGATACAATACTGCGCATGCAAAAACATGACACAAATTTTCTTCATCTTTCTGACTAATATCTTTAGGAAACTTTAGGCAGTGATGAGCCAATTCATGTAATGCGGTAAATCGTTTTCTTACAATATCGTCTTTTGCAAAATCCTTAGTTTTTTTCAAAACGATCACTTTTCTTTCCGAAGCAATTGCTTTCATACCATCAAAACCATCAGGAGCGTCAATATCTATTACTCTATAACCCTTGTCCTCCAGCATTTCAACGACATCTGGAATAGGATCATAGCCTAATTCCCAATCGATGCGCAATTGTTTTGCTGCATCTTCGGCATCTTCAGCACTTTTAATTTCGCGATTGAAAACGAAATAATCATTTTTTTCATTAAGGCATAAAATTTCTTCTAACTCAAAATAGCGTTCAAAATTATCGATTGCCTTTTCTCGCACTGCAATCTCCTCCAACTTAGTAAGTTTAGTTGAAAACTTTCTAAATTCAACACTTTCAAGTTCTACTTTAACAGAAGGTACAGAATAGAAATAATCTACTGACACGTTTAATGCATTTGCTAATGCAATTACCCCCTTACTGTCAGGTTTCATTTTGCCTTGCTCATACTTATTTAGCGCCTGTTTAGAAACTTCATTCCCCAACTTATCAGCAAGATCTTGAAGCGACAAGCCAGCCATCTTCCGAGCCGACATAAGCCTAGTTGCAAATACATTTTCCATAATTAATGTTTTAGTTTAGCCTACTAATGGTTGACAAATATAATAATTTTTATGATTTTTGTCAACCTGTATTTAAAAACAACCTCCATACATCACTGCCAAATACTTAAAAGACTTCCGAGATTCTTTCTTAAAAAAGACATGTACAAAAAATATCAACGGTTATAACAAATGTGCTTTGTTTGATTAACAATTTAATATCATCAGATTAAGTTCTAATTGACTAATTTCTAAATAAATTGATTCTTACAACAGAGGAAAAATTCAAAATAGGCTTGAAAAAATTACATTTTTTTAGTTTAATGATATAAATCTATCATTATCAATTATTTCATGGTTTGCACTTTTGAAATAATATTTCAACACCACCATGAAAAATCGTTTTCTGAACATCGCACTACTATTCTTTTTGATTACCGTTTCAAAATCAGCATTTGCCTGGAATGTAATCGACAGTGCAACCCGAGGCGGAAAAGCTAACTCGCCCAACATCTGTAGAAATTTAAATAACAACGGCAGCTTGTCGGCTTCTGTCTGGGTTAAGGACTCCGCTTCTACTTCTATTGCCGGTATTCGCTTTTTTGAAGTGGATGATAACGGAATGAAAATAAACGAAAAGCTATTTCGACTTACCTACCCGCTAGGAGGTGGTGGTACTGTAAAACGCATTGAACTACACCGAATATTGGTAAATTATAACTCTAATTCCTATGTAGTTTTAGGAACCGCCCACAAACCAAGCCCAGGCTTTCCAACCACCCTAGCATTTCTTTTCGAAGTTGACAACACTCTCAACAAACGAAAAGTTAAATTTTTGGATGAGTATTTCAACTATTACGATTTTACCATTACCCCCTTAACAGGACAAGTTGCCTGTGTGGGAACTATCGGAATTTTTAATCGACTCAAAGTTCCCAGCCGCAGAGGGGTAATTACTACCTTAGATTCTAATTTTTCGTGTACAGGTTTAAATTTGATGGAGCAAAGCTTACCGGGAGTGGGTAATATTCCACGTTTTGATAACATCAAGGTAATAAAATCTTATTTAGACGCAGGGAGCAACCAAGAATTCCTATTTATTTCAGGACATATCACCCGCGATTCAACCAATGCCGGCATAACCAACTTCATTCCTCAAGTTTTTGTATCTAAACTGTTAATCAATAATTTGGGTGGACTTACCAATTTGTGGTACAGAGTACTAAATTCCCATTTCTCGATTTTTTCACCCATGGACCAAGTAGTACCATGTGACCTGTTGTATGACGAAAATAGAAGTTCCTTGGTATTAGTTTCATCATCAAACAATTTAATAACTGGAACTCTCGATAATGCTCAGATAACTATTTTAAATGCTAATTCTGGCAACTTGATTGATAATAGAACATTTAAAGGTCCTAGTCTTTCAAGTGCTGTAATACCAAATACCAATATGGTTTATGCCCAATCCATTTGTTTAAAAAGCAACGGGAACTATTGTATCCAAGGTTGGGCCGACAATTATTTTAACGGTGCAATAGTATTGTTAAATCGATTTAATTTTTACCAAGTAGATTTTAATCCAGATTCCTTAATCTTTGACTCTATGCAATTAGTTCTTGGAACCAGCGCAGGTTACGTAGCAACCCAACCTAGGGATTTTTATGGATTATTCACAGATACAGGCTATAATGACGGAACTTCTTTTCAATCTTTGGGTCTGTATTGCACGCCGCATGCCATGACATGCTTTATTGATTCGAATGGAAACGACCAATCGGTTATTGCCTGGATCTCAACAGAAACCGCGATAAATCATAAACTTAGATTATGGAGCAGTAAAAATGGACGAGGGGACGATTTGCTTGGATGTAAACTACCCAAATTAGAAGTTAAAGCCATATCAAATACCATAACAGCTGAATTACACAGCGTGAATTGGGATTATGTCCCCTGCTACGACTTTCCAGTAGGGGGAGATTATCAAATTCAAATTGATTTAAACACCCAAGATTGTAATGGAACCTATGACTAAAATTTTCTATATTGCACTATGAAGAAGTTAAAATATATCTTCATTTTATTGCTTTGTTTTCTTTGTATTCGCGAAGCAAAGGGAAGAGATTTTACTGTTGGTGGATGGGTTGAAGTTACTCCAATTGGAAATGGGAAATACCAAGTGGATATTCAGTTATTGATATCAGCTTCGGCTGCCTATCATCAGAGTCACGGAAAATCCCATATCGATAGAATAAACCTGGATACTTCTGTATCATTCAAAGTCATTGATTCTTCTGGAAATTCTGTTACAATACCTGCAAAATTCATGTACGGATATTTCTTTAGTCAAAGAGACACGAATAATACATGGCTTGATTATCAACGTGTTTATGCTCATCACTATTATAAAAACCAATTTCGATGCACCTTGGATTTGAATAATCCGATAGTAAAATCCAGTATTAATACAAATTCCTCATTTCTGGACTTTCATTGCGATTTCACGGGACGATCATTTTACGATTATGCCATAACCAAAAACAATTCCATGGAATTTGTCGGGCAATCCCCTATTGCCAGAACGCGCCTATACCTCAAGGAATTAACCACCAACGAAAAAAGTTTGGTATTTGCCAATTGTGCCATGAGTAAGTTCGCTGATTATGATTCTGCCAACTTCCCAGCGTCCAATTATTATAATCCCGGAGTGTATGGCAAATACGGAGATTCTCTTTTTATGGAATTGGTACAACCTGAAAATTCCTACATTGTCAATTCCTACAAAACTGGTTATTCGGCTACCG
>JACCDS010160658.1_pt1 | contig 12468 bp, 10 predicted proteins | sample 7446441 | NCBI WGS metagenome assembly JACCDS01 (sample SAMN15323445, study PRJNA562643) | freshwater metagenome | isolation source: river surface water | place: USA:Blue River Watershed | collected 2017-08-17
ACTAATTTCGGAAAATAATCAATATTTCCATCTAAATACTGGACAACAATACGGATACTGGTACACTTATGGATTTGGATTTGATAGAACATTAATTGCATTTGATGGAAATAATGCTTGGCATCATCTTCCTATAGCTAATACAGCAGAAAGACCTTGCGGTAATGGCAATGCTTTACCAGTAATACCTTCTGGAAATATTCAAGTATTATCATCTTTTCCTTCAAATCAATGTTATAATGCTTGGAATCAAAGAAGTTATTGTGCAAAAGAAATGATAATAACAAAACCAGCAGGTAAAAATAGAATATCTGCAATAGGAGAACATGAATCAAATTATGGTTGTAATGCTGATAATTATTATCAACGAAATTATACAGTGTATGTTAAATAAAAAAAGCTTTATAGCTTTTTTTTTTATTTATGATAAAATAAAATAAAAAAGAGAATTTTAAAATGTCAAATAAAAATAAAGATAATAAAAATTTTAAAGATAGAGCATTTATACCTTATCCAATTCCTAATTCTGAAAGAGAATTAAATAAAATAAAAGGAATATTATCTAATCAACCTATAATGAAAAAGGAAGATCAATTAGAAATAAGTTTAGAATTACCACAAGATATATCTAATAACGTTGAAAGAATACATAAACAAGATCAAAGAATGAAAGAAATAAGACAAATATTATCTAATACCCCCAAAGAAGAAGATATAGAATTACCAATAAGAAATAAAAATACTGAAATAAATTTAGTATCACACGATGAAAGGATGAAAAAAATTAGAGGATTATTAAAAAAATAAAAAAGCGAACGAGTCGCTTTTTTTATTTATATTTAAAATTATTTAAGTAGTTGTAATGCATTTTTAGGAAGCTGTAAAACCATTTGTAACGCTTGTAGGCTAAATTGTTGTTTCACTTCTTCAAGTCTTAATTTAGAAGCCTCTTTAGCAATATCAGCATCTTCAATCCTACTTAATGATTCTTGCGTATTTTCATAGGTTTTATCATTAATTCTCATACGAGCAGACAAACCACTTGCTTGTGCGCCAGTTGTAGCTTGATATTCACCAATTTTACTGATTGCTTGATCTAATTTATCAATCGCATTATTAACATCCGTTTCAGAATTTAAATTAATTGTTCCAGAATCAACTTGTAATGTTGAACTACGGGCATCAACAGCAGTAAGTTCATTGAATTGACCAGCATTAATTCCTGATTGAATATAAATATTATCACCACCTTTTAATAAATTTTTATCAAAAATAGTAGAATCTTCAATAACTGAATCATATTGTTTTTGAAATTCTTGAAAAGTTTTTTGTAATGCTTCTCTATCAGAAGTTGATAAAGTACCATTTCCTGCTTGAACAGCTAATTTTTTCATCTCTTGTAATACAGAACTTGCCTGACCTAATCCAGCATCAGTGACATTATTTAATGATTGTCCATATGATATATTTTGTTTAGCAGCTTCATAACTAGATAGTTGAGTTCTCATTCTACTTGCTATTTGAAAACCAGCTGGATCATCAGCTGCACTATTGATTCTTTTGCCTGTACTTAATACTTTTGTTAAATGATCGATATTCTGTGTCGCTCTATTTAAATTATTTAATGTTTGTAAAGCCTGAACATTTGTTGAAATTCTCATAATATTCTCCAAGTATTAAATTGTATATTTATTATATCGACCAATATATCATAAACTTTAATTTTTTAAAGACATTTTTTTAGAATTATTGGTTTTTAACTCTTCTACAAGTGGTTTTGAATAATTTAAAAATACAAAAATATCATCTTTAAAGTTTGATAAACCAAATTTTTGTTTAAATTGTTTAAATTTAAGTTCGATAAAAGATAAAACTTTATTTAAAAAATTATTTTTTCTTTGTTGTGAAGTTGCATATTCTGCTATTCTTTCTTCTATTAATAATAATCTTTCTTTAGGTTTATTCATACTTAAGTGCGGATATTTTAATTCTAACATTAATAAATCAGAATCAGGAATTTTATTGCCGATAGACTCTAAAAATTTATCTTTATCTTTTCCAAAAATAAAATCTAATGCAAAATGACCAAAAACCTCATGTTCGAAAGCTTCTTTTAATTGTCTCTTATTATGTATGTATTTAGAGTTAAAAACAACTTTACCATTATATCTATCATATAATGCATCAACTTCTTGTTCTATATGTTCATACGAAAATTTTAAAAATGAATATTCATTATTAAATTTTTCTATATATTCTTGTACTTCTGCAATATTTTTAGTTTCTAATTCTGTTTTTTGTCTATCATGCATTTTTGCACATATCTTTAAATTATCTAATGAATAATCACCATTATTTCCAATCGCAGATTTAATATTTTTAGGATCAAAAACAATATAATGATAAGTGTCTAATTCAGTTTTAAATCTCCATACACCATCTTCATTTAATGCGTCAACTGACAAAACAACGCCATCATACAAATTATGTAAAATTTTTTCATAATCTTTTTTAAATTGAAGATCAATTAATTCTTCTTCTTCGTTTAATAATAAATGAAAATCATAAAAAGAAATATCATAAGTTTCATGTTCTTCAAAATATGAATCAATAATATTATTTAAAGCATGAATATAACTATTATAATTCTCATTATTAGAAAACATATCAATAAATTTTTTATAATTTTGAAAATTTTCATCATTGAAATCAACATCAAAATATATCATTTCTTCAAAACTTTCATTGTCTAAATCGTAATAGTAATAATTAGACATTAATTCTTTAATTTTAAAAAATAAGTTATCATCTTCTTCGATATTGTATTCTATTTCTAGATAATCTTTTAATTGATAAAAAAAAGATGAAGAACATTCAGCTGGATCAATAAAAACACAATGACTATCATAAAAAGAATAAATAGTGTCTTTGTCTAAAAAGGAAGATTTTTTTTCAAGTAAGTTAACTAAATCATCGACGAAATTAGAAAACTTATTATTTTCAGAATAATTTTCTTCTATAAATGATAATGTTTCTGTATTAAATAATCTTAATTTAGTCGAATTATCATCTTTCGTTAAATATAAAGGTTTTTCCATTTTAATAAATACTGGATATATGCATCCTTCATTATTCTTAATTATTGATTCTGCATGTTCTTTTAAAAAATCTTCAAATGTCATAATATCATCTTCTTCAAAATCTTTATATATATTTTTAATACCAAGATGTTCTAAAAGATAATTTGCAGAATCATATGTTAAAGACGCAGAATCAAGAGTTTCGTCGGACATAAATAAATGATCAGTAATATTATTTACATTAAATAAAGTATTATAAAAATCAAAAGAATTATCTTCTAATAGTCGTTGTGTAATTAAATCAATTTTACCAGAAAAATCATTATTTAAATCTGTTTTAACATAATGTTTATTAATATCTTCTGGTGAATTTGAAGTGTAAAATCCAGAAGTAACAAAACAACTATCATGAGACATATTTATTTTTATTTCTTCAATATTAGAATGAAAAGAGCCATGAAATGCAACCAAAGGAAATCCTTTATCATCTAATACTTTACTTCCTTTAGACCATTCTTGTAAATTTTCGTTTAATAAATATTCTCTTCTTTTGCTATCTAAAAATTGTTCTATACTCATTAATTATTTTCCTATTTTTAAACTTTGTGAAGATTTTAAAGTAGGTTGTTGAATTAATCCTACATCATGAATATATCCAGTTGTTTGAAATAAAGACGTTTGTTTCATTTCTTCTGTATATTTTATAGCATCTTCTAATGTCTTAATTGAAGAAACCTCTGAAATAACTTTAGGATCTTGTGATAATGTAATAAAAGAATAATTTCTATTTTCATTAATAGCTCTTTGAACGCCATATTTCATTCCAGTAGAAACACCTTTATCAATAGCAATAATACTATCATGAGCATGTGCTATATCTAATCCTTTATCAATACCTAATTTCCTATCAAATTCATTCGTATCATCAAGCATTTGTGTATAAATAAGATGGGAAGCAGAAGGTGCATATCCTTTATGTGCTAATGAATGAATCACAGCTTGAGCATATTTAACATTATTAAATACATCACCAGCAAAAGGTGATTCTAAAATAATTGTTTTAAAAAAAGTATCTTTAGATTGTTTTGGTGCGTATTCTAAAGGATCAAATATATTTCTTTGAGGTGCCGCATGATAATGAAGTTCATATGAATCATGAGAAATTCTTGAAATTTGTTTTCTTTTTAAATAATCTTCCATATAATTTTGTAATTCTTCAATATTAGGAATCTTTTTAAGGTTTCTTTCTAAAAGTTCTATTCCAGATAATGTTCTAAACTCTAAAGGTTTTTCTGGGAATTGTTTGATAAGATTAATCATACGCTGATTAAGACCTTCATCAATATATACTTGAATTCCTTTTGAATCATTAAGCCAAGCTCTTGCTAATTCATTATATACATTAAATTCTTGTGGATTATGTAAATTAAACATTTGGTGGTACATTAAGTCAGAATCGAAAGGTGATTTTGTATAATTGTCAGCTGGATTCAATAATCCATCTCTCACGGCTTTTCTTGCATATATTCTTTGTTCTTCTAATAAAGTAGGTAATCCACTTAAAGGGTCTGTATTTGTTAATGTAAAATGAAGAGACATAAGTTAATCCTTATTTTTGTTAATATTTTAATTATATCATTAAAAAATAAAAATAAAATATATTAAATAACAAAAAATGTTATAAATAACATTAAATTATATTAAAATATAAGTCTTTTTTAAGGTTTAATAGAGTTATTCTTTGGACATAATAATTTTAATTGAGAATGATATTGATTATAAAGAGGTCTATATTTTTGATGTAAAAAGTTCCATTGTTCTTCTTTTGTTAAATTTCTATTATTTGTATAATCTTCTTTTATATTATTATATAACTCATTACAAGAAGAATAATTAATATGATTTGTTTGAATAATTTGAACAGCAAAATCTAAAAGTCTAATGGAATGCCATAATGATTTTAAAGAAACCATTTCATCAAAATCTTTTTCTAAAATAAGTTTTTTCTTTGCTTTAACATAGCTATTAGATGTAAGCTGCGAAAAGTTTTCTCTAATTAAATCTCTTTTGATAGGTATATTCTTATAACTTTCAAATTCTAATTGAAAATCTGAATGTAAAAAAGTAATTTTATTATGGGGAGTATGGATTAATTCTAATTCTTTGACTTGATTGCTTTCAACATTGTTTTTAAATTTATATTTATCAATAATGAAAAAGTCATAATAAGAATTTACATCAGTATTTTGTATATATAAATCAACGCTATCAACAATAACCATCGCATCAAAATCACTAGATTCTTTGTTTCCATATATAGCAGAACCATAAGGGATCACTGCAAGAATAGGTTTATCTGTCAACTTTCTAATTTCATTTAATATCTCAATATTCATAATTAATCCTTTTTATATATTAAATTATAACATAGATAAAAATATTTTATATTTTTTAATTATATTATTATATATGAAATAATTTATTTTTTCAATACCATTCAAAAACTTAATAAAAAACTATTTAAAATTAAATAGATAATAAAAAATATAAGATAATAAATACCTATTGACACCAATAAAAAATATGATAATAAATTATTATATATATGATAATAATATTTTTAATATAGGATAATAAAAATAAAGTCATATGATAATAAAAAAGGGAGAATCAACATGGATAGTTTTTTTATAATGTTACATAATAGTAGTTTTAGTTTTCTTTTATCAAATATTTTCGGATTATACTTACCTTTAATGATTTCTTTCATATTAATATTAAAAAATGCAAAAGAGATATTTACAAAAACAAATATTCAATTATTCTTCTTAGGTCTTTTAGCAATATTTTTAACAAGCGATCCAATATTAACAGAAGATTTTTCTCAATTACATTTAACAAATTTTGTAGGTATATTATATTTGTTATATTTTGTTTTTTTCAATAAAAAAGATTTAATGAATATTCCAACAGTATTTGTATTATCTTTTTTTGCAATGTGGATTGTAGATGGTTATTATGCTATAACAATGTTTGATTCACATCCTTTTTCTTCAGCTATTGGTGGTGCAGGATTATTTGACGGTTTATTAATAGATCCTTTATTAACAAGTTTAGGGGTTTATGTAGTAAATAAATTAAGAAAAAATCGTATAGAAAAATTATTAAAGAGCGCTTATTAATTCGCTCTTAATAGTTTTAATATCATTCACACATTTTTTATAAACTTCTTGATAAGGAAGTTTGTTGTTTAAAATATAATCACAAGAATCAATATCGAAATTAAATTTTGATTTTAAAAATTCTTTATCAGAATTTGTTTTTATAGCAAGAAATTGAGATAAAACCATTTGTTTTTCTTCAATATGTTGTAATACACTATCCTGTTTAGTTTTATCAGCATTCATAGTAGTTGTGTATACAAAAGATCCACATATCATTACCGCTGAAACCATTGCTTTTAAAGGGAAGTACATTAAAAATCTCCTATCGTTTAAGTGTAATAATTATACCAATAAAAATACAAAAAGTCAATAAAAAAATCAAAAAAAAATGAAATATTTTCTATATTATTATATATTTTTTTAAATAAAAAATAAAAACATAAATCTATATTATTATATAATTTTATATTAAATAATTATAAAAATAAAAATTGGATTTCTTGATTTTTCTTTTTTTGATATAATATAATAAAAAAGGTAAAAAAAATGGAAGCTCAACAAATAATAAAAATAAAAGAGATGTTAACACAAGAAAATTTTTTAACTAACTTAAAAAATTATATCACTAATGAAAATATAGAAATTCAGAATACAACAAATTATGTACAACAGTATACAACAAATATAATATCAACAATAGAAGAACAGCTTTCTGATAAAAGAATGTATGATGCAAGGATGTTTACAGTTGATTTACTTGCTGATTTAAATTCTTTTTATGAAACAAAAGAAGTTGCGAAAGAATGTATTTCTAAAATGAGTTTATTTACTTCTAATGATAAAAGAATATTAATTGATAGTATTTTTGAAGAAGACAATGTATCAAAATTTTTAATATCCAAAACAAAAAAAATAAATAATTTTGATAAGTTATCAAATGAAGAAATGACTGATTTTATAGAAAAAATAATTTTATCAGAAGAATTAAGAAAAAATTTACATAAAAAATATCCATTATCAGAAGAAAATTCTTCTTTTTATATATTCTTTGAAAATTTAATATCTAATGTGTTACCATCTCTTAATTATGAGAATATAGGAAAATTATATGGTTATACATTATCAGGACATCTATTTAAAGATTTTCAAGATGAAAAATTTTTAGAAATATACAAAAATAAAAATACAGACAAATTAATAGAAGAATTAATGTATAGGGTGAAAGATAAACAAATCGGTTTATTTTCAGAACAAACAAATAAATCAGATGACTACTCTATTATATGGAAAGAATTATCTTTACCAGAAGGTTATAAAAAAAATGTATCCAGAGTTAGTCCAGCAGGTTGTTATGATTATTTTATTCAAGATTCAAAGAATGAAAAATTATTTTACGGTATTCAAATACAAGCGATTACAAGGGAAAATGATATTTATGAACATGCAAGAAAAGCCGCTATAGTAGATCGCTCATTAGTTGAATTTAAAAATAGACAAGGATTTGAAATTCAATTCTTAGATGTGCAAAAAGGTCATTCAATAGATTATATAAAAAAACAATATATTAATAATGATTCAAAAATAAACTCAAGTGATATTATAGAGATACAAAGAATAACAGACACGTTATTAAATTCTTTTTTATATCAACAGAATGGCATTTATAAGACAGTGGTTACAGTAGGTGTCAATAAGTATAATGAGGACTTAATAAACAAAAGTAATCCATATGATGATTTTCATAAGTTAGTAAATTATATAGCAGAAGATAAAATAAAAATAGAAAGCAAAAATTCAGATATAACTAAATTAGTGTATGCTACTTTAAAAGCAATTACAGAAGATTTAAAAACAAATGTTGAGTTTTTTAAAAATATGGATAATTTAGTAAAATTACAAGAATCAGTATCTATTGTATCTGAAAAATTTGATAGGCATTCTGATATATCAAATGCCAGTAATGATTTACAAAATGTTATAGAATTTATGCCATTTAATTATTTAAAAAATCAAGCTGTTTTAAATAAAACATATAATGAGTTAAGATGGTATGAAAAACATTTTAGTGTTTTAGAGGCAAGTCAAAATGGTGATCAATCATTAGTATTAAAAGAATCTTTAAACTCTTTTGGTCTAGGGTTAACAAGATTAAATTATATATTTAAAGATTTTATAGAAACAGATGAAAAATTAGAAAAGAGTTTAAAAATAATAGAAAAATTTGCAAAAGAAACTTATTTATCTGATTTATTAATTAATAATGAATCAAATAAAAATTTATTAAAAGATCTAAGAGATTCACTGATATATATAAAAAATAAAGATACAAAATATAATGAAGAAGTATCTATAGGAATTGAAGAACATATTGAAAAATTAAACAGCTTTGAAAATTCATTTTTATCAAGAAAAAGTCCATTGATAAAAGTAATAGATAGAATAGAATTAATAAAAGAAAGTATGAAAGAATTAAAAAATAAAAAGAAAATAAGTAATATGTCTGATTCCATTTTTGATTTAAGTGATATACAAAATGAATATATGAAATCAATAGGAAAAGAAAAAGTTATTGATAAAAGATTAAGAACAAAAAATAATATATAATAATATAACGGAGAAGTTAAATGATAAGTTATGAAGAAATAATCAATAAAGAAAAAAATAAAGAATACTTTAAGACAATAGAATCTTTTTTAAAAAATGAAAGAGAAAATGGAAAAGAAATTTATCCAGAAGAAAAAAATATATTTAAAGCTTTTGAATTAACAAGCTTAGAAAATACAAAAGTAGTTATAATAGGTCAAGATCCTTATCATGGAAAAGGTGAGGCAATGGGATTAAGTTTTTCTGTGCCGAAAGGAATAAAAGTACCTCCATCTTTAAAAAACATATATAAAGAGTTAAATATAGAGTATGGTGAAAAAGAAAGAGTAGATGGAGATTTGACACACTGGGCTGAACAAGGGGTTTTACTAATAAATAGTGTATTGACAGTAGAAAAGGATTTACCCGCATCTCATAAAAAAATAGGCTGGCAAACATTTACGGATACAATCATTAAAGAGATATCAAATCAAAAAGAAAATGTTGTATTTTTATTATTTGGTCAATATGCAGAAAGTAAGCGTAATTTAATAGACGAAAATAAACATTTAGTAATAGTGACACCTCATCCTTCACCATTTTCAGCAAGAAAAGGTTTTTTTGGAAGCAATTGTTTTAAAAAAACTAATGAGTATTTAAAAAATAATAATATAGAACAAGTATTATGGTAAAAAAAAAGCTACTTTAACATAAAGTAGCTTACTAATAAAAGTAGAAACTATTAACAACCAATCGCATAGATTGTTAACGTTGAATAGTATACTAAATATACAAACAAAAGTCAAGAAAAATTTAAGATAGAATATAAAAAATTAAAAATTTTGTTTAAAATTATTATCATTTTCTATTTTTTCTTCTTTATTTCTAAATTGATAAACTTTTTGTTTATCAAATATTTTTAATAATAATTCAGTTGGATAATCTTGATCAGAAATAATATCTTCCGCAGTCATAAATCCTTTATTTAATAAACTATTAATTTGTTGAATAAGTTTATTTTCAAGTAAGGATACTTTTTCATTTTGAATAACCATGTTTTTTTCTTTTTCAATAATTAATTTTAAATTTTTAAGTAAAAGAGAGTTACCTTGATCAATTTTTTCATCCATAATACTATCAAATTTATCTTGTAAGCATTCTATGAATTGTTCAAAAGATATTTTAGGTGAGATATTAAATTCATTCATAGTTTTTAAATAAGCTTCATTGGTTGAAATGTTTTTTCTATCAACAAGATCAAGAATTTGTGATAATAAATTTTTTTCAAACAATGAAATATTTTCTAAAAGTTGTTTACTTTCTGTTTTATATGTTTTGCGAACAAGAGTAACAGGATCTTCATTCAACATAAATTTTTCAATAATAATTTTACCTATATTCCTAATATTAGAATTTAATTTTTCAATATTTAAACATTCTTTGTTTCTTTTAGTATCTGTATTAAATCGAAAATCAATTTTTTCAATGAGGTGTAATGAAGCTAATGGACTTAATTTAACACATCCTAAACCAGAAAAATTTTTACCAGTAAATGCAAGAATATTAATACCAGCTTTAATTTCTTCGTCAGTAAATTTCGAAGAGTATGTATATCTATTTTTTTTGCTTGAAACTTCACCAAAATAGAAAATTTTAAAATTAAAATTAATATTATCAAATATTTTTTGCAAAAATAAGTCATCGATAAAAACAGTAGGAACTAAATCATTCTTAATTTGTTGATAATTAGAAACAACTTGTTTATCAGAAGATAAATGTGGATCTTTATAAATTAAGAAATCTTTACTAATATCTTTCAAAGAGTGTTCTAAAACATAATTTAAATTCTTGTTAATATTTCTATAAAAGTTATCTTTATTTTCGAAGTTAACATCTTGGAAATTTTTTTTAATATTTTGAAGGATATAATTTTGAAAAGATTCGTTATTTTCAAAATAAGAAAATGGTTTAAGTAAATTATCTGAAACATTAGAATATTTATATCTATCTGGGGTGTTAGATTTAGAATATTGATAAATAATGCTTAAAAAAGAGAGTGAATGAATAAAGATACTTTGTCCATCAATTTCTGTTCCTGTAGAATTAGAAGAAAAATTTAAAGAAAAAGTTTTATTTTTTTCACAATACATAAAATAATCATAAATACCTGAAGTCTTTGTTTTGTATTCTATTTTTGAATCAAGAATTTGAAAAGGTTCTGATACGAGCGATTTTTGATTTATTTCATTTGCTATATGAGAAAAAAATTCAAACTCAAATTCATCTGGATTAAGTTTTTTCGCAAGTTTAATTAAAGAATCAATTTCTTTTTTAGAATAGTTTGTTGTTTCTAAAAAAGTATTAATACAACCAATCGCTTCTTTTTTTTGCCATTGTTTATTAACAGAAATATAATCATAAACATCTTTTTGTATAAGATCTTTAATTTTTTCATATGAGTTTTCAATAGGAATATGTTTATAAAGCTGATTAAGGTCTATATTTTCTTTTTGATATGATAATATAATATTTTGAGATATTAAAGAACAAGCATCTTTGTCAAATGAAACTTTATTATCTATGATATCAATTAAAAGATCTGCTGATAAATTAATATCATTTGATATTTTATTTAAAATTCCTATTTTATTACAAACAGAAATAAATGACTCTTTTATTTGTTCAGAATCAAATTTTATATTTAATATATCTTCCAAATGCTCTATTCTTTCACGAAGATAGTCGTGAAGTTCTAATTTATTTTTATTTTTTTTGTTATTAAATAATTTATCAACAAAAAAATCATTTATAATAATTTCTAATTGTTCTTCTACAATCTTTTGATCTGTCATATTGTTATTCTCGTTATATGTAAATTATAACATATAAAGAAAATAATAAAAGAATAATAATAAATTATTTAAACCATATAGAGTCTAAAGAACAAATACTATGAGTTTCTTGAATTTTAAAAGAATCATTGATATTTAGATTGTCAATAAAAATATTTGTTGAATTAGAAAATGTTGATTGTTTTAATTCGTTATTAACAAAAATATCACAAGAACCTGAACTATAAGGATTACCATATATTATTTTAATAGAAGCTTTAAAGGGAATATTTTTTTCAATAAATCCAACTCCATTACCGCTATAAAAAAATAATTTATATCCGTTGGTTAAATTTACATTTAATGTATCATAAGTATTTCTAAAAGAAGTAACAGAGTGAGAATAACCAGCGCCAGTTAATTGTGTATATACATTTATTAATGAACCATATGGATTTTTAACAAAATAATTTGAATCAAATTCGTCATACAAAGTCCAGCCGCCATCGTTCATATCACAATAAACATTTTTATTAGAACCATTAATATTTAATAAATAATCACCATTACCTATTGATCTTCCAGCATCAAGTATTTCTTTGCAAGAACTAAACACTAATGGTTTTGTTCCTTCAACTTCTTGTTCAAAATTTTTTTTAATAATTCCATTTAATTCTTTTTGGTCTACAACATCACCATTAATAGAATAAGTATATGTATCTATTGTGTGAACATCACACTCTTGAGTTTGTTCAACCATTTCATCTGTAAATTTGGTATTTGTTTCAGGATTCCATTCAGTACAGTTAG
>JACCDS010677705.1_pt1 | contig 12465 bp, 26 predicted proteins | sample 7446441 | NCBI WGS metagenome assembly JACCDS01 (sample SAMN15323445, study PRJNA562643) | freshwater metagenome | isolation source: river surface water | place: USA:Blue River Watershed | collected 2017-08-17
GAAGATTTGACCCACTGCCCCCGAACCGTGCCGTCATCTGCGTAGTATGTTGAAACGCCCTTGACTATGTATCCCGGCGGCACCTGATGATTCATATCAAACTCTGGCGCTAACCCAGATTTGGCTGCCTTCTTCTTCAGTCTGGTCAAATGCTCCTGAAGCGAGTCAACCCGCATTCCTAGTTTGTTTGCCGCTTCCTGCTGGCTGGAACATTTGTCCAACATGTCTAGCACTTCGTGCTGTCGTACCGTAGCGAACTCGCGCAGGTACTCGTAATTGATTCTAGCCATTAGTGGTCTCCAGAAATTTCATCTTCTCAACCAATAAACAAAAGGTTTCCATGTCCATCTGGATGAGATGTCCGCGCACATCTAACAAATAAATGTCTGCGCAGTCAAGCACAAATGTCCAAGGCTTGCGGCTTTGCCTGTAAGCGAGCACTGGCACCCCATCCTTCGCCTGCTTCTGCGCCTGCTCCCACCAGTCCTTGACAAGCAACCTTTCCTGACGCTTTACTTCCAGACGGATGCGACCCATGTCGATGCAGTCAGCGCCTCCACATCGGCTCTGAGTGATGTTCCGTTCAAACTTCTGACCGAGTCTTTCGCTAAGCAAACCAAGCACTTCCCGCTCGCCGGTCGCTCCCTTGACTCGTTGTGACTTACCCATATTGACACCTCAGTGTGATGTGATAATATGCCCACCAATGGGAACGATTGTACCCTATCGGAGACCACATGAAGATTACGAACAAGTTCTGCTTGCCGCAGACTATCGTCAACGCGCTTGAGCGTCCAACGTACAGCAAGGGCAAAGCAGACATATCAGTTACAGAACTGATTTCGCCTCCGCAACTTGTAGCCCTCAAGCGCATACACGCAGATGAACTGGAGTCCGATGCGTCGGACATGGTGTGGAGCCTGTTCGGCTCTGCCGTGCACACCATCCTTGAGCAAGGCGCAGATGACGAGCATCTTTTAGAAGAACGCCTGTTCCACCGTGTACACGACTGGACGGTGTCCGGCGCGGTAGATGTGCAGCGGCTGCGCGATGGCGGTGTTGACATTCTCGACTACAAGGTGGTCAAGGCATACAGCGTGATGAACGAGAAGATTGAGTGGGAGATGCAATTGAATTGCTATGCCTACTTGGTGCGTCACGTTAAGAAGATGCCCGTGCATTCCCTTGCAATCGTTGCGATTGTTCGTGATTGGTCGCGGCGTGAAGCGCAGCGTTCGGCTGACTACCCGCAGTCGCCTGTCGTTGTGGTGCCGGTCAATCGTTGGTCTGATGAAGAACAAGATGCCTATGTAGAAGAGCGCATAGGACTGCATCAGCAAGCCTATGCCGCGCTGCATATCGGCGGTGAGGTACAACCCTGCACCCCACAAGAAATGTGGGAGAAGCCGACCTCATGGGCATTGATGAAGGAAGGAAGGAAGACGGCAGTCAAGGTGCATTGGGACAAAGCGCCGGAAGTGCCGGATGAAAAGCATTACGTAGAAGTGAGAGACGGGGAACGTACTCGGTGCAAGTCGTTTTGCCCTGTGAACAAGTTCTGCACCCAATGGAGCCAATATGAAGAATCTGCTTAATGCGTTGCAAGCCGCCGCCTGTTGTGTCGGCTACGTCCAGAAAAAAGGGCGCAACGAATTCCAGAACTACAACTACGTTACCGAATCGGACGTGGTTGCGCAGACCCGTGAGGCACTACTGGAAAACGATATCGTCATTATTCCTTCGGTGGATTCTGTATCGCATGACGAGTGGGGTAACACGAACATCATCGTGACCTATACCGTGCACCACACTACGTCTGGGGAAAGCCTGACGTTCCGCATGGCGGGCGCGGGCAATGACCGCAACAGCAAGGGCGTGGGCGACAAGGGCATCTACAAGGCGCTGACCGGCTGCAACAAATACGCTTTGCTCAAGGCATTGCAACTGGCAACTGGCGATGACCCCGAGGACGAGAAGAGCGAACCCGCTCCGAAGGCCGCCGCTCCGGTTGCGCCGAAGGCCGCTCCGAAGGAGCAGGCACAGGTGGATTCTAGCGAGCCTACACCCTACGTCATTGAGCCATCAAAGATGGACAAGGACACGTTTGTTGAGGATGTGAAGAACATCATCATGCTGTTTATGAACGACTGCACGACCGCTAACAACGTGCGCAAGTTCTACACCATCAACACCGACACCATCAAGTTGATTGAGAAGCGCGATTCGGCGGCTGCGGCTGAAATCGTTGCGGCATTCAAAGCAAAGGCGCAGCAACTCGATAAGGAGAAGTCCAAGTGAAGTACACAAACTCAGGTGCGCTCTGGAAGCGTCAGAAGAAGAATGACAAGGCACCGGATATGGGTGGCGAACTGCTGCTCACGCAAGACCTTATTGACTCGCTCCCGCGTGACGAGGACGGTGACATTCGTCTGGAAGTAAGCGCATGGGTGCGTCAGACCGCGAAGGGCGAGTTCCTTTCGCTCAAGGCGGCAAAGCCATACAACGCTGCGCCGTCGCGTCCTGTAACTGCCAAAAAGGATATTGAAGAAGATGAACTTCCCGACCCGTGGGCATGAACGAGTGAAACTCAAGAATTCTGTCGTACAGCGAATCTTTGCCCTGCGCAAAGATGGCTACACCTGTGCGCAGATTGCCAAGATGACCAATACCGGCGAATCGACTGTCGCCCGATATACGTCCGACTGGTATCAGCAACAAAAGAAGGATGGGTTTGTTGCTCATCGTGGCATTGGCGCGAAGATGCAAGAAGTGCGCATCGCCGCTACCAAGGCACCTGAGCCTGAGCCGAAGAAGGCAAAGCCGAAGAAGGCTGCGCCCAAGGTCAAGCGCAGCAACCCACCGAAGAACAATCAGTTGCCTGCCGAAACGATTGAGTACATCAACAAGATTTACCAATCGCGCAATACGGCAAAGGGAACGTTCTTGGGCAACCTTTTCATCCGCATCGGGAAATTTTTCGGTGGACACGATTCAGTTTGAAGGCGTCAAGGTCGCCATCAAACAAGACCGTACTGGTTATGTATTGACATTGTGCATACATCCTGACGAGATTCCCGAAGAACTGCTTCGGGATTTCGTCGGGGCCAGATACCAAATTGTCATGGTGCGCGTGGATGAAAACGAGCAGCCTTACAAGCGCAACAAACCGAAGACCATTTCCAATCAGGCCGCCATCCTGTGCAAGGACCAAGACTTCCAAAGGTTCTTGGTCGAGGGCGGAATGGCATGGGATATGTCAGAAAAGTCTGCGGATTCCTTCATCAAGGAAACGTGCGGCATCAGCAGCAAATCGCAGTTAGATGTTGAGCAAGAAGCAGCAGAAACATTCAACAACATAGTCGGGGAATTCAACGAATGGAAAACGAACAGTTAAAGCCTCATTGTGTGAATCTGCCGATTGGGATTGTTTCCCAAATCAGAAACAAGCACAGAACTAGCGCATCGCAATTCATCCGCAGCGCCATTGCCAATGCCCTGTCCGGCAACAATGCCTATGAAGATGGCTACAAGGCGGGCCTGAGCACCGCGTCAGAAATCGTGCTCAACAATCGTTGGGCTAACCGCCTGCTGATTGGCGAACAGGTGACCCTGGCAAATGTTCTTGCAGATGAAATCAAGGGGCAAACAAATGATGGCGAGTGAACACAAGGCGGTTAGTTTGATTGACCAGATTGAAGACTGGTCTTTCTACCTTCAAAAGATTGTTCACTTGGAAAAAGAAGCGCACCAGTTGTTAAACCTCAAAAAGTACCAAGAGGCAGAGAATGTTCTTGCCGAGATTGGTCACTGCTCACGTATGGCACGTGTGTGGATTTCATGTCAGGAGACAAAATAATGTCGGACTTTATGCAACGCCAATACGATGTTTCGCAGCAGTTGATTAGCGCAATGGTCAAGGATGCCGAATACAACCGTCAGTTGTCCGACCTTCGTGCGCACTACGAGTCGCTGCTGCAAGAACGCGACCGCAAGATTGCCAAGTTGGAATCGACGCTTGAGGCAATGCACGTGCTGCAAGGAAATTAAATGAGCACGTTTCATTACTTGGTTGCAAATGTTGAGCAATGGGCGGGGGAGCGCGGGATTATTGAGCATTCAAACCCGCAATCCCAACTGCTCAAAGCCGCGAGCGAATTGGGCGAACTGTGCGATGCAGAAATCAAAGCCTCGCAATTTGAGCAGCAAGATGCTGTGGGCGATGTGCTTGTTTGTTTGATTATCTATTGCCGCATGAAGGGCTACAACATCGAAGGCTGTTTGGCACATGCATATGACGAAATCAAAAACCGCAAAGGAAAGATGTCGTCAGGCGGTGCCTTTGTAAAAGATGAATAGATATTGAATAGATAATGCGGGCGTAACTCAGTTGGTAGAGTAGCGGACTTTTAATCCGTAAGTCGTGGGTTCAAATCCCACCGCCCGTACCATAACAGAGGACAAAATGAGTGACTTTGATAAATGGGAAGCCGGTAAACAACTTACGCCAGAGGAAGAGCCTGAGTACCTGAAAGACTTTTGCGCCTACCTTCGTGAGCAACAAACCCTGAGCAACCCGCGTGAGCAAGATGGTATGGGCATGGTTTGTGAAGTTGTGCCAGACGAAATGGCGGCGCATGCAGCAGATATCATTGAAGAACTGCTTGAGCGAGTTCAGAAACTTGAATACGAACTGCAAGAGGCTCGCAGTGTTTAACCCATTCGCCAAATTGTTTGATGAGCGTTGGGAAAAAACAGAAATACTTGCCGCCAATTTGTTTGTCAGTCTGGCCAAGCAATGTCCGCCAACAACAGCAGCACGAGCCGCGTTTGACTACGCGGAGGCATTCATGTCAGAAACCGAAAAAAGGAAGAAGCGCCATGAGCAACGAAAAAAACGTGATTGATAGGGTTGAAACTCAAAACCTGCGGGATTACTTTGCCGCTCACGCATTGGCGGCCCTGATTGGCTTGATTGGCAAGAGCAGCAACAGATATGAAATCGCGCAATGGGCCTACAACATGGCTGATGTAATGCTTGAAACGAGGACAAAGCCTGAATGAACTGCCCAAAGTGCAATGGCGGCACAAAGGTTGTTGACCGGCGAGGCACAAGACGCAGGCGCGAATGTTTGGTTTGTCAACAGCGCTTTACCACCCTTGAGGTATTGCCGGAAGATGTGGTCAAGAAGTTTGAACCGCGTGACGAGCCGGCTGTACAGACGGTAAAGATTGCCAAACCGAAGGCTGCGCCAAAGCGCACAAATCAGATAACAATTAGTGCAGTAAAGCGTAACGCTGATGCGAGGCGCAAGATTGAAGAACTGCGCGAATTAAAAGATTTTGGCGATTCGTTCATGGACCCCGACTTCGACTATCTGCCAGAGCGTTGGTAAGGACAGCCAGAGTGGCGGAATAGGTAGACGCAGCACCTTTACAAAAGGATTTTTTTAGCGCACAATTGTGTTTACCAAATGCCGAGTTGGCGGAACTGCAATACGCAGCGCACTTAAAATGCGCCGGTCTTAGACCATACGGGTTGGACTCCCGTACTCGGCACCAACAAAAGGTGCGCTATGAAAATTTATGGGCCGTATTTAAGAAAAGACAATCGTCTGATAATCGTCATTAATCATGGCGACAGAATGCAAACACTTAGTTACCCAAAGTATTTGATGGAACAACATTTGGGCAGGAAATTGTTGTCGCACGAAACCGTGGACCACATTGACAACAATCCACTAAACAATGATTTATCAAATCTTCAGGTGCTTTCGCTTGCTGAAAACATTAGAAAGTCACATCCAGTTGCTAAGCGCGTTGAATTGACTTGCAAGTGCTGCGGAAAATTATTTAAACGAAGGGCGGCTGTTCACAAAAGAAATTTAGAAGTGCGAAAGGTTGATGGCCCATTCTGTTCAAAGTCGTGCGTTGGAAAGACGCACAATTAAAAAGACCGTGCCGGTTCGATTCCGGCCTCTGGCACCAAGGAGACAACAATGAACAAGTGGATGGAGAAGGCCATCACCAATGGTACGCCAGAGTTTCGGGCCTATGCGGAATACGTCATTGAGGCTATGCCTGACGTTACCTTGCCCGTGCTGCGCGAGATGTACAAGTACAACGCCAGCGTCCGCGAATATCAAAACACCATTTCTGCTATGCGAGCGCGGTTGAAGGTGAAACAATGAGCAAGGTCATTCCATTCTCCGGCATCACAAAACTAGACCTAGACCCCGACACGGTTCTTGAGAACAACAAAGGATTGCTTGAAGGCGTGGTCATTATGGGTTGGGACAAGGATGGCAATGAAGTATTTGCATCTTCATACGCGGATGGTGGCACGGTGTTGTGGCTATTGAAGCGCATGGAACTGCTACTGCTAACTATTTCGGAGGGCGAGCAATGACCCGCGATGACATTCTCCGCATAGCGCGGGAGTCCGGTCTCGAGTTCCACGATGAAATCAGTGACCCGTGGACAGTGTTGTTGCCGGAACTGACCCGCTTTGCCGAACTGGTCGCCGCTGCGGAGCGTGAGGCTTGCGCGAAGGTCATTGAGGAATGGAATACCGCCATGACAGACAAATTCGCCGCTGAAATCCGAGCAAGAGGAGAGCGATGACACCTGACAGACAAAAAGAATTTATTAAATTAATAATTCCCGGCCTTACCGCTTTGTTTGGTAGAAAAGGAGCAAAGCGACTTAAAAACAGCAGGCAGCGTAAAAAGAGGCGTGCGGCATGGCGCATTCAAAATGAAAAAGCATAGTTGCTACAACAGAGAACCGTTCAAACAAACACTGCAAGTGCAATCTGGTTGGACGGAAGATGGAAGGCGTTTGATGAAGTGGATTCCATTTGTTATGTCAATGGACTGCGAATACATAAAGGAGCATAGCGATGACGCAGGTTGCACCGGATGTAAATGGAGCAAGGGTGTGGGTACAGTTGGAATGGGAGCAAGTTGATGCGATGATTGCGAAGGAACTCAGGGAGCACATTGAGATTACCGTTCGCGATATGCATGCGGCAAAGAATGGGGAAGGTTGGGTGCACCCTGATGATGTCGAGTACAACTTCAAGTTGCTTCCCGCTTTGCTTGTCGTGTATGAACATTGGGCCGGTGAAGACGAGGCCAACAAACTCAAGGAAGAAATCAATGCCGATGAAATTATGCGAAGCGCCGAGTGATGTGCGCATCAGGGTCATTGACGATGAGCACAAGAAACTGACTGGCAAGTACATGGAAGTTAACTTCCACCATCTTGACGGTGCATACAGTTACTGCACGGATGACGAGGGCAATCCTGTTCACCTTGCGGTCTGGACCCCCGTGGAGATAGTCAAATGAAAATGGAATGCATCAGTTTTAACGAAGAAACCAATGTCATCGAACTTGAGGTTGATGAGGAAGCAAAACAGTTTCTGATTGATTTTGCTTTCAATGAACTATTGAGGAAAGCCCTTGGAACAGAAATATCAAACCTATCAGGTGATTGCTCTTCTCCAGAATCGTGAGGCGTATGACAAGTATGACCTTGCTTTTGAACTGGAGATGCACCCCAAAACGGCTATGCGCCATCTGAAAGAACTTTGGGCGCTAGACCTTTTGTACATTTGTTCATGGGAAAAGGAGCATCAAAGTTTTCACCCGGTCTATCGTTGGGGCAACAAGCCAGATGTTGAACGCCCCGCTGCGCTTACTGGCGCAGAAGTTGCCAAGCGTTATCGCGAAAGGAAGAAGAATGCCAGACATGGTCAACAATCCACCGCACTATAACCAAGGCGGTATCGAGTGTATTGACGCCATCAAAGCGGCCTGTGTTGGGCTTGATGGATACGAAGGATATTTGTCCGGCAGTTGTTTAAAATACCTTTGGCGCTGGAAGCATAAGAACGGCGTCGAAGACTTAAAGAAGGCACGATGGTTCTTGGATAGATTGATTCAAAACAATGAGTAAGAAGTCTGCATGTAAAGCAAAACTGCGTTACGAGTCGGAAGAAAAAGCAAGAGCGGCGGCTGATAGGGCCGCTGCTTTTTATGCGGAAGAAGTCAAAATTTACCGCTGTCCCGTTTGTCAGGGATGGCATACTACCAAGCGTAAGTAGTTTTTGTTTGCGAGGTGGCTATGCAATTACCGAAGTTAAACGATGCTTTTCTCGGCCTTTCCATCCACAAAGACGTTCTCCTACCAGTCTACGACCTAAACAAATGCGTAAGCATGTTGGCCGACGCTGGATTTTCCGAAGATGAAGCACTGTCAGTTTTGAACAATTCTAATTTCCAGCACGACTTTGGCGCTGTGAAACCTGTTTTCTGGCTTGGCAATCCCGAGGTAACTCAGGACACCATGCATTGAAAAAAACGGACCGCGCACACATGGACAGTGTGGCGCAATTAGGGTGCATACTATGCATGCACATGGGGAACGAAGGTACCCCTGCCGAGATACACCACATTAGGGAAGGGCAGGGTATGAGCCAAAGGGCATCAAACTTCTTAGTGGTGCCTTTGTGTCCAGAACATCATCGCGGCAATAGCGGCGTTCATGGTCTGGGTGAACGTGGATTTTACACTAGATATAAATTATCAGAACTGGATTTGCTTGCAATGACAATCGAACAACTAGCGAGGAAAAAATTGTGAACACATTCGTATGGTTCAATTTGCTTATGATTAGTTCGGGTCACGTTTACTGGTTAGGGGCATTTGAAACATACGAAGAGTGTCATGCAGTGCAAGTGCAGTACGAAGAGCAATACCCCAAAGATGTTTTCTACTGTCCGTACACGAAAGTAGAACTAATTTAATCTTCTTCTTCTTCCTGATTCAGCCAACTCACGCCCTCAGTGAGCATGCGCTGCTTCTTGGGAATGCGCAGACCCCTGACCATTTCTTTCTTGGCGGCTTGTGTGGCCTTCAATGAACGACTCAGCGTGTCGCCAGTGATGGGGTCGCCGGAGTAGCGCTTGTTGTACTTCATAATCTGTTCGTTGATTTCTTCAAGCGCACCAAAGTCACCGCTGCGTACAGCAAGGTTGAACCGCATAAGGATGCGCTTCTTCTCCAGATTGGCACGGAACATCACGCCACGCTTCTCCGCCTGCTGCTTATATTCCAATGACAAACGCATGGGCGAGAATCCAAGGAAGGCCAGAGCCTGCTCGGATGTCGAGAACTCATCAAGAATGGTGTCGCCCTTCGGGGTTATAGCGCCTTCTTCTGCAAAACGTCTTGCTTGTAATGGTGCTTTGATATTGTTTGGCACCATCTTTTCAAACCCGCGTTCTACCTGACCCTGCTCCATGAGGGTCATACCCTGAACGAAGTTTGTTGCCAATCCAACAATCGGGCCGCCCAGCGACAGGAAGAAACTCTTTGTTTGGTCGAGTTCATCTTCTGCCGGGTTCGGATTGCGGAACCACAAATTGTCCATGCCAACTCTGGCGTTGAAGTCTGCACCGGTAACATACGACAGCGGGCCGTAAGCGATGGCCTGAGCCATGTTATCTCCGAATGTTTCGACCAACCATTGCTTGAACTTCACTTCTGTCGGCACATCCTTGTCTTCCTCGTCATCGTCCCCGAGCAGGCTCGTCAGGCCCATGACAGCCATGATAAGCGGGGTCGGAAGGCCCAACACACCAGCGAACATTGCCTGCATACCCATGACGCCTAGCAACAATTTGCCAGCCTTCTTGGAGTCGTCAATTGCCTTTTGTTCAAGCGGCGTTCCCTTCCAGCGAGCACGCAGCACCTTTGACCAAACGCGCAAGCCGTTCAGAAGGAACGTGGTTTCGGCAACCGCATAACTCTTGAACATGAAGATGACTTTGCCCAGACCGCCAAGGCTGCCCATGAATTCAGAACGATTGGCTTCGCTGTAGTTGAAATGTGATTGGTCAACAATTTCAACGGCACGCTGGATGGATTGTTTGTGGCGCTCTTCGATGGGAAGATTAGGTTGTTCCTTAGCCAACTTTTCCATTTGCAGGCGATAGGAAACAATCCCGGTGGTGGTGCGGTTAAGGATTTCTGCGCCGTGGAACATCATGGAGATGAAGCGCATGCCCACTTGAACCGGACTGCCTGCCATCGCGACTCGGTCTGTTGCACCAGCCAAGTCCATCGCCTGACTGCGCGTAATCACGCTTTGGTACAGCGTGTTGATGGCATCAATCTCGCGTGTGTATTTGTCTTTTTCTTTCTGGCTCTTTGCTTCCTTGCGCAACTGTTCAAGCGTGCGCGTCATATCAAAGATGCCGCGAATACCTTTGTCTGCCTGAAGCACGCCCTCAGTAGCAGACTTGCTGCCAATGATGTCCTTGAAGTCATCAAGGCTAGGCGACTCAAAGAATTGTTTGTAAGCACGCGCAAACTCTTTGGTGGCCCTGTCGTAGCCAAAGTTTGTCCCCATGATTGGGAACGCATGAGTAAAGTTCTGCGCAAGGTTGGTTGCTGCCGATGCTGCTGTACTCAGGTAGTACAGGAAGCCCACCTGACCAAGCCCGCTAACCAATACACCAGTATCGTCAGGCCGCCAGATTTGTTTCTGGCGCTGCTCGCTATTAATTGACTGGAATACTTCAGCAGCCCACACCGCATTCGGGTGATTCTTCTTGCTCAGGTCATCGACAAACGTGCGGATGTCATTAAGCCTGCGGGCAGTTTCAGCGCCCCATTCAAGCCGTGCCATGTGATACGCGCTATGGAACGCATTCTTCTGGAACGCACGCAGCGCATCGCCGCTGTATCCGGGAACATTTGCGCGGTGCAGGAATTGTTTGCGCATCGACAACTCTGGCAGGTTTGCAAGATACAACTGCCAAACGCTGTCCTTCAGTTCGTCAATTTGTGCCTGACCCATGAAGCCGCCCTTGGCTTGGTCAAGCGAATCCATAATCTTGCTGACAAAGTCAGACGCGCCCAACTCACCTTGCAGGGACGCAATCTTTTTGCCCACCTCGATGTTTGTCACGCCCGGAGTGGACATGATTTTGCTTCTGAAAGTGTCTTGGTCTGAAGCGTTTTCAAACATCTCAAACTTCGTTTGTCCGCCCTCGACATACCGCACCCAATAGTCACCAAAGCGGGTAAGCGGGAAGTACGGTTCAATCTGGTTGTAGTAGTTGTACTTCTTTTTCAGTTCTTCGATAACCAGTTTGGCCCGAGCCGGTTCTTTGACAGATTCATTGACCCGCTTTTCAAGCATCTTGAAGAAGTCTTCAAAGCGGTTGCGGTAGAAGTTGCGCACATCGACATACAACTTTTTGTATGGTGCGGGCAGCGCATCAAACATACGCTGGATTTCAACTTCTTCCTTGGTCTTTGGTGCGCGTTTGTTTTTGTTACCAGCATCAGGCGACGGGTCGTAGCGATAGTAAGTCGCCTTGTTCATAACCGTCGCGGTGTTGTTTCCGTCTTGCAGCGAGCGAGCGTTTAGGCGCTGCCATTGTTCGGCGATTGCGGTTGACTCTTGAATGTACTTATCGCGCCCGCCCATCATCTTGCGGATGGAGTCATAGTAGGGGCGGATGGGAAGGTCGTCGCCAAACACATCTGCCAGACCGCTTAACTGGAAGAATTGCAGACCTTTATTTCCGTAATTAATCAAGAACTTACGAAGCGGACCCTTGGACTCTTGAATGGTTGGGGTGTTGTTAATGCCGAAATTAAGCACGTTGATGCCAGCCTTTGCCGATTGGAAAGGCGTGGCAAACATCGGGTCTTGATTGGGCTTGTAAGGCTTGGATGCGCGGCTGATGGCCTGCGACATCTTGGTGCGAGGAAGTTGCAGAGCATACTGGATGCGTGCGTCATTGGGCGCAAACTGACCATTGTTGCCGACAGTAGACTTGATGTTGTTGGGGCTGAATACAGCAATGTTCTTGTAGCGCTGACCACCAAAATTTTCTGCGGCATAAAAACCATCAAAGCCCAACTTCTTGATGGCGGCAATTATTTCACCCCTTTCAATAACTGGCCAATGGCCAATCGAAAGGTTGTCGCGCAGTTCTTTTTCCGTGTACGACTGCGGCTTTTCATACGCAACGTAATACTCGTCTTCCAAGGTACCGTCTTCTTTGAGCGTTGCAACCTTTGCGTAGGGGTGCAGCACATACTCAAATCTAGGCATCATTTGCGGGCCAAAGCCAATCTTGGTCTTGCCCTGCATCACTTCTTTCATAACTGCTTCAACGTGTTCCGGATTTTCATAGTCAAACGGATTCTTGACGTTTAAATAAACTGGATATGCAGCCCCAGCCTTTACGCCAAGTTCGCTGATTTGTTGGTGAGACGCCTTGTAGGTTAAGAATGTATTGAGAGGCGCAGGGTTTGGTGCAAAGAAAATTGCCTCCGCCGTGCCTTTCTTAAACTTTTCAATATCCGCCATGCTTGCGTGATAGAACACACGCGGGCGGCCCTGCTCATCAACAAGCGTGCTGTCACCAAACCAGCGCCAGAA
>JACCDS010157450.1_pt1 | contig 12462 bp, 9 predicted proteins | sample 7446441 | NCBI WGS metagenome assembly JACCDS01 (sample SAMN15323445, study PRJNA562643) | freshwater metagenome | isolation source: river surface water | place: USA:Blue River Watershed | collected 2017-08-17
AACGCGCCAAACAATCCATGCTAGCCCTCATCGACGAAGCACTGAACTTTATTGAAGATGAAATTGTAAAGCAGGAAAGTGCAAAATAATTTCCACTCGAAATACAAAAAAACCAAAAGGCAGAACGCAAGTTCTGCCTTTTTTATTATCGAATAAAAATACCGAAACCTCGCTTGGCATACGCATGTTCAGTAGGTATTTATAGCCGCCAGCAATGAGATGGCGTGGTTATTTCACCGTACAATATGCTTCTAGAAAATCGGTATGTGACGGCATTTTTTTAACCGCGTTTGCAATTTTCTCCTTCATGGATATCAGGCCGGAAAATATTTTCTCATCACTGATGACATGAGGAAAATGATGGTACCCCTGAGGCACTATTCGCTGCCCCGTCATCACCTTCAGCCAGGACGTTACGCCAAAGACTTCATCTGAATTATGGTGCACATAACCCGTGGCTCTAAATAATTCCAGTCGCTCCGCAAGAGAATCCGGAATCGCCATATCGCGGCAGTCACGCCAATAAGGGGTATCATCGCGCTCGGTTGCCTTGTAGTGCAATATAATGAAATCGCGAATATTTTCATATTCGATACGCGACAACTCATTGTAACGACGGATCAAATATTCGTTGCATCCCTCAAAGGGAAATAACTTTAATAGCCTGTGCACACCTATTTGAATCAAATGTATGCTTGTTGATTCCAATGGCTCCACAAAGCCACCTGCCAACCCTATAGCAACACAATTTTTTACCCAAGCTTGCTTTCGTCGTCCGGTGTTGAATTTAAGCAAGCGGAGTTCCGCTCGAATATCCCCATCCAAATTCTGCAACAGGGTATTCCTGGCATCCTCATCAGAAATGTATGCACTGGAATACACATGACCAGTACCTTGACGATGCTGCAGCGGAATTTTCCACTGCCAACCGCTATCGTGAGCAATAGCGCGCGTATAAGGAGGAATATCACCGGAAAATTCAGTCTGCAAAGCAACAGCACTATCATTGCGCAGCCACTGCCCCCACTTCTCATAACCGGCGTTTAATGTTTCTTCAATCAGTAATCCACGAAACCCGGTACAGTCGATGAACAAATCGCCTTCAATAGCAACACCGGATTCCAATACCACTGACTCAATAAAACCATTGTCCAGATGCTGCTTAACCTGAACGATTTTCCCTTCAATACGATGAACGCCTTTCTCCTCGCTAAGCTTACGCAAAAATTTCGCATATAACGCAGCATCAAAATGATAGGCATAGTTAAGTTTTGGATTTTCAGTAATTGCAAACTTATGGGACTTGGCTGCCTGTAACTCAAAGCATATATCGTCAAGCTCACCGTCATAACCACGTGCTTTGGCAGCCAACCAGTAATGGTAAAAATCACCAATCCAGGAAGCGTTTCCAAACGAACCGAATGGGTGAATATACCTGTCGCCCTTGCGCGCCCAGTTCTCAAAGGAAATAGCAAGCTTGATACTGCCTTTGGTAGCACTTAAAAATTCTTGTTCATCAATACCGTGAATTTTATGGAAAGAACAGATAGTGGGAAATGTTGCCTCCCCAACACCCACTGTGCCAATTTCAGCGGACTCAATTAATGTGATATCCAACAAGGTTCCAAATTGCCGCGATAAGGCAACTGCCGTGCACCACCCGGATGTTCCACCACCAGCAATTACCACTTTTTTTATTGTTTGAGACATATCCCCCCCTGGGATCAAATTATATTAACGCTAAAGCCAACACGCCTTGGCTTTAGCGCCTTGTTTTTTACCTTGGTGGAAGCGAGTGAAGCAATCAAAAGCCAATAAATTTAGACTATGGATAAACCATGACAAAGACGGGAGACAGGTAAGGATATGTAGAGGTTATTCGCAAAAACATTACCCATATAACACTTAAAATTTTTTATTAGCAAAAAACGATGGCTACGCATAAAACATATCTCACACGAAAAATGACCCTATAAATTATTGACCGGCAATAGGTGAAATTTTTTGTTAAGACTTTCCATATCACCCAAGCGCACCTGTTATAGTCACATTGAAATTAATATTTTCTTTGATTGGAAATCTTACTATGCAAAAAATACAGCGGCTTTTTTTGATATTCATGCTATCCATGGCTACGTCAGTGTTTGCTGATGAACCGACAAAACGTCTTATTGAAAATGGTGGAAGCGGAAAATTTCCTGCCATTATGCTGACCGAGGCATCACTTCCCACACATACTATTTTTCGCCCGCAACAGCTTGATGCTGTTTCAAGCAAAAAAGGTTCAAGTAAGGAAAGTTTACCTTTAATTGTCTGGGGCAATGGCGCCTGTTTTGACTCGCCATTCGAGCATGTCAATTTTTTAAATGAGATTGCATCACACGGCTTCATGGTGATTGCCATAGGCACACTGCCAAAAGAAACGGGAGAGCAAAACAAAGAACGATCAACCTCCGCAAAATTAACCGCCGCGATTGACTGGGCTGTCGCTCAAACTACAAACACCGACAGCATTTACTTCAAAAAAATTAACACCAAAAAAATTGCCGTCGCCGGGATGTCCTGCGGTGGACTGCAAGCACTGGAAGTTGCGGGCGACCCGCGTATCTCCACATTAATTGTCGCCAACAGCGGTATATTTATCGAGCCTATGCGCGGAAATGCAATGCCAATGATGCCGCAACTGGACAAAACCCATCTGCAAAAAATCCACACACCCACCCTCTATTTACTCGGTGGCCCTTCTGATATTGCCTATAAAAATGGTATGGATGACGTAGCTAAAATAAATCATGTGCCTGTTTTTATCGCCAACCTGGATGTTGGCCACGGCGGTACCTATGCCCAACCACATGGGGGAGAATACGCAAAAGTCGCAACTGCCTGGCTTAACTGGCAACTAAAAGATGATAGGAAGTCTGGAAAATTATTCACCGGGAAAAAACCGCAACTCGCCACAAAACCAGGCTGGGTTGTTGATAAAAAGAATATGGATTGATAAACCCTGCTCAAGCTCAGTCAAATATAAAAAATCGATGTAATAAAGCGGGTAGCACTTGCGCGCTACCCGCCTCTAGTCAATATTAGTGAATGGATTTGAGTTGGAAACGTTGACCGTCGCTGCTCAGCCATTGGGCTTGTGCGAAATTAGCGTGATCAGCAATGGCGCCATGGGCCAAGTCCAGCACCAAGGCGCTTTTGCGATTGACAAGTTTAACGGTGCCATCAGCCAGGAATTCCACTTGCCATTGTGTATAGTCTTCACCGCATTGCGCTAATTCGACATTGCTGCCGGGGACAATCGATTTTCCGGCAACCGCCATACACAGCTGTGTATTAGCGCTGGATTGGATATAAAAATAGCCTTCATTAGCCGCCGTTATATTCCAGCGCTGACCGACGCTATTTTGCCACTCGCGCTGTTCGATATTACTGCCCGGCACAATGCTATTAGCAGCAATGGAAATGGCCCTGCCGCTTTGGATACTGGTGATGGCAAGCTCATGTTCCGGTTGCAAACGCCATTGCACGCATGCCGCTTTTTCTGTAACAAACTGAGGAATATCATCCACTGATTTTGCTACTTCTTTTGGCTTAGGCTCCTGACAATTTGCAAAACGCAACTCTTCCTGGGTTTGTGCATTTACCAGTGTTACCCAGCCGAGCAAATGCGGTTTTACTTGCCACTGCTGGCAGAGTTGGTTATGCCACGGCAAGGCGGCTAATTCGCCTGTTTTATCCAAATCACATTGCGCAGCACCAGCCGTTAAAAATAGTCCGCTACTATTTACTAAACGGTAATTGCCATTGGTGGTGTAATCCAGACTCCAAGTTACAGCTGTATTTTCCCCGGCATTAGTATCTTCACAAGCTGCAACAGAAATGCTTCCATTATTGTCAGACACTACACAACTATTATCAGCTTTGCTTACCAATGAAATTTGTGTGCCCTGCACAGTAGTGATCAAAGGGCCATTCTCACCAGAAGGAGATGCAACCTGTGTACCGGCGGCAACTGGCTCACCAAAGTTCGGCGTGTCATCGTCATTCCAGGTAAATTTTTGTGCGCGAACAGAGCGCGTACTGCTACAGCCTTCCAGCTCACTGGCATTACCGTGGTAAATCAACCAGTCTTCTGTACCATCGGGCGATTTAAAGAAACCATTGTGGCCGGGGCCGTAAACACCATTGCCTTTGCTAAATACTGGCTTGTCAAATTTATGCCAGGAATCCACTTTTAACGGATCATCCCCCACCAATTCAATCAACCCCAATTTGTAGTCCGGCGTGTTGCAATAGCTTGCGGAATACACCATAAACGTTTTGCCGTTGCGTTTTAAAATTTCCGGGCCTTCATTTACTTTACGACCAGAAAATTCCCATTCGTATTGCGGGCGCACAATTAATACACGCTCGCCTTCTACGGTCCAGGGGTTGCTCATTTTGGAAATCCAAATAGTTTGCTCATCACCCACCCACTGCGACCAAAGCAAATACAATTGACCATTGTGCTCAAGGTAATTGCCATCGATATTCCAAATATCGGGCATGGGTGAGCCTTTGTAGGTGTAGGGGCCTAGCGGGTCATCGCCCTGGCTTTCAATCACGCTTAAATGCTGTCGATCCAAATTTTCCGCAACACCTGAGGTATACATTAAGTACCAACGGTATCCATTTGGTGTATTCAGGCGATGGAATTCAAACGCCCAAAAGTTACAGCAGCGCCCCAAATCACTTTCAGACCACACATTAATAGGTGTGGCTGTTGCAAGGCCGCCCAAGGTGGGGGATTTCCGCATAACCAACTGCGATGTCCAGGTGGTAGTGGTTAAATAATAATTGCCGTCAAAATATTCCAGCCATGGGTCTGCACTGTTGGGAAAAATAGGATTGGTAAACGTATTGGCCAACTGCCCGGCTGTTTGGCCTGATGCGCTTTGCGCGGTAGATACCGCGCTTTTTTCGGTGGGCGCATCAGGCTCTTTACCGCAGCCGAGCAATAGCGTTGGCAATAACAATAAGGATAATAATTTTTTCATAACACCTCTCTCACATTTATGTTTCTCATTTTTAATTTTATTTCAGCACCATCACAAAACCGGCACTGGGGCGCAAGGTAATAGTGTGTGTTGTCGCCGCCCCTATATCTTGCTGTGAAAAACTGCGCTCAGTATCACCACTGGTAATTAACACGGCGTTTTTATGAGCAGCAAAGCCTAGATCCAGATTCAGCGTTTTATTGTCTTGCTCCGCATTAATACCGGCGATGTACCACACATCACCGGCGCGACGAGCAATAACAGCGTATTTACCGGGGTAGCCATCGATAAACTTCACCTCGTCCCATTCGCGCGGCAAGTCTTGTAAAAACTGTTTCACGTATTCAGGTGCGGTGGCCATGCCTTCCAGAATTTCCGCAAAATGTTGGATGCCGGAAATCATTAATACTGACTCGGCTAATTCAAATGAATTTTCAGTGACACGTTTAATATTGGGAATATCACCAAAGGCCATGGGCGTGAAATCCATAGGGTCAAACACGTTGCGAGCAAATAATGACATTGCTACGTGTGCCGCTACCGAGTCTTGATCGGCTTGAGAGAAGGTGGTGAATTCGAAGCCTTTGATCGCCTCTACTGTCATTAAATGGGGATAGGTGCGCTGCCAGCCGCGCGGTAAGGTTGCACCGTGGAAATTGAGTAGCAATCCCTCTGCTGCTGCATCAATCATGATATCGGTGTAATAGGCAATCATGGATTGCCCATCGCCGGCGAAGAAATCTATTTTTAATCCTTTCACGCCTATTTTTTTCAGTCGCGCAAATACAGCTTTGCGCTGCTCATGGCTAAGCAATTCACTTTTGGGGCTATAGGGTGTTTTATTCCAATCGCCCGAGGAGTTGTACCACACCAGAATGCCGATATTTTTTTGCGCCGCGTAATCCACCAATTCCTGCAACTTTTCATAACCGATTTTTTTATCCCAATCGGCATCAATCAGGGTGTAATCCCAATGCATTTCAGCGGCGTAATCGATAAAGGTTTTCTGTACATCAAAGGTAGTGAAATCATCTTTTAATATTGCCCAGCTCCAGGAAGCGTGACCGGGTTTTATCGCTTCGTCCGGCACGCTGATAGCAGGCTCAGCGAGGTCAGTCCCCAAGGTGGATTCCATAATGCGCGGTAAATCACCCATTGCCAGGATGCGCCAGGGAGAGATTAAATCGCCACTGCTGTTAGCAAGCAAAGCACCTTTTTCACCGTTAGGGGCGATAAAAATCTCTGGAGATTGTGGCGGTGCAACGCGGTACTCGCCATTGGGTGATTCATGATGCAAACGCGAGGCATGCCAATCGCGATTGATTCCGGCTTCGGATACCAACACCCAATTATCGCCGGTTTTAAATAACGCGGGAAATGCCCAACCCGCCCCCAGAGTGGAGGGCGTACCTACGGCAATATCCATTTGATAATGCTCTTCATAGGAGGGATTGGTATTGCTCCAGCCGGTTTGAGCAACGGACATAGGTTGCAACCAGGCGCGGGTATTTTCGGCGAACTGAAAACTGGTCGTTTCGTTAACAAATGTTTTGTTGGCGATAAGGGAATCCTTCACCGCGTAGCGAAAGGCAACGCCATCATCAGATACGCGAAAAGTCAGTATCAGTTTTTGCTGTTGCGCATTCAAAATCGAAAATGTTTGTTCATTGGCATGGTAGGTGATGTGACTTTTTTTACCGACACGCAGGGTGTAATCATCACTTACGGGGATCACGCGAGAACGCGATTCAATAGTGACACCTTGAGTGAAATCGGCAGAGGTTAATTGCAAGCCCAAATCTGATTGCAAAATCACCGGTTGCGCCGCACGCGTTACCGAATAAGCCAGGGTATTTTGCTCTGTCACAAATACGCTAACACTGATATTTGTGTCGGGGCTGGTAATCACGTCTGGCACCTTTTTACTGCACCCACTACCCAAAACCCCTACACCTATCACAAGCAAAATACTGGCTATTTTTTTCATCGTATATCTCCATTTATTTTTTAATGCAGGTTAGAAAAGCGTAACGCCTTCCAGCAACATGAGCACTGGAAGGCGTGATTTTCCCACCCAGTTTTATTTCAAGCGGGTCAAACTGAATTGTTGGTTGGTAGCGCCGGTGGCATTCCATTGAATAATTTGCGCACCGTTGGCGGTACTTACATTCAATACATCCAACGGCAAATTACTCAGTTGTGAGCGAAGCGTGTAGTAACCACTGCTATTCGTCAGGCTCCACTTCTGCCCTGCACCACCCCAATAATCCCACTGGGCAATGTTGGCGCCAGCGGCGGTTGAGTTGTCGTACACATCCAGACTTTTCAGGCTGGCCGCATTAATCACACTGTAGTAACCCGTACCCTGATTAATCACATACCATTGTTGTGCGCGATAACTATTCCAGGTTTCTTGTTGAATCATGGCACCATTGGCCGACGATTTTGCAGCGGGCATAAGATCTTTATTGCTGTGACGTGCAGTAATGCGATACAAGCCATCGCTTACACCGCCGCAACTGGCAACAGAAAAATTGCGCGTCAATGTCGGCCAGCCATTACTGTAAGTCATGCTTAAAATATCCAGCTTGGCATTACCGTTATCGTTCAAGTCGTAATAGTGGATGGAGGTGTAATTACAACCATCTTGCTTCAATACACCAATGTGCCCGGGGCCTTTGTATTTGCCGTCGGTATTGGGCAACAGGGTACGCACATTGGTGTAAGGGCCGTAAATGGAAGTAGAGCGCGCGACTTGCACGTAGTAAGTACTGCTCGCGCCGTTACAACAAGCGCCGCGATTAATAAAAAGGTAGTAATAATCACCATTGCGTGAAATATAGGGCGCTTCAATATCGGCGTGATTACCGCCGTAAATTTTGGTCACACTGCCGTTGAGCTTCCCGGTGCTCTGGTTAATTTCCGCCAAACCAATGCCGCCAAAAAATGAGCCATAACTCATGTAGACCTTGCCGTCGTGATCGCGGTAGAGCGCCGGATCAATCGCATTGATTTCCGCACTGCCGCCCCATGACTCCACTACCAAACCCAGATCCTGCCAACTTGGCGAGGTGAGCGACGCCGAACGCGCAACACCGATTGCCGATACCGAAGTACCAAAGGTGGATACCGAGTAATAAAGGTAGTAATAGCCGTTCATGTGAATAATGTCCGGCGCCCAGAAAGAACCACTAAAACCGGGGATTTTGCTGTAAATCCAACTGGGATAGGTGGTAAACACCGGCGCAGGCCCACCCGTCCAGGTGGTGAGGTTGGTCGATGTGGAGTACCAGATTCCCGTACCCGTGGTGAAGTGAAAGTAGGTATTGCCATCCTTAACGATGGTGCCTGGATCATGGGAATTGGTTAACCCGGAAAGCGTAATAGCCGATGCACCATAGCAACACAGCCAGAGGCCAAGCCCCGCTAAGATCGATTTAAACATAATGATTACCTGTAGATTATTGTTAGACGGTAGGTTGTGATTGATATTGTCTTAATATTATAAGACAAATTGATTTTACCCAGAAAAATCCTCCCAGACCAAGGCTTTTCAAGAATATTTACAATCAAAAGGAGAAATATAAAACCCGACAAGCACCGGTTGGGTTCGCTAACGCACCGTCGGCAAACGGGGTTTTACGTAAGATAAGAACAACTTACAGGCCAACACTGGCCGCCCCTCGTTAGCAATTTATAAAGGAAAACACTATGGACTCTATTATTAACCTTATCGTCTATCTGGTCGTCTTCGGCCTGATTTGGTGGCTGGTAGCCCTGCTGCCCCTGCCGTCACCCGTTGCCCAAGTAGTAAGGGTTTTATTTATTATCATGCTGATCCTGATAGTGCTTTCGGTATTCGGGATTATTCCCGGTGGTTATTTGCCGCGACTTAGTCTCTAGTTTGAAATGATGGATTGAACGAATTCAGCCACTAATAAAAAAACGCCCTGCATTTTTATGCAGGGCGTTTTTGTTTAGATCGCAACGTTAATTAAAAATCACTTCACCGACAATTTAAAAATAGTGCGGGTTTTATATTCATCGCCAGGGCGCAAGACTATCGACGGGAATTGCGATTGGTTGATGGAATCCGGGTGGTGTTGGGGCTCCAGGCAGAAGCCGCTACGTTTTTGGTAGGTGATGCCTTTGCCACTGAGCGAGCCATCCAAAAAATTACCGGAATAAAATTGTACGCCCGGCTCTTGGGTAAAGACTTCCAACACTCGGCCAGAGGTTTGCTCTTCCACCCGCGCGGCCAAGGTAAGCTCTTTGTAGGATTTTTGGTTGATAATAAAATTGTGATCGTAACCAAAGCCATTTTTGATTTGTTCATGATCCGCATTAATTAGCTCGCCAATTAAACGCGGCGCGCGGAAATCAAATGGGGTTCCTGCCACGGGCATTAAATCGCCCACTGGAATTTGTGCTTCATTAACGGCGTTAATATGATCGGCAAATATTTGCGCTTTGTGGTTGAGAATATCGCCCCCGTTCTCTGCACTGAATGCGGCGAGGTTAAAATAACTGTGCTGCGTGAGGTTTACCGGTGTGGCTTTGTCAGTTGTGGCGAAATAATCAACAATCAATTCATCATTATGTGTGAATTGATAAGTAACAGTCACACTCAAATTTCCGGGGAAGCCTTGGTCGCCATCTTCACTCAACAACTGCAATGTTAAAATCGGCCCATTTGCATCTTCAGCGGTGGAAGCACTCCAGACTTTTTTATCAAAACCGACGGGGCCGCCGTGCAAATTATTGCTGCCGTTGTTCGCCGTTAAATGGTAAGTCTCGCCATCCAATGTGAATTGTGCATTGGCGATACGATTACCAACGCGGCCAATCACAGCACCAAAATAGGGGCCAACCTCCAAATAGGGCTCCAGGGTATCAAACCCCAAAACCACATCGGCCAGCGAGCCCTGTTTGTCGCGCATATGCCACTCGGTGATGATGCCGCCAAGGGTGATAATTTTTACGCAGCTACCGGGTTTGTTGCGCAGCGTATATTCAGTCACAACATCGCCTGCGGGTGTGGTGCCGAATTGTTTTTGTGAAATTGCCGAAGATGTGCTCATTAAAAAATAGCTCTCGATCGCTGAAATAATAGTAGGTTAATCATGGTAATGGCCAAGCGCGGCGATCATTCGCTGTCAGTTCTGTGTTGCCCAAAATCCGGAAAACCTTCGCTGGTCCAGTGGAGGCGGCGAATATAGGTGTGGCGATTGGGGTCTGTCAGCGGTGTGCCCTGCAGCTCTGCATAATCGCGCGCATGATATACCAGCACATCGGTTTTACCATCATCATCCAGCGTAAAACTGTTGTGGCCGGGGCCAAAGCGTTTCAATGCTTCATTGGTGAAAAAAATCGGTTCGGGGGATTTGTGCCAAACGGCTTTGTCCAGCAAATCCGCCTCCACATCGGCCCACACCAAGCCCACAGCATAGCGATGGTCGGTAGCGCTGGCAGAGTAGCTGATAAAAATCTTGCCGTTGCGAATAATCACCGCCGCACCTTCATTCACTTTGTAACCCTGAATTTCCCAGTCCAGCGTGGGGCGAGTAATTTCCACTTCCACGGCACCGACCTGGGTGGGTGAATCCAATGTGGCGAGATAAAGTGCAGAGTTCATAGTGCCCTCAGGATCACGTTGTGCCCACACCAAATAGCGCTGGCCCTTGTGCTCAAACACGGTGGCATCCAGTGAGAAGGAATCGCGCGCGGTGCTTACACGACCTAACTCTTTCCACTCACCCTGCATAGGATCAGCCGCTTCATTGGCCAATACATACATGCGAATACTGCCGCCCACACCCTGCTCACCCGCCGCAAAATAGATGTACCAGGTGTTATTAAAACGATGTAATTCCGGCGCCCAAATACTGTCACTCATGGGGCCTGACTCGTGTTTCTCCCAAATCGTTTTTTCATCTGCACTGGCAAGGCCACGCAAGGAACTGGCACTGCGCAATTGGATGCGATCAAACTTGGGCGCGGTAGCAATAAAATAATAATGACCTGAATCGGTACGATAAATTTGTGGATCAGCGCGTTGGGGGATAAATGCCGCCGGTAATGCCTCGTTACTTATCGAACTGGATTCCTGCCCGGCAGATGTATTTACCGCCGCCGTCTTCGTTGAGCCCGACTCACCGCATGCGCTTATCAGTACACTGGCAAAAAGAATAAAGACCGCGCGCAGTGCCGTGATGCAACATGGGGGAAATTGGATACTAGTCATAGATTACTCTCCTCGGTGAAACCGGCCTTTACACCGGTTAACTGTTATTATTAATGGAATAATATTATATTACATATTCAGATAAATCGACCTATAAGAGAGTTAACTATGGTAAACAGCCCCCTACCACACCGCTTCCGCCAGCTTTGTAGTCGCCTGTTTGGCAAGCTTGCCCTATTGCTTGGCAGCCTGCTCATCGCCAGCCAGAGTTATTCCAAGCAAGTGGATGTGCACGACCCGGTCATGGCGCGGGAAGGTAATACCTGGTACCTGTTTAGCACTGGCCCTGGCATCACTATTTACAGCTCCAGCGACAAGGTGAACTGGCGCTATTCCGATCGCGCCTTTGCCACCGAACCGGACTGGGCAAAATCAGTCGCACCGGAATTTAACGGGCACCTGTGGGCGCCGGATATTATCCAGCACAATGGCTTGTTTTATTTGTATTACTCCGTGTCTGCCTTCGGCAAAAACACCTCCGCGATTGGTGTGACGGTGAATAAAACACTGAACCCGAAATCCCCCGACTATCGCTGGGAAGACAAAGGCATAGTGATTCAATCTGTGCCCAACCGCGACAACTGGAATGCCATTGACGCCGCCATAATATTCGATGAACAGGACCAACCCTGGATGAGCTTTGGCTCCTTCTGGGGCGGTTTGAAAATAGTTAAATTAAACAGCGACTTGACCCGCCCTGCTGAACCGCAAGAGTGGCACACCATTGCGCGCCGCGATCAGGTACCGGCTGACACCAGTAGCAATGCAGGCCCCGGCGAAATTGAAGCGCCATTTATTTTGCGCAAAGGTGATTACTACTACTTATTCGCCAGTTGGGGTCTGTGCTGCAAAGGCGCAGACTCTACTTATCATTTAGTGGTTGGACGTTCCAAACAAGTAACCGGCCCCTATGTTGATCGCGCCGGGAGAGACATGAACGAAGGTGGCGGCAGTTTATTAATCACTGGTAACAAAAACTGGGTTGGACTCGGCCACAACAGCGCTTACTCCTGGGACGGCAAAGAGTATTTAGTGCTGCACGCCTACGAAACGGCCGATAAGTATTTGCAGAAACTAAAAATAATGAACATCACTTGGGATAAAGAAGGCTGGCCAATGGTTGATCCCAAAGAATTGGATAGCTATCAAAGCAAGCGCATCAAGTAATCAACCGCCTCA
>JACCDS010416045.1_pt1 | contig 12458 bp, 10 predicted proteins | sample 7446441 | NCBI WGS metagenome assembly JACCDS01 (sample SAMN15323445, study PRJNA562643) | freshwater metagenome | isolation source: river surface water | place: USA:Blue River Watershed | collected 2017-08-17
TCACCGGTGATGGAAGCGCTGATTGAGGCGGCCCAAAATGGTAAAGAGGTCACCGTAGTTCTTGAACTCCTTGCCCGTTTTGATGAGCAAACCAATATCAATTGGGCAGCCCGCTTAGAGGAAGTAGGCGCGCATGTGGTGTATGGTGTGGTCGGTCATAAGTGCCATGCCAAGCTCTTACTCATCGTTCGTAAAGAAAAAATCCACAAATCGGGTAAGACCTCGCTAGTGCGCTACGCTCACCTTGGAACCGGTAACTACCACCCTCGTACCGCCAAGCTCTACACTGATTTTGGTTTGATGACCTGCGATCCGCTTATCACTAAGGATGTGCATCAAGTTTTTCAGCAACTCACAGGGACTGGCATGCAACTCGAGACCCGAGAACTGTGGGAAGCACCGTTCACCATGCTCGAGCAACTCGTACATCACATCCGTGCCGAGACCAAAGCAGCCAAGCAAGGCAAGAAAGCGCGCATCATTGGCAAGATGAATGCGCTTTTGGAAAAGACCATCATCGAGGAGCTCTACAAAGCCTCTCAGGCTGGGGTCAAGATCGATCTGATTGTGCGCGGGGTCTGTGCCCTAAAACCTGGGGTAAAAGGTCTGTCTGAAAATATTAAGGTGCGCTCCATCGTGGGCCGTTTCTTAGAGCATCACCGGATTTATTACTTCTACCATGGTGGCTCTGAGCAGGTCTACCTATCCAGTGCAGACTGGATGGAACGTAATCTGCTACGCCGCGTGGAAGTTGCCTTCCCCATCAAAGATCCCAAACTAAAGCAACGGGTGATTAACGAGGGTTTGATGATTTTGCTCAAAGATAATGCCTCAGCATGGCTCATGAAGGCCGATGGCAGCTATGTGAAGAGTAAGCCACGTATCAATCAAACTCCAGTCGTAGGTCAACTCGAGCTGCTTAAGAAATTCGCTCGGGGGGAAAACGCAGGGTAAAGGTGCTACCCTTACCAAGCGTACTCTCAATCACTAGCTGAGCCTGATGGCGGCTCGCCACATGCTTCACAATCGCCAAGCCTAAACCGGTACCACCGGTCTCGCGCGAGCGACTTCGATCGACGCGGTAGAAGCGCTCCGTTAAGCGCGGAATATGTTCTGATGAAATACCTGGGCCAGTATCGATGACCGAGAACTCGCCCTCGCCTGCGGCATTAATACCCCATGAGACCGTCACCGATCCAACCTCGGGGGTATACCGGATCGCATTGGACACCAAATTACTAAAGGCTGATAAAACTTCACGTTCCTCACCCAATAAATTACAGGATGTATTGAGATTCATGTTGAGCGCGTGTTTACCTTGCGATAAGGCATAAGCGTCATTTTTAATCAGTGACATCAAATAGCTCATTGAAATGCTGTTTAGTGGAGCTGGTTGTGAATTAGCCTCAAGATTTGCCAGAGTTAAGAGATCCTCAACCAGGTTTTTCATACGCTTACCTTGATCCATCATCATCTCAAGGTATTGGGCTTTTTGCTCCGCTGGAAGATCCAAGGTCTGAACCGTCTCCAAAAATCCCATCATGACGGTTAATGGCGTGCGCATCTCGTGCGAAACGTTCGCCACAAAGTCACGACGCATGGCCTCGGCCTTACTTAAATCCGTTATATCCTGAATCAAGACTAAGCGCCGGTTCTCAGAAAATGGGAAGGCCTGCAGAAGAAGAATGCGACTCGAATTGCTCCCCATTTTCTCGAGCACGACGGGTTCATCGTACTTACGTCCCGTTATGTACTGTACAAACTCAGGACGGCGAACGATGTAATGAATCCGTTGTAACACATCCCGCTTAAACTGAATACTCAGAAACTGCTCTGCAATCGCATTACACCACTCAATTTGATCCTGATCATCAAGCATCACAATCCCATTGGGTGACGCTTGAAAAGCTTCGATGAAGCGTCTGTATTGGCGTTCTACATGTTCAATATCTTTGCGTAAACCAGTAATAATGCGTTGCAGCCTAAAGAAGATTTCGGACCAAGAACTTCCAAATCCAAACAAATGAGAAATCCCAGCGCCCCTCACAAAAACATCTAAACGGGATTGATTGACGTAGGCAATAAATAGACTGATGACTACGATTAAAAGAGCAATTAACCATCCGAGCTCATCGCCCAAAAACGACTCTCCGATCAGGCCAGCAATGCCGGCAAGCACAAGGATCGGGATAAGTCGCAGAAATCCAGAAAGCATGGCGACATCTTAGAGCATCTTGAAGCGATGCTCAAAATTTAAGCAGGGGACTTAACCTGGGGTTTTGGTGATTCGGTAGCCGCTTCCGCGCACGGTCTCAATGTATTGATCGCAATTGGCTTCAGATAAGGCTGCGCGCAAGCGCTTAATGTGAACATCAACGGTTCGCTCTTCGATATAAACCTGGTCGCCCCAGACCCGATCGAGTAAATGCGAGCGCGTATGAACCCGCTCTGGATTACTCATAAAGAACTGCAAGAGACGAAATTCCGTAGGTCCTAAATTGACAAACTGATCTTTTTCACCCGGATGAGACACAGTGACCCGATGAGTTGACGGATCCAATTGCATGGGGCCTAGCTTTAAGACCTCTTCACCCAATCCCAATACCGAGTTTCGGCGCAGCAATGCCTTCACTCTTGCAATAAGCTCCTTGGGCGAAAATGGCTTCGTAACGTAATCATCCGCCCCAGAATCTAGCCCTTGAATCTTATCGGCCTCTGCTCCTTTGGCGGTGAGCATCAAAATGGGAATATTTTGCAACTCAGGGCTCGCGCGCAGATCTTTGGTAAATTGCACCCCCGACTTCCCTGGCATCATCCAATCCAAAATCAAGAGATCAGGCCGGTGAACACGAATCATCCGCATTGCCTCCTCGGCCTGCAAGGCGCGATCGACCGTAAATCCTGAATGGCTTAGATTAATCGCAATCAGTTCTGCAATCGAAGGTTCGTCTTCAACAATCAGAATGCGATGGGGCATGAGTTATTTAGTAGCTTCGCGAACGAGATCATCATGAGGCACATGACGCACGTCCGAACCTTTGACGATATAAATCACAAATTCAGCAATATTCTTAGCATGATCACCGACTCGCTCAATGGCTTTAGCAATAAATAAAAGATCGAGTCCTGTCGAAATCATCTTTGGATCTTCAGCCATATAAGTAATCAATTTACGCACAAAGCCTCTGAATTCTTCATCGATTTGCTTATCGTCCTCGACCACCTTTGCAGCACCAACCGCATCGAGTCGAGCAAAGCAATCAAGCGACTGTCTTAAGAGATCGATCGCCATTTGACCGGAGAGTTTGATCTCAGCAGCATTAATCTTGTAGTTCACAGACTGCTCGATAATACGCTTGGAACGCTTCGCAACCCGCTCAGCTTCATCTCCGGCACGCTCTAAATTCGTTATCGCCTTTGAGATAGCCATCACCAATCGCAAGTCACGGGCAGTCGGTTGACGGCGCGCAATCAGTTCTGCGCAAGACGAATCAATCTCGACTTCTAGGGAATTAACGGTTTTCTCGCGCTCAATCACTTGATTGCATAAATCAAGGTTAGTCTCTGAGAAGCCACGCATGGCAACCTCAATTTGCGATTCCACCAAACCACCCATTTGCAGCAACTTACTGCAAAGAGAATTTAAGTCTTCATCAAATTGCGATGAGAGATGGCGGTCGTTCATAATGTCTCCTATTAACCAAAGCGTCCAGTAATGTAATCGTCGGTTTCTTTCTTAGCGGGTTTAATAAAGATTTGGTCGGTCTTGCCGTACTCGATGAGCTCACCAAGGTACATATAGGCGGTGAAATCTGAAACACGAGCAGCTTGCTGCATATTATGGGTCACGATCGCAATCGTGTAATCCTTTTTGAGTTCATTGATCAACTCTTCGATCTTTGCGGTGGAAATCGGATCCAGAGCCGAAGTTGGCTCATCCAACAGCAAAATGGATGGCTTCACTGCTACACCACGGGCAATACACAAGCGCTGCTGTTGACCACCGGAGAGCGATAAACCGCTTTGATTGAGCTTATCTTTGGCTTCATTCCAGAGAGCTGCCTTGTTTAAGGCCCACTCGACACGCTCGTCCATCTCAGCTTTAGAAAGGCGCTCATACAAACGCACACCAAAGGCGATATTTTCATAAATGGACATTGGAAATGGCGTTGGCTTTTGGAATACCATGCCAATGCGTGAGCGAAGCAAGTTAACGTCCTTGCCTTTTTCCAGAATATTCTCACCGTAGAAATTGATTTCACCCTCAGCGCGCTGACCTGGATAGAGGTCATACATGCGATTCAAGGTGCGCAACAAAGTCGACTTACCGCAACCCGATGGTCCAATGAAGGCCGTAACTCTGCGCTCTAGGATATTCAGGTTAATGTTTTTTAAACCCTGGAAACTTCCATAAAAGAAGTTGAGGTTTTTAATCTCAAGCGCACTCACTACAGCACCATCCGAAGACTGGGCAACCTGCCCCTCTGCGGCACTCGATTGATTGATATCCGAGTGAAACATTGATTTCATAGTAGTTGTCATACTTTTACCTTTTCACGCAATACTACGCGAGCCAAAATGTTTAAACCCAAAACAGTGAATGTAATTAATAGTGCACCACCCCATGCCAAATTGACCCAATTATCATAAGGACTCATCGCAAACTGGAAGATCACGACCGGCAAGTTGGCCATCGGGGCATTCATATTGGTCGAAAAGAACTGATTATTGAGAGCAGTAAAGAGTAATGGTGCTGTTTCGCCACTCACCCGTGCAATTGCCAATAGTACGCCAGTGATCACACCACTTTTGGCAGCGCGCAAGACCACACTCATCGAAACCTTCCACTTTGGAGCCCCCAGCGCAAAAGCAGCCTCACGCAGCGTGGTCGGTACCAACTTCAGCATGTTTTCAGTAGTACGAACAACCACTGGGATTGCAATCAGCGAAAGTGCCACAGTTCCAGCCCAACCTGAGAAATGCTTCACGTTGTACACAATAATTGCGTAGACAAAAAGACCAATCACAATCGAGGGGGCTGACAGCATAATGTCGGTCACAAAACGGGTTACTTCAGAGAACTTGTTGTTCTCGCCATATTCTGACAAGTAAATACCGGCTAGGATTCCAATCGGCGTACTAAAGAATGCACAGAAAAATACCATCATCAGGCTTCCAACGATGGGGTTTGCCAAACCACCACCCTCTGAACCAGGCGCTGGCGTGTTTGCCAAAAATAACGATGGGCTGATAGCAGAAAATCCTTTCCATAAAAGGATTGCCAAAATCCAAAGCAAGAACAGCATACCAATCGACATGGCCACCATCGAAAAGGTTAAACCAAAGGCGTTCGCGCGCTTACGCTTAGCAAATAAAGACGGATCGCGTGTACTCATTAAGTCTTCGCTCCTTGATTCGCTTCCATGCGCATTAACATTAATTTCGCTAAAGTCAAAACAATAAAGGTAATGACGAAGAGCGCCAGACCTAAAGCAAACAGAGATGAATAATGCAAGCCGACCTCTGCCTCGCCAAACTCATTGGCTAGGGTTGAAGCAATTGAGTTCCCTGGGGCAAATAACGAAGGGGAAATCTTGTGCGCGTTACCGATCACAAACGTGACCGCCATGGTCTCGCCAAGTGCACGACCAAGGCCCAACATAATGCCGCCAATCACTCCAGTCTTAGTGTATGGCAACACGACATTCTTAACCACTTCCCAAGTGGTGCAACCTATACCATAAGCTGACTCTTTAAGAACCGGTGGAACGATTTCAAATACATCGCGCATCACCGAAGCAATGAATGGCAGAACCATCATTGCAAGAATGAGGCCTGCACACAAAATACCAATGCCGTTGAAGGCGCCAGAGAACAAAATACCAAGGCCTGGAATTTGACCCAAAGTAGCCGCCAATGCGGGTTGAATGTACTCGGCAAATAACGGGGCAAAGATGAACAAACCAAACATACCGTAAATGATTGATGGCACTGCAGCCAAGATCTCAATTGCGGTTCCGAGGGGTCGCCTCAGAATCATGGGGCACATCTCGGTCAGAAAGACGGCGATTCCGAAGCTTAGTGGGACGGCAATTAACAAAGCAATGATTGAGGTAATAATAGTGCCGTAGATTGCAATTAGTCCACCGAACTCACCATTGATAATGTCCCATTCAACGGTAGTGAAAAAGCCGAAACCGAATTTACTTAAAGCAGGTGCAGCATTAAAAATCAGTGAAGCGATGATACCTAGTAATGTTAAAAGAACAGAAAGGGCGAAAAACTGAGTAGAGTATTTGAAGACTCGATCGAGAACCCTTTGCTGCCTAGCAATACTTAATACTTGAGGATTGACCGAGTTATTGCTGAGCGCAGCTTCCATGGATTAAACCTTTTTAGACAAAATCAGCCCTAGATGCACTAGGGCTGATCACAAGACAGTCAGTAATTAAATTACTTGGTATTAATTTGGTTCCAAACGTTTTTACGAATGAAGTCCGTTGTTGAATCAGGGATTGGCACATAATCCAATTCAGCGGCCATCTTCTTACCTTCTTTAAACGCATAATCAAAGAACTTTAACACTTCGGCAGAGCGTGCTTTATTGCCTGGCTCTTTGTACATCAAAATAAAAGATGCGCCAGTGATTGGCCAAGATTTAGCACCACCTGCATTGGTAATAAAGGTGCCCATACCAGGAATCTTTGCCCAATCGGTGCCTGCTGCTGCAGCTGCGAATGTCTCGTCATCCGGTTGAACAAATTGGCCGGCAGCGTTTCGCAATTGAACGTGGGTCATGTTGTTCTTCTTGGCATATGCGTACTCAACATAGCCAATCGAGTTCTTAACACGCGATACGTTCGCCGCAACACCTTCGTTACCCTTACCACCAACCGATGAAGCAGCAGGCCACTTCACAGCAGCACCAGCACCAACAGCCGATTTCCAGTCTGCACTTACTTTAGCCAAGTAGTCAGTGAAAATTGCGGTAGTACCAGATCCGTCAGCACGGTGAACAATGGTGATCTCACCAGCAGGAATCTTCACACCAGGGTTCAAATCAGCAATACGCTTGTCATTGAAGTTGGTGATTTTTCCTTGGAAGATATCAGCCAAGATTTGGCCATCTAAACGAATTTGGCCAGGCTTGATACCGTCTAAGTTAATGATCGGCACAACACCACCGATAATTGCGGGGAACTGAACCAATCCATCGGCCTGTAGATCCTCAAACTTCACTGGGTTATCAGTCGCACCAAAGTCTACAGTCTTGGCTTTAATTTGTTTGATACCGCCTGAGGAACCAATTGATTGGTAGTTCAAACCATTGCCAGTACGGGCTTTATAAGCTTCAGCCCATTTGGCGTAAATTGGGAAAGGGAATGTTGCGCCAGCACCCGTAATGTCCGCAGCAAAAGCGGCTGGAGCAAAACTGGCAGTGGTCATGGAAAGAGCCGCTACAGCAAGGGCTTTTTTCAAAGTAATCGTCATTGATCTTCCTTTAAATGAACTCGCACATTGCGATAATCAAACAATAGAGACCAAATATGACGATTTAATGACAATCTAAAGCGTAGGGAATATAAAAATTCCTTACAAATCAGGTAGTAAGGAAAAATTTCCTACCGCTTAATCATAGCGATTAACCTACAAAAAACCCCAATAATCTAAGGTTAATTGCTGATGGGACTGCCTGCTGCTGTGGTGACCGCCGGAGTGGCTGGAACGGCCGCAATCTTCTTTACAGGGGCTTTCTTGGGGAGAGCCTTTTTCTTGGCTGCTGGGGATTTTCTTGGAACTAATTTCTTAGTAGGCGCCCTTTTCTTGCTAGCCACCTTGGATTTAATAGTTTTGCTAGCCTTCTTTGCCGCACTTTCGATGTTCTTTTCTGCGAGCTCGACCGCATCAGCAACGGCTTTACGGCCTTCCTTGAATACTTTAGCGCCGGCGTCCGACACCTCGCGAACTACCTTGGCCAGCTTCTCGCCACCCATCGGGATCTTCTTATCAGCCTCTTTAATCCAATCACTAATCGCATCACGCGCACGATCAAAGTGCTTCTCGGCACCATCTGCTGCCTCATTACCAATATCCTTGAGGATTGCTTTTACCTTCTTTTGATAAACGCTCATACGCTTGGCTGCATCTTCAGCCGCTTTTTTCTGCATTGCCTGTAACTTCGTCACATCCTTTTGTGCGGCGGTCTTAGCTGCCTCCATGGCCTGTTGCATGTTGTAGTGCAACTCCGCAGCATGATGCTCACTCAGTTGCTTGGCAGCATCTAGCAATTTATGAGAAAGGGTAAAGAGTTCTTTCGCTTTGGCTTTCTTTGCAGCTTCAGACGGCTTTTTCATTCCATACCTCGAGACGATTTAAGGAAATTTAGTCTAGCAAAGCAATATGACAATGAATTGCTGCGCTGCACAATGATGCGGTTGTCATTATTCTGACATCAAAAGGTCATCAAGAATATTGAAAATCGAATCCTGCTTCGTTGGCTCGTTTAAGAGGCGAGGTTTTGATCAACTTGACTGCACAGCACATCCCCATAACTACACAAGATGCAGCAATCATTTTTACTAACACCGTAGGGGCGATGGCAGTGCGCACATTGATGAAATTGCTTACTATCACTGGCATCAACCGAAATGATCTCGGTTGCCTAGCAGTGGGGGCATGTTAGTGTTGCTTGCGTAAGTTGATTCATTATTACTGTGCGATTTTCCAAAAGAATTATTTCAATCTGATGAAAACAATAAAAAATAATCTACGGTATATCCTGATCGCCATTCTCCTAAGCGTTGGCTGCCAAGCTCTGACCCCAGCCAACGCCAATCCAATTCGATTTGTGGCGCTTGGTGATATGCCCTATCGTTCAGCCGACGAAGTGCTATTTGCAAATCTCATTACCGAAATTAATCGAACCAATCCCGCGTTCACGATCTTTGTCGGTGATACCAAAAGTGGTGGTTCGCCCTGCACCAATACCTATCTTGAATCCATCTGGAAATCCTTCAATCGCTTTGAGAGTCCGTTAATTTACACGCCTGGTGATAACGAATGGACTGATTGCCATCGGCCATCGGCCGGTTCATTTGATCCAGAGGAGCGTTTGCGATTTATTCGCCAGTTGTATTTTTCAAAATAGCAACAGCTTGGGTAAAAAACCTCTACGCCTGATTCGGCAAGCGGATATTGATCCAGAATACAAACTCTTTGTTGAGAATGCTTACTGGGTCAGTGGCACCACTCTCTTTGCCACAGTGCACGTGGTTGGGTCAAACAATAATTTTGAGAATGTAAGTGAATATGCCATGCGCAATCGCGCCAATCTCGCTTGGCTTGATTATATTGCTAAAGTCGCGCATGACAGAGTGCTCGATCATCTAGTCATTGCGATGCAAGCGGATTTATTTTATTCACCTGAGCAAGCAAGTTCACCAAAAAGTGGTTTACGTGAAACAATCGCACGCCTCAATCAACTTTTATCGCTTTGGAATAAACCCGCATTGATAATCCATGGCGATAGCCATCAACTCATCATTGATCAGCCCTTCAAGCACCCGGGTACGAAACGCGTAATTGAGCGTGCATATCGAATACAAGTGATGGGTGATCATCAAGTTGAAGCACTTGAAATCACCATCGATTCCAGTAAGCACAGTCCCTTTAGTTTTCGTCCACTGGTGATTCGTTAGCGACTATGCTCCGACGGGCTTGCCGTCCTCGCGCCAAATCACAATCGTTGCTGAACGTGGTCGTGAGAACAATTTGCGATCCGGCCAATCACTAAATGCTTTTGGCTTATCGGGATTACTGCGCTCACTTGGACTCTCCCCTGGATGTTGAATATTGACAAACATCGTTTTGTAATCGGGCGTTAGATCGACACCAGTCACTTCACAACCATTTGGTCCAATCAGAAAACGCCTAAACTCACGCGTTACCGGATCTGCAGCAAACATCATATTGTTGGTAATCCGTGCATAAGCGCCCTTCCCAAGAGCTCCAGAAGAGATATCGGTCTGAGTCCATAAGATGCCACGTTGATCAAACCACAAACCATCGGGTGAGCCAAACACATCCCCCCGAATATTCCCTTTTAGGTTAGGGTCGGTGTTATCAGGATCGCCTGCTAAGACAAAGATCTCCCAATCGAATCGATCATTTGCTGCATCCTGTTGGCGTGGCCGCCAGCGAATAATATGCCCCATCTGATTATTCTCCCGCGGACTAGCAGCATTTATGGGAAACTCTTTACCACGCTGATTGTTGTTGGTCAGCGCTACATAAACATCCTTCGAGGTTGGGTGCACCGCTACCCACTCCGGGCGATCTAAAGGAGTTGCCTTCACCTGATCAGCCGCTAAGCGTGCTTCAACCAAGATGTATGCTTGATCGGCAAAACCGTTCTCTGGAGTTAAGCCATTTTGTCCAAATACCAAGGGAATCCATCGACCTTCCCCGTTATCAGAAAACTGTGCAACCGATAAGGTGCCCTCATCAAGAAGTGTGCGATTGAGTTCGGGTTGATTCGATTGATACTTATTCTTGCTGACATAGCGATACACATATTCACCGCGCTGATCATCGCCCATATACACCACCACCCGTCCATCCTTAGCCAAGGTCACTTCAGCACCCTCATGCTTAAAGCGCCCTAATGCGGTGCGCTTGATTGGCGCTTGATCCGGATTGCGTGGATCAATTTCAACGACCCAACCAAAGCGATTGGGTTCATTGGGATTAAGATCCACATTAAAACGATCATCAAATTCTTCCCAGCGGTAACCAAAGCCTTTGGCATTAATACCAATGCGCTGTTCTTCCTTGGAAACCTTCCCCTTCTTCACAAAGTATCCGTTAATGTTCTCTTCGCAGGTCAGGTAGGTGCCCCATGGGGTTACGCCATTTGCGCAATTGTTAATCGTCCCTAAGGCCAAACGACCTTTGGGATCGGATGCGGTTTGCAGATACTTGCTGCCAGCGGCAGGCCCTGAAATAGCGCACGGAGTATAGCCAGTAATGCGACGGGTATAGGGTCCTGATACCACTTGCCAGCTTCCCTTCTCATCCTTTTGAATATGTGCAATGGTGACACCATGTGCAGCCTGACTTTTTCTGACCTTCTCCAATGACCAATTCTTCATGCCATCTGGATGCAAGAGTCCATCGTCGGTGTATTCATGGTTAACAACCCATAAGCCTTTACTCGATGAACCTTGATCGGGAAAGAATGCGCAACCATCATGGTGCATACCAAATTGTTTGGCTTGCTGCTCAGGGCAATTAATCACATCATAGGAAATCACCGGAAACTTACCGTTAATCGGATCTCCCCAGGCTGCCAATACCGCCCAGCGGTATCCTTTGGGAACCACAATACCATCCGTTGCCATGCTCAGTGGGACGGATTCAAAGGTAAACGGTTTGGCTGCGCCCCACACGGATTTTGCAGTTTGTGCAAACCCAAGATTAGAGCCAAAGAGCGCAACAACTGCAGCACTTGATTTCAGAAATAAGCGACGCTGCGATTGCTCCGTAATAGCTTGGGCAGGATCAAATCGCTGATTAATAATGGGGTTATCGAATTCATTCATGGGTTACCTAACAGGCTATTGAGAGAAAATATCTTCTAATAGCTTAATGACAGTTTGATGAATACCATTGCAGTCATTGGAATACCAATGTTCTCATTTAAGATGGGGTCATGGGTACTTGGCTTAATCCGGTTGACATCTACTGCGAGCGCTTGGATGCTAGCTTTTGGTCTGAGCCCATCAATGCAATCACCAATCTAGCGTTCATCATCGCCGGATGGTTGATTTGGCGTATGCGATCACCTCGATCTGGCTTGATGGCTATTTTGCTCATTCTAATTGGCCTTGGCAGCTTTAGTTTTCATACCTTTGCTAATCGACTAACGGGTTTCTTAGATGTTCTTGCGATCGCACTTTACTTGGTTAGCTTTGCCTACCTAATTCCAAAACAATGGTCATGGGATTCGCGCTGGACTCAAATCGGATCTGTGATTACGCTCTTTATTCTGATTGTGCTTTGTCAATTGGCAATTAATTACATGAAACCTGCATTACCTTGGATGCCCTCAGGTATGTATGTTGGAGCCTGGTCAGCATTACTTCTCTATGCGGTGCTAACCCAGAACTCCAATCCTATCGCTGCCCGCTACTTATGGTTCGCAGTGCTTGTGTTTCCTTTCTCGCTCCTCAGTCGCCAACTGGATATGCCCTTATGCGAATCAGGCTTTAGTACCCACTGGTTATGGCATGTACTGAATGGAGTAACTCTCTATTTGACGAGTTATGGTCTTTGCCAGAGAACCGACCAAACTAGGAAATAAATCAACCTCTGCAATTAATTTGGAATCTTGCCAGCTGCAAATGAGGCAGGATCATCCTTCTCATAAAGGCACCAGTACTGGATCTCATTAAACAAGA
>JACCDS012169917.1_pt1 | contig 12457 bp, 11 predicted proteins | sample 7446441 | NCBI WGS metagenome assembly JACCDS01 (sample SAMN15323445, study PRJNA562643) | freshwater metagenome | isolation source: river surface water | place: USA:Blue River Watershed | collected 2017-08-17
GTCCAGTCATGGCCTGCGCCGCCCGCTGCACGGTGGCCACGGTTCACCGCATCGCTCAGCTCGGCGAGCTCGATCCCGAAAGCATTGTCACGCCAGGCATCCACGTCTCACGCATCGTCAAGATTGACCACGTGGCCACGCAGGCTGGTGGCTTCAAAAAAACCGTTTGAGGAAGAACACGCGATGAGCACTTACCAAAGACGCAGCAAAGACGTACTGGCCCAACGTGTGGCGCAGGACATGTTCGACGGCGCTTATGTCAATCTCGGCATTGGCATGCCCACCTTGGTGGCCAACCACATCCCGGCGGGCCGTGAAATCGTGCTGCACAGCGAAAACGGCATTCTGGGCATGGGACCGGCACCATCAGTTGCCGAAGAAGACTATGACCTGATCAACGCCGGCAAGCAACCCGTGACCTTGTTGCCAGGCGGTTGCTACTTCCACCATGCTGACAGCTTCGCCATGATGCGGGGCGGCCATCTGGACATCAGCGTGTTGGGGGCATTCCAGGTCTCTGCCAACGGCGACCTGGCCAACTGGAGCACAGGCGAAACCGACGCCATCCCGGCGGTGGGTGGTGCCATGGATCTGGCTGTTGGTGCCAAGCAAACCTGGGTGATGATGGACCTGCTGACCAAGCAGGGACAAAGCAAGGTGGTGTCCCACTGCACTTACCCGCTCACTGGGCTGGCGTGTGTCAAGCGCATCTACACCGACCTGGCCACCTTGGCTTGTACACCGCAAGGCCTTCAAGTCATTGATCTGGTAGAGGGTCTGACCCACATAGAACTCGAACAATTGATCGGTCTGCCAATCCAAGCAGCCGCATGAATACAAGGAAACCGATATGAACCAAGCCTACATTTGCGATGCCATCCGCACCCCCTTCGGCCGTTACGGCGGTGCCCTCTCCAGCGTCCGCACCGACGACCTGGGCGCCGTGCCCCTGCGCGCCCTGATGGCCCGTAACCCCAATGTGGATTGGGCCGCTGTGACCGACGTGCTCTACGGTTGTGCCAACCAGGCCGGTGAAGACAACCGCAACGTGGCCCACATGAGCAGCTTGCTGGCGGGTTTGCCCATCGACGTGCCCGGCGCGACCATCAACCGCCTTTGCGGCTCGGGCCTGGACGCTGTGGGCACCGCAGCCCGCGCCATCAAGGCCGGCGAAGCCGGGCTGATGATCGCCGGTGGTGTGGAAAGCATGAGCCGCGCCCCGTTTGTGATGCCCAAAGCCGAGAGCGCCTTCAGCCGCGCCAACGCGGTGTACGACACCACCATCTGCTGGCGCTTCGTCAACAAGCTGATGAAGTCCCAGTACGGCGTCGATTCCATGCCCGAAACCGCCGAGAACGTGGCCACCGATTTCAAGATCGAGCGCGAAGCGCAGGATTTGATGGCCTACAACAGCCAGCTGCGTGCGGTGGCGGCCATCCAGGCCGGTCACCTGGCCCGCGAAATCGTGGGCGTGAGCATTCCTCAGAAAAAGGGTGATGCCATCCTGGTGGACACCGACGAACACCCCCGCGAAACCAGCCTCGAAGCGCTGGCCAAGCTCAAAGGGGTGGTGCGCCCGGACGGCACCGTGACCGCCGGCAACGCCTCGGGCGTGAACGATGGCGCATGCGCTTTGCTCTTGGCCGATGAGGCCACCGCCGCCAAAAACGGCCTGACCCCCAAAGCCCGCATCGTGGGCATGGCCACTGCGGGCGTGGCCCCGCGCATCATGGGCATTGGCCCTGCGCCTGCAACGCAAAAAGTGCTGGCCCAGACGGGTCTGACGCTGGACCAGATCGATGTGATCGAACTGAACGAAGCCTTCGCCGCGCAAGGCCTGGCCGTGCTGCGCATGTTGGGCCTGAAAGACGATGACGCCCGCGTGAACGCCTGGGGCGGCGCGATTGCGCTGGGCCACCCGCTGGGTGCGTCGGGTGCGCGCCTGGCCACCACCGCCATCAACCGCCTGCACAGCACCGGCGGCCGCTATGCGCTGTGCACCATGTGCATTGGCGTGGGGCAGGGCATTGCGCTGATCATCGAGCGCGTTTGAGTCATCACCAGGAAATTTGCATGAGCCCAAAGGAAGTCACCCTCGTCACTGGTGCCAGCGCCGGCATCGGAGAAGCCATCGCCCGCGCTTTGGTCGCACAAGGCAGGACTGTCGTCAACATCGATCGGGCTACGCCCGCCTGGAATGACCCGAATCTGGTGTCCTTTCAGGCCGACCTGACCAATGCCGCCAGCACGCGCGAAGTGGCCGAAGCGGTCACGCGCCAATACCATGTCACCGCACTGGTCAACAATGCCGGTGCAACGCGCCCTGGCACCATCGACAGCGCGAACCTGGATGACCTGAATGCGGTGATGGGACTGCACCTGCAGGCCGCATTGCTGCTGACCCAGGCCGCTCTGCCCTCGCTGCGGGCATGCGGACGTGGACGCATTGTCAACATGGCCTCGCGCGCCGCCTTGGGCAAGCCTGAGCGGGTGGTCTATTCGGCCACCAAGGCCGGCCTGATCGGCATGACAAGAACCCTGGCCATGGAGCTTGGTGCGGATGGCATCACAGTCAACGCCGTCGCACCGGGCCCGATCGCTACAGAGCTGTTTCGTCGAAGCAATCCCGAGGGTGCGCCGCAAACGCAGCGCATCCTAGACAGCATCCTCGTCAAGCGCATGGGCACACCTGAAGACGTCGCCCGTGCCGCTCTGTTTTTCCTATCGCCCGACAACGGCTTTGTCACTGGACAGGTGCTTTATGTCTGTGGCGGCACCACCCTGGGCGTGGCTCCGGTCTGAAGCCCGCCGCTACACCCCGTTCCAATTTCCTCCGTCTTGAAAGAACTCCAATCATGAAAGCAAGTTTTTCCAACAATGTCTCCCGCCGCGTTTTGGCCCTCAGGATATTCACCGGCATCAGCCTGGCAGCTGCCAGCCTGTCAATGACCAGCCCGGTCCTTGCCCAGGCATTTCCGTCCAAGCCAATCACCATCGTGGTGCCGTTCTCGGCGGGAGGCACCACCGACATCCTTGCGCGCATCATGGGCCAGGCCTTGAGCGCTGAGCTGGGTCAACCCGTGGTGGTGGACAACCGCGCTGGCGCCGGGGGCAACATCGGTGCCGCCGCCGCCGCTAAGGCCCCGGCCGACGGCCACACCCTGTTCATGGGTACGGTCGGTACACACGCCATCAATGCGACGCTCTACAAGAAACTGCCCTTTGATCCGATCAAGGACTTCGTACCCCTGAGTCGCGTGGCCAATGTGCCCAACGTCCTGGTGGCGCACCCTTCCAAGCCCTACAAGTCGGTCACAGAGTTGATCGCCTACGCCAAGGCACGCCCGGGTCAGGTGAACTACGCATCATCAGGCAGTGGCAGCTCCATCCACTTGTCCGGTGAACTGTTCGAGTCCATGACCAAGACCGGCATGGTCCACATTCCCTACAAGGGCAGCGCACCGGCGATGAATGACCTGCTAGGCAATCAAGTGGACATCATGTTCGACAACCTGCCCTCGGCGATCTCGCATGTGCGTGCCGGCAAATTGCGCGCGATCGCGGTGACAACAGCCAAACGCTCGGAACAATTACCCCAGGTGCCCACCATTGCCGAATCGGGCGTCCCTGGCTACGAAGCCACTTCTTGGTTCGGCCTGTTTGCACCCGCTGCGACCCCTGCACCTGTGGTGAGCAAGCTCAACACGGCCATCATCAAGGTACTGGGCCAGGCCGAAGTGAAGAAAAAAATCATCGAGCAAGGCGGTGATCCACATCCAGAAAAACCTGAGCAATTCGCATCCTTTATCCAAGCAGAAAGCATCAAATGGGGAAAAGTGGTGCGCGAATCTGGCGCTAGCCTGGATTGAGCACGCGGCTCCAGAATAGGGACGCCATTGCATTGTGAACGGCACGCCAAGCAGCTCGCCATGAAATCAGAGCGTATCTGGAATTGATGTGAACGGGGCGGACTCATCTACCAAGGACGCTCTGTACAGCTATATGAATAAGCAGACGCGATCAAGAGACTCAGCTCAACTGCCGTGCGATCGTCTGCAGCTGTGGCGCAATGTCTCTGCGCAGCCAGTCTTCGTCAATCTCCCGCCCCTGAATCGAAAAGTTCAACGCCGCTGGTTCGCTGCGGTTGATAAACCCCAGGGGCACAGCCACGGCCTGCACGTCGGCATAGATGTCACCCAGCGCCACACACGAGCCCTGGCGCGAGAACTGCTGCACGTTTTCCATGAGCCGGGCGCCGTGCTGGCTCCACTCATCCGGAGCTTTGACTTGCAGCTGGTTGATGAGCGCCTCGCGTTCGCTCTGGCGGCAGGACATGAGCAAGGCGCGGCCGACCGCTGTGCCTGCCAGTGAGAGGCTGGAGCCTACCTCTATCGGGTAAATGCGCTTACTCCACGACCTCGCCACTTCGATGTAAACCACCGTGAGCCGATCGCGTATCCCAATGGCCACGGTGCCGCCAGTGGAGTCGGCCAGATCCAGCATGAGAGGACGTGCCTGACGGCGCAGCGCGTTGAATTGGCTCAGCAGCGGATGTCCAAGCGAGAGAACCGCCGAGCCAAGTTGGTATTTACCGTAATGTCCGGCTGGTGCCAGATAGCCCATGCAAGTGAGGGTGTAAGTCAGACGCGAGACGGTGGCGGTCGGCAACTGCAGCAGCAGGGCCAGGTCTTTGTTGCCGAGCACGGGCTGCTCCGCCGAGAAGCAGCGCAGCAGTTCCATACCACGGGCCAGCGTGGTGGCAAATTGGCGGTCACCTTCGTGTTCCAGCAAGGTATGGGGCACACGGCTTGGGGTTACCCCGTAGATTGAATTTGACATATCGGAACATGTTTCAACATATCGAAACATTATGGATGACAGAGGTCAATTGTTCCTAGACTGCAATGCATTCAGTCCACATCTTCAGCCAAAACGACCATGGAGACCTTTGATGAGCGTCAACCATTTGCCAGTCCATGACATCCCCGCCTTGAGCGGTAACAACGCACCGGTCAGCAGGGAAGATGTGTTCACCGACATGGAGGTGATCGGCCAGGTACCGAGCGACCTCAATGGCCTGTACGTGCGCAACGGCCCGAATGCCTACTACCCACCGGACTGGCGCTACCACGCCTACGACGGCGATGGCATGCTGCACGCGGTGAGCTTCGAGCACGGCCGCGTCACCTACCGCAACCGCTGGGTGCAAACCTCGGCCCTGCAGGAAGAAAAAGCCGCCGGTCGTGCCCTGTGGAAGGGCCTCAAGGAGCCCTGGCGCCAAGACCGGCCCGACGAGCCGCTCAAGAACACGTCCAACACCGACATCAAATACCACGCTGGCCGCCTCATCAGCATGTGGTACCGCTCGGGCATGCCCTATGCACTCGATCCGGTCACCCTGGAGACCCTGGGCACCGCCGACTATGACGGTGCCATCCAGCGCATTTCCGCCCATTCGCGCCCCGATGAGCACACCGGCGAGCTGCTGTTTTTCGATTACGCCCTCACACCGCCCTACATGCAGTACGGCGTGATCGGCCCCGACCGCAAGTTGCGTCACCACATTGATGTGGAGCTGCCCGGCGCCAGCCTGCCGCACGACATGGCGGTCACCGAGCACTACACCATCCTGCACGACATGCCGCTGCGCCCCGATCCCGAGGCGCTGGCCGCCGGGCGCTACAAGCTCAGGTTCTTTGCCGACCAGCCCTCGCGCTTTGGCATCGTGCCACGCTACGGCCAGGCCAGCGAGGTGCGTTGGTTCAACGCCAAACCCACCTACCTGCTGCATGTGGTCAACGCCTGGGAAGACGGCGACGAGGTGGTGATGGTGGGCACGCCCTACCGCACCTACACGGATGCATCCGGCCAACTCGATGCGCACCGCCTGGAGCAGACCATCCACCTGCGCCAGCGCGACTTCCTGCTGTACGAGTGGCGCTTCAACCTGCGCACCGGCCAGACGCTGGAGCGGGTGATTGACGACGTGCTCAACACCGAGTTCCCGGTCATCAACAGCCTCTACCAGGGGCGGCGCAACCACTTCACCTACAACGTGCTGTTTCCGCAGGGCGGGCGCGAAGAGCCGCGTTTTCCCGGCCTGGTCAAATACGACCTGCGCACCGGCGGCTACGTGGCTTTCAGTGCCGGGCCGCAGTATTTCTACAACGAACCCGGCTTTGCGCCGCGGGATGGCGCGGTGGCCGAAGACGACGGCTATCTGGTCACCCTGGTCTGGAACCCGGTCGATCAGCGGTCGGAAATCCAGATCTTCGATGCACGCGGTGCCCGCATGGCTGAAGGCCCGATGGCCCGAGTGATTTTGCCGCGCCGGGTGCCACATGGCTTTCATGCCACCTTTGTGAGCCAGACCACGCTCGATCGCTGGAAGTGAAGCCATGATTCTGGTCACGCAAGACAAAATCGACGAATACACCCGCCAGGGCTGGTGGGGCGAACGCATGATCGGGGAAATTTTTCTCGATCAGGCGCAGCGGCTGGGCGATGCCCTGGCCGTGGCCGACCCACCCAACCGGGCGCAGATCACCGGTGAAGCTCCCTTGCGCTGGAGCTGGCAGCAACTGCAGGCGCAGGTGGGCCGCCATGCCGCGTTCCTGAACAGTCAAGGCCTGCGCAAGGATGACGTCATCGTCGTGCAGTTGCCCAACACGGTCGAGCTGCATGCCCTGTACCTGGCCTGCGCCATCCTGGGCGTGGTGGTCTCGCCGGTGCCGATGCAGTACCGTGCGCACGAACTCTCGCATGTGCTCGACGTGACCCAGGCCCGCTTTGCCATCACCACGGCGCGGGTGGGCCATCACCACGCGGCTGCGCAATGGCTGGCCCACGGCCCCGGGTTTCATGGGGTGCCGCAACTCTGGTCTTACGGCCAGGACATACCGCAAGGCTGCGGTAACCTGCACAAGGCCCTGGAAACCACTCCCGTCTGGGATGCGCAGCAGTTGCGTGCGCACATGAAGACGATTGGCCTGACCGCGCACGATGTGTTCACCATCTGCTGGACCTCGGGCACCGAAGCCCGTCCCAAAGGCGTGCCACGCAACCACAACGAATGGCTGATCATCGGCCACTCGGTGATTGGCGCCGGTCAGCTGAAGGCCGGGGCGAACATGCTGATTCCTTTCCCCTTTGTCAACATGGCCGGGGTCTCCACCAGCCTGCTGGCCTGGCTGCTGGTTGGCGGCACCCTGCACCAACACCACCCCTTTGACCTGAAGGTCTTCGTGCAGCAACTGCGCGAGAACCCGATCGACTACAGCGTGGCCGCGCCTGCGGTGCTCAACCAGATCCTCAAGCAGCCCGAGATCCTGCAGGGCGTGGACCTGCAGCGCCTCAAGCGCATTGGCTCGGGCGGCGGGCCGCTGTCGGAATGGCTGATGACGCAGATGGCCGAACAGTTCGGGATCGAGGTGGTCAACTACTTTGGCTCCAACGAGGGGGCCTCGCTCGCTTCTTCACCGGCCGACATGCATGACCGCGCACAGCGGGCCCGGTATTTCCCGCGGGTGGGCGTGCCGGGCTTCGAATGGACGCTGTCCAACTCGCGCAAGATCTCCACCCGTCTGGTGGACCTCGACACGGGCGAGGACATCGTCACGGCCGGTCGTGTGGGCGAGCTGCGCTTCAAGGGGCCGACCATCTTCAGCGGCTACTACCGAGCCCCCGAGCTGACCGCACGCGCCTTTGACGAGCAGGGCTATTACCGCACCGGTGATCTGTTTGAAATCGCCGGCGACCGGCTACAGTTCTACCGCTTTGCCGGCCGTCACAAGGACATCGTGATCCGTGGCGGCATGAACATCTCGTCCGAGGAAGTTGAAAACCTGCTGCTGGGCCACCCCAAGGTGCGCGAGAGCGCGGTGATCGGATGTCCGGACCCGGTGCTGGGCGAGAAGGTCTGCGCCGTCATCGTGCCGCAACCCGGGCAGACGCTGTCGCTGGAGGAACTGGTGCACCACCTGCGCCATGTCGAGCAGGCGGCCGCCTTTAAGTGGCCGGAGCACCTGATCGTCGTCGATGAAATGCCGCGCAATCCAGTGGGCAAGATCCTCAAGCGCGAATTGCGCGAGCGCTTTTTCCCGCAGCAGACGGAGGCAGCATGAAGCCGGTGCTGTTGTTGATCCCGGGCATGCTCAACGACGCCAGGGTGTGGCAGCCGGTCCGTCACGCGCTGTCTGAGCTGGCCGATGTGCGGGTGGCCGATGTGGCCTCGGGTTCTGACATACCCAGCCTCAGCGCCAAGGCCTGGGCGCAGCTGGCCGATGTGCCCGGATCGACGCCGGTGGTGATCACCGGTTTCTCGATGGGCGGTTACGTGGCCATCGACATGATGGCCCGTCCAGCGCGTGCTGTGCAGGGCCTGGCTCTGCTGAGCACCTCGGCTCGACCGGAATCGCCCGACAGCGCTGCACTGCGCGAAAAAACCATGGCCGCGATGCAGTCGAACTTTCCCAAGGTGGTCGAAGGCATCCTGCAATGGAACACCCATCAGGCCTCGCCCGAACTGCTCTCGAGGATGCGCCAGATGCTGCTCGAGGTGGGGCCGGAGGTGGCGGTTGGCCAGATGCGCGCCATCATGGGGCGTGCCGACCACCGCCCGGCTCTGGCGAAGCTGCAGCTGCCCGTCCGCGTGCTGTGCGGCCAACACGACCGCGTGACTCCGCCCGAACTGGCACAGGAGCTGGCGGCCACGATCCCGACCTCGCAGCTGCACCTGATCGACGACAGTGGCCACATGCTGCCGCTGGAGAAACCCGCCGAGGTGGTGTCCCACCTGAAGGCCCTGCTGACCCATTGATGCAACCCAGGAGACAACCCATGCACTTTCACAAATTGCTCACCGTGCTCACGGCCACTCTGGCCCTGACCAGCCTCGGCGCCGTTCAGGCCCAGAATTTCCCGGAGCGGCCGGTCCGGGTGGTCGTGCCCTTTGCCGGGGGCAACACCCTCGACAACGCCTTGCGCCAGGTGGCCGAGGAGTTCAAGAAAAACACGGGCCAGCCCATCATCGTGGACAACAAGCCCGGTGGCTCCGGCCTGATTGCTGCGCAGGCGGTCATGCAGGCGCCGCCCGATGGCTACACGCTGCTGCTGTCGAACACCAGCATGCTGACGATCAACCCCTACACCTTCAGCAAGCTGCCCTACGACCCGGAAAAAAGTTTCCGGCACGTCACCGGCTTCGTGGGCGCTTCCATGGTGCTGGCGGTCAATGCCGCCAAGGTGCCGGCCAACAACCTCAAGGAGTTCATCGCCTGGGCGCGCAACCCTTCCCACAACGCCTCCTATGCCTCGTTCACAGCCGGAAATTCCTCGCACTTTGCAGGCGTTATCCTCAACCAGCGCGCCGGCCTGAACATGGTGCATGTGCCCTTCAACGGCACGCCGCCCGCGGTGCAGAACCTGGTCGGAGGTCAGGTGCATGCTGCCTTTCTGCCCATGCTGGCGGTCAAGCCGCACATGGAGTCGGGCAAGGTCAAGGTGCTGGCCATCACGACGCCGCAGCGCTCGAGCCTGATGCCCCATGTGCCGACCTTCAAGGAAGAGGGCTTCCCCGACATGCAGATCTACCTCTGGTCCGGGGTCTCGGCACCAGCGGGCACGCCCGACGCGGTGGTCCAGCGTGTGCAGGCGGAGTTCGCCAAGGCCATGCAGACGCCGTCCATCACCGAGCGGTGGCGCGCGGTGGACTTCGAGGCCCTGCCCTTTACCAGCGCTGAATTCCTGAGCTTCATCCGTGCCGATGCCCAGCGTTGGCAGGAAGCGGTTCGCATTTCCGGCTTCAAGGCCAGTGAATGACGGTGACGCAGTGACGCACTTGCCCTTTGATCTGCGGGTGCCGGTGGTGGCCGCACCGATGTTCCTCATCTCCGGTCCCGAGCTGGTGCTGGCGGCCTGCCGTGCCGGTATCGTGGGCGCGTTTCCGACACCGAACGCGCGACCGATCGACGTGCTCGAGCAGTGGATGCAGCGCATCACCGAAGGCCTGGCCCGCGCCCGCGATGAGCAGGATCCGGCCACGGTCGGCCCCTGGTGTGCCAATCTGGTCACGCACTCTTCGAACACCCGGCTGCCCGAAGACCTGGCCCTGATCGCCCGCTACCAACCCCCGATCGTGGTGACGGCGCTGGGCAGTCCCAAGCCGGCCATCGAGGTGGTGCATGGCTACGGTGGGCGCGTGATCGCCGATGTCACCACGCTGGCACTGGCGCGCAAGGCGGTGGCGGCGGGCGCCGACGGCCTGGCCTGCATTTCGGCCGGTGCTGGCGGGCACACCGGCACGCTCTCGCCCTTTGCCTTTGTCAGCGCGGTGCGCGAATTCTTTGACGGTCTGCTCATCGTCGGCGGCGGTATCAGCGACGGCTGGGGCGTGGCCGGTGCGATCGCCAGCGGCGCCGATCTGGTTTACATGGGCACGCGCTTCATCGCCACGCAGGAAAGCCAGGCCGATCCGGCCTACAAGCAGATGCTGGTCGACTGCACGGCCGAAGACCTGGTGGTCACGTCCGGCATCACCGGCACGGCGGCGAGCTGGCTCAAACCCTCGCTGCTCGCGGTCGGCTTCGATCCGGATCAGCTGCACGAGGTGCCGGCACGCCACTACGACAGCAACCAGGCCTTCACGGCCAAGCGATGGCAGGACGTCTGGGCCGCTGGCCAGGGACTGGGGGCCATCCACCAAGTGGAGCCGGTGGCCGATGTCGTCGAGCGACTCGCCAACGAATACCACCTGGCTTGCCAGCGCCTGAACGCACGGGCAGCGTTTTCTCCCACCTTCTGATTATGAAAGACAGCCATGCACGTTGAACTGGTCAACACCATCCAGCCCACCCTGGTGCCCGGACAGCACCCCTTCATGACCGGGCCCTTCACGCCCAATTACCAGGAGGTCAACGCGACCGAGCTGGAAGTGATTGGCGAGATCCCCAAGCGCCTGAACGGGGTGTACCTGCGCAACACGCAAAACCCGGTGCACCAGCCTCTGGGCACCTACCACCCGTTTGACGGCGACGGCATGCTGCACCTGATGAGTTTTCAGAACGGCCGCTGCGAATACCGCAACCGCTTCACGCGGACCAAGGCCTTCATGGAAGAGCAGGCGGCTGGCCACGCGCTGTATGCCGGCCTGATCGACAAACCCAGCCTGGCGCAGCGTCCTGGCTGGGGCGCACGAGGCGGCCTGCGCGACAGCGCCGCCACCGACGTGATCGTGCACGCGGGCAAGGCGCTGGCCACCTTCTACCAGTGCGGCGAGCCGTACCGCCTCGATGCACGCACGCTCGAGCTCGAAGGTGTGGCCGACTGGGGCGCGCAGGTGCTGGCCGATGGCGGCATTTCGGCCCACCCCAAGGTGTGCCCGCGCACCGGCGACCTGCTGTTTTTCAACTACAGCAAGCAGGCGCCCTTCATGCACTACGGCGAGGTGGACCGCCACAACCGGCTGGTGCACTATGTGCCGGTGCCGCTGCCTGGCCCGCGCCTGCCGCACGACATGGTGTTCACCGAAAACTTCTCCATCCTGGACGACTTTCCGTTGCATTGGGACGAGTCCTTGCTGGCCCAGGGCAAGCACAAGCTCAGCTACGACGCCAACAAGCCCTCGCGCTTTGCCGTGGTGCCGCGCCGGCATGCCTCCAAAGCGATTCAGGACCAGGGCATCCGCTGGTTCGAGGCCAGCCCGACCTATGTGCTGCACTGGCTCAACGCCTGGGAAGAAGGCGATGAAATCGTGATGCACGGTTACCACCAGAAATCGCCCATGCCGGAAAAAGGCTACGACAACTCCGGCAACACCCTCGGCCCGGGCCGCTACGGCCCGACCATTTACGAGTGGCGCCTGAACCTGCGCACCGGCCAGACCACCGAACGTCGCCTCGATGAGCGCTACCTGGAGTTCGGCATGGTCAACGCCGAATACTGGGGCCGCCCCTACCGATACAGCTACAACATGATCGCGCACCCGAACTCCTTCCTGTTCGATGGCATCCTGCGCTACGACCATACGACCGGGCAGTCGCAGCAATACCTGTTTGGCGAAGGCCGCTTCGGCAGCGAGTCGCCCATGGCCCCCTGCCACGACAGCCAGGCCGAAGACGACGGGTATGTGGTGAGCTTTGTCACCGACATGAACACCGACCGCTCCGAATGCGTGGTGCTCGACGCCCGTTGCATAGACGCCGGACCGGTCGCCCGCATCCTCTTGCCGCACCGCATCAGCAGCGGCACCCACTCATGCTGGGCCGATGCCCGCGAAATCACCACCGATTGGCCCGGTCTGGTCTGAACATTCATCTGGAGATCCACATGCAACAACCCGTCTACGTCCTTGGGGGCTACCAAACCGACTTCGCCAAAGCCTGGGCGCGCAACGGTCAGGACATTTCCGACATGACCCGCGAAGCCACCCTGGGGGCCCTGCAGGCCTGCGGGCTCGAAC
>JACCDS010481679.1_pt1 | contig 12455 bp, 11 predicted proteins | sample 7446441 | NCBI WGS metagenome assembly JACCDS01 (sample SAMN15323445, study PRJNA562643) | freshwater metagenome | isolation source: river surface water | place: USA:Blue River Watershed | collected 2017-08-17
ATTACAGCCGGCGCATCACGGCGTGGTTGGTAGGCAGAAAGGTCGAGAAGCAGATGTCGGCATCCTGGATCAACTCCGGTGCGAGCGGGCGAGACCGTTCCTCGGGCGGTTCTATGCAGGTGACCGTGCAGTCCGTGCGGCTGCGCAGGGCGGCGAGGGCGGCGGGGTCGGGCGCGATGTCGACGACGATTTTCATTTCGCGGCAGGAGACGGTGCGACGCTGGTCGAGGCGGACCGGCCGGTGAGTGCGGTATAGAGCGTGCGGGCCATGAGCGTGGCGCCCCGCGTGTCGGGATGAACGCCATCGGGCATCAGCGCGGATTGGTCGGAAAAAGTGGCGTTCAAATCGACGACCGGGAGTCCGGTGCGCCGTGCCACCTCGTCGATCTTGGGCAGAATCTCGTCCCGCAGGATGCGGTCGGTATCCCAGGGCTGCTTGCCGCGGTCGCGGAACAACGGCACGGTGCGGCAAAGAATGAGGCGGGGTTTCGACGGGAGGGACTGGAAGCTGCGGATGAGCTCGAGGTAGTCGGGGATGAAGCGGTCGCGTTCGGCTTCCCAGGTCTCGCGCTTGGTGTCGTTGGTCCCGAGCTGGATCAGGACAACGTCGGCGCGGAAGGCGAGGGCATCGCGACATTCGGGCTGCTCGTGGTAGGGGCGCGGACTCTTGCGCACGAGGGTGGTGCCGCTGCGACCGAAATTACCGACCTGCCACTTCGGGCCCAGCAACACGGCGAGCTGGGCGGGATAGCTGTTGCGCTCACGCTGCGGAATCTGATGGCCGTGCGTGATGCTGTCGCAGACGCAGGCGAGGCGGATGGGGACGCTGAAGTCCGCTTCCTGAATGGGCAACGTGTGGGCGGGCCGGAGCGCGGAACCCGCGCAGCCGGCGCATGCCAGCAAGGTCAGGACGGCGACCCAACGGAGAAGAAGGTGATTCGAAAAACGGGCCACGGTCGAAACGTCCGGCTTACTCGCGGAGAATTTTTCCCGGGACGCTGTTGAACTCACCGCTGCCGGGTTTGAACGGGTAGCGGCGTTTGATCTCGTCGGTCAAAATGATGCCGAGGCCGGGCCGATCGGGTGGCAGCGCGTAACCGTCCTTCATGATGAACCCGCCGTCGATGATGTCGGCATGGAGGCCGGCGTAGTCGGGGGCGACTTCGAGGATGCAGGTGTTGGCGGCGGCGAAACCGGCGTGGACATTTTGCATGAGCGAGCCGCCCGCACCCCACGCGTGCGTAGCGACCTTGCGGCCGCGGTCGGCGAGCATTTGCGCGACGGTCATGAACTCGCCGATGCCGCCGGTGAAGGAGGCGTCGGGTTGCCCGATGTCGAAGGAGTCCTGCCGGGTGAACACGCGCCACTCGTAGGCGGCGGTGAGGCATTCGCCGCCGGCGATGGGCGTGGTGGTGGCTCGGCAGAGTTCGGCGTAGCCCCACGGGTCGGTGTAGTGGAGCGGTTCCTCGAGGAAGAAGAGGTCGAACGGTTCGAGCGCGCGGGCGACGGCGATGGCGGTCTCGAGGTTCCACGTGGCGATGTGGTTGTTGCCCATGTGCGCGTCGAGCGTGAGGAGGGCGTCGGAGCCGGCGTGGCGGCGCATGAACGCGACCTTGTCGGCCTCGTAATCGGCGGCGGCAGCGGGGGTGTCGGGCATTTTCCAGCCGTCCTCCACGGAGTAGCTGCCGGCGCCGACCTTCAGGCCGCGGAAGCCGAGCGAGAAATAGTGGTCGATCTTCCGGGCGAGTTTCTCCTGCGGGTAATTGCTGGGGCCGCCCGTGGCGTAGCAGGGGAGGCGGGTATGCTTGGCGCCGCCGAGGAGCGCATGCACGGGTTGGCCGAGGAGCTTGCCCTTGAGGTCCCAGAGGGCGGCTTCGATGCCGTTGAGGACGATCGCGCCGAGGCCGACGCGGCACCAGAAATTGCCGCAGTGATACATGCGCCGCCAGAGCTCCGGGATATCGTCGACGGTCTGGCCGATCAAAATCGGTTTGAAGAACTCGACGATGGCGGGGACGGCCTCGGGGCAGAAATACCCCGCGTAGGTTTCGCCGATACCGACCGGACCGTCGGCGGTGAAGACTTCGATGAACGCGGCGCTGCGAAGTTTGCGGGCCTCGCGCAGGAAGGGATCGTTGGTGCACGGACCGGTGAGGAGCGTCGTGCGAACATCGGTGATGGCAGTCATGCGGCGCGGGCGGACGGAGCGAGGCGACCGGACGATCAGACGGGTTTCACGGTGATCTTCACCGTTCGCCCGTAGGTGAAGCGCGAGGGGCGGCGCCAAAAGCCGTAGTCGTAAACGACAAAGACCTCGTTGTCGTTGGGCGTCTCCTCGACGCCGGTGTAATGCGTCGTGACGATGCCGGAGGTGAGGCGGACGACGTTGGTCCACGTCTCGCCGTGGTCGCGGCTGACGGCGAGGTAGTTGCCGTTCCAAGGATGCTGAGCGTTGGGCCAGCAGGCTTTTTGCGGGATACGCACGCCGAACGTCGCGACGAGCAGTCCGCTGCGGAGCTCGATCAGGTCGGGATTGGCGACGCAGCCCTTCAGGTTGTCGGGGTTGGTCTCGTCGAGGAACTTGCCCTCGCGGCCGTATTTGAGGTGACGGAACATGTCGACCCAGAGCTCGGTGCGGTGGACGTCGAGGCCGGCGAAGACGCGCGGGCGGGGCTTGGCCCAGGTGGCGCCCTCGTCGTCGGACCAGGTTTCGTAGAGTTCGCGGCCGGTGCGCATCAGGCAAAGCAGGCGGCCGGCCCAGGGACCGCGGCTGAGGCGGGTCAGGACGGGTTCGTTCATGCCCTCCGTGCCCACCGAGTGATCCACGGCCACGGTGCCGACAAGTTTCCAGTGTCGGCCGCGATTGGCGGAGCGGATCAGCATCACGCGCGACTTCATCATCGTCGGCATGTAGGTCGACGGCGTGGCGTCGCCGTAGAGCTGGCCGTAGAAGGTGGCGAGCAGGTCGCCGTTGGGCAGCTCGAGCATGCGGCGATGCAGGCGCTGGGCGTCGTGCGGGTGGCCGCCGTCGTCCTTGGACGCCCGGAAGTTCACGTTGGGCAGATCGAAGGTGGCCTCCGCGGGGCCGGTCAGCGTGCGCCACTCGTCGGTCGAGGTGTAGAGGTGGCCGAGCCCCAGACCTTCCTTGGCGCCGGGTGTGATGTAGGTGTCGAGACCGAGAATGGTGCCGTCGCGGAGCTGCACGGTGCCGCCTTCGGTGTTGAGGCCGTTGTCACCGGGCTTCAGCGGCAGGCGGGTCCAGGTTTTGCCGGAATCGCGCGAGACCGTCGTCCACATCGCATACGGATAATGCATGCGCGGGGACGGAAACGGCGGGTGGGGCGACTGGGCCTGGAGGACGAGCGTGCCGGCCTTTGTGCAAAGCAAAAAGGGCTGCAGGCCACCGTCGAGGATCATGCGTTCCTCCCCGAAATCGAAACGCAGGCGCCCGTCGGCGTCGACCATGTGGGCGACATTGCGCGGAAGCTTGTCGGGAGAGACGTGGGGCTTCTCCTGCACGATCGGGCCATCGGCGCGTGGCGGCGTCGCGGCCGTCGAGGTTGGCGCCGAAGGGTTGGCGTTCGGCGTCGTGGCGGCGCGGGCGGAGGCGGCCAACGGAAGGGCGGCGGTGGCGGCGGCGGATTTGAGAAAAGCGCGACGAGAGGTGGGCATGGGAAAGAATCAGGGCTGCCAAAACGTGCCGCCGAGGAAGTAGCGGCCGAAGAGATTGTAGTAATAAACGGTAAGCACGCGTCCGTCGGGGAACTGGTGCGACTCGGGATAGCCGATGTCCCAGTTGATGAAATCCCGGCGCAGCTGGACCTCGGTCTCGATCTCCCAGGTCTCGCCGTTGTCGCGGCTGAACGCGGCGCGGATGCCGCCGGGGCGATCATGAATCGGCGGCCGGACGCCGTAGGAGGCGAGGAGGCGACCGTCGGCCAACTGGATCAGGTCGACCGGATGGCCTCGGAGGGCGGTCTTGCGCGGAGCGGCCCAGGTTTTGCCGTCGTCGTCCGAATGGGTGACCCAGATGTGGTGTTCGGGTTGGTGATTCCGGAGTGCGACGACGAGGCGACCGGTCCGGGTGCGGACGATGCCGGGTTCGAGAAAGCCACCCTGGGCGCCACCCGGATCGTTGGCGATCGTGGAGACGTAGGACCAGGTGCTGCCCTGGTCGGTTGAGCGCAAGAAGACGGAGCCGCTGTTCTTGGGGTCGCCGTGGAGACGGTAGCCGATCAAGGCCATTCCGATGGAGCCGTCGGGAAACTCGACGGGGGCGTCCGTCGGGCCTTCGGTCGATGTGAACGGCATGCCGGCGTAGCGCAGGTGCTTCGGCTCGGACCACGTGCGCCCGTCGTCGCGCGACGTGATGATGTAGGTGCCGAGCACCGGCTTGGCGTTGTCCTCCTGCGGCCGTGTGCCGTAGGCGCCGTCCGCGCCGTAGTTCCCGTTGTAGTATACCCCGACGACGAGAGTGCCGTCGCGCAGCTGGAGGCCGCAGCCCTCTCGCTCGTCGAGGTCCTTGATGCCGCCGATGACTTGGCGCTCGCTCCAGGTTTGTCCACCGTCGCGCGAACGGAGCATGATGACGTCGCCGTCGCGGGCGTAGTGTTCGGACGCCTCGCGCGCCATGATGAGCAGGTCGCCGTTTTTCAGCGCGATCAAGTCGGCGGGATGCAGATGACGGTAACCGTTTTGGTAGATGACCTGATGCTTGAGGTCCGGAGTGGAAAAGTGGTCGGCGTAGGCCCGCGTCGCGAGAATCTGGGTGTGCTGGACGAGGACGGAGACGTCCTGCCGCAACGCGTCGACCTCGCCTTGGAGGGTCTCGACCGTCGTCTGCAGGCAATCGCGACGCTCCTTGACGGCGAACCAGCCGTTGCTCCAGCGCGGGAAAGGCAGAATCTCCACCTGAAGCAGCGCCGCCTTGCCCGCTTCGACGGCCGATGCGGGGACCGTGAGGTGAAAGAGGCCACTGTGGCCGTGCGGATCGCCCTGGCGGCTCAGGCCGAAGTAGGGGGACTCCGTGCGTTTCGAGACGTATTTGAGCTCAAATTCGCCGGCCCGCCACGTGAAGTCGCGACTGACGCCCAGCGTGAAGGTCACCGCGGGGCGACCGTTGACGCTCAGACGCGCGGTGGGGCCGAGGGAGATTTCGGGCGGCAGCACGCTCGTTGCACCGACAAATGCGAAGGTGGTTTTTTCGGCCGACGGGACGATGGCGGTGCGCCAGGCGACGCGGTTGTCGGCGACTTGGCCCGGGGCCCACCAGCCGGCCGTCATGTAGGCCCTGGCGGTGCCGCGGAAATCGCGGGTCGATGAGCCACGGTTGGCGTTGTGGTGAAACTCAACGGAGGCGAACCCCTCGACCCACTGGACCGCGCGGAGCGGCGCGACGGAGGCGAGCACGAGCAGGATAATGCCGCGCAAACAGGAAAGCGACCGGGTGGTGAACCAAGTTGGGCGCGGTGTGGGCATGAAGGGGGGAAATTGACACGGCCGGCAGCGGCTGGGCGCGGCGCTCCCCGAGAACGGCCGCGGGAGCTTCGGCGCTACTTGGCGGTGTAACCGCCGTCGACGGGAAGGTTGACGCCGGTGACGTAGGTCGAGGCGTCGCTCAGGAGGAAGACGACCGCGCCGCCGACCTCGGGCGCGTTGGCCATGCGGCCCAGAATGGTCATGGGCGCGTAGCGGCGGAGAAATTCCTCTTTCTGCGGGCGCTCGGGATTGTAGATGCCGCCGGGGGAGACGACATTCACGCGGACGTTGCGGCTGCCGTAGTGGGATGCCAGATACCGCGTGGCGTTGATCATGCCGGCCTTGTGGAAAAAGTAGTCCGGGGCGGGTTGCGCGGCCGGGCCGTCGTAGAGGGCCGGATGCATCCCGACCATGCCCATGTGGGAGGCGATGTTCACGATACTGCCGCGGTTGGCCGCGGACATGGCGTCGCCGCAGGCGCGGACGGCGGCGAAAAAGCCGGTCGCGTTGAGGCGCATCGACTCATCCCAGCGGGCAAGGTCGTCGTTGAAGCCGCCGGCCATCGGGCGGGAGACGGCGTTGTAGACCATGCCGTCGAGCCGACCGAAGCGGGAGACGATGCGGGAAACGAGGTCGCGGATGGATTTCTCGTCGAGGAGATCGACGCGGTCGAAGTGCACGCGATCGCGGGCCGCACCAAGTGCGTCGCTTTGAGGGGCCAACGCGGCGGCGTCGCGCGAGGCGACGACGAGCGTGGCGCCGGCGGCGGCCAGCGAGGAAACGAGGGCGCGTCCGAGCAGGCCGGAGCCGCCGAACTGGAGGACGACCTTGCCCGCGAGGGAGAACGAAGTGGGATCAGGCATAGGGCGAGCGGACGGCGGCGGGAGCCGGGGCGGCGCCGGGAGGAAGCGCGGCGATCTCCTTCTGCACGAGTTCGAGGCGCTGTTTCACGTAGTTGGCCAGGCCGACCACGTCGGCGCCGATACCGAAGAGCCGGTAGCCCTCCGCGACCAAGTCGGGGAACGGCGCGATGAGGCCGGCGGTCATGGCGTATTTGCCGTGCGCGCGGGCCGCGGCGGCGACGCGCTTGCGGGCGGCGACGACCTGCGGGTCGTTGAGCTGGCCGGGTTTGCCGATGCGGTGGCTGAAATCGCCGGGGCCGAAGAGGAGAAGATCGAACCCGGGCACGGCGGCGATGGCTTCCACGTGTTCGAGCGCCTCGGGCGATTCGATCTGGAGCACGACGATGCGCTCGGAATTCGAGTGGCGCAGGTACTCCTCGAGGGGGAGCAGGCAGAACTGGCCGTCGATGTTGCCGCCGTCGAGGGCGCGCTTGCCGACGGGATGAAAGCGGACCCATTCGACGATCTGACGGGCTTCGTCGGCGTTGGCGACGTGCGGGACGATGATGCCGGTGGCGTCGGCTTCGAGCGGACGGATGTAGTCGCTGTAGCTGCCGCGACCGACGCGGACGAGGGTGTCGACGTTATGGATACGGGCTGCGCGGATCTGGTGTTCGAGGCCGACCCAGTCGTTGGGCACGTGCTCGGTGCAGAGCCAGACGGCATCGACCCCGCAGAGGCCGGCGATCTCGGCGACCCGGGGGTCGCTGAGATTGATCTTGAGCACGGAAGGCATCTCGCCGGCCCGGAGGCGGCGGAGAACGCGGCTGGAACGAGGAGTCATGAGAGTTGCGATTGGATTTCGGCGACGGCCACGCGGCGGCCGTTTTCGGTTTTGCTGCGAATACCGGCAGCGAGGACGCACATCAACTCGACGGTTTCGGCAAACGGATACGTTTCCGTGCCGGTCCGCACATAATCGATGAAATTGACGAGTTGCCGGCGGAATCCGGTGTAGGTGTCGCCGAACTTGAACGTGGTCTGGCCGGCGGTACCGCACAGGTGCATCGTGCCGAAGGTGGCGCCGCCGTCTTTGATGACGGGCAAGGTGACTTCGACGCCGCTGGCGTGAATCAGGTGGGCGATTTCGCAGCCAGGGCTGGATTCCAGACGAACGGAGACGAAGCCCGGACCAAGGAGCCGGAACACCGGCTCGAGCAGGTGAATGCCGTAGCGTTCCCAGGTCTTGCAGCTCACGGCGGAGATCCAGCGCAGGGCGCCGATCGTCGCGGGGATGGGAAGGAGATTGTCCAACTCGGGTGCGAAGCGCAGCCCGCTGGACGAGAGGATGCGGGCACCGCGCGCACGCCAGTCGCAGAACGTCCGGAGGTCGGCGACGGCCAGCGCGAGGGGCTTGTCGACGAAGACGGGCAGGCCGGCCTCGACAAACGGACGCACGCGCTCGACGTGGTCGAACCCGTCGTCCGTCGCGATCAGCACGGCGTCGACCTGTCCGATGACATCCTGCGGTCGTGCGACGATATTGGGAATGAGGGCGGCTGCGGCGACCGGCGGGGCCTCGGCGGCGCGGTCGGTCCAGAGGTGCGTGACGCGGGCGCCGGAGATGCCCACCGACCCGGCGGGCTGGGCGCCCATGTAAACCGGGATCACCGGGTACGGGCAGGCGGCGAGCTTTTCGGGGTTGAAGCCGTTGACGATGGAGGACCAGGACCATGGGTGGCCGTTGCCATCGATCATGCCGAGCATGGCGAGCCGCACCGGGGATTGGGTCGGAAGGGGAAGGACGGGGAGCGGGCGGAGAGCGGTCATGAAAGGGAGGCGCAGGTGACGCGGGCGCCGCGTTCGGCGGAGGCGAGGGCGGCGAGATTGAAGCGCAGGGTCTGGATACCCGCTTCCAAGGAGCACAGCGGGGCGGAGCGACCTTCGACCTGATCCAGAAACGCATTGGCCTGCGTGGTGAAATGCCCGTCGCGTTCCACGGGGATCGTCGGCCGCCAATCCCAGTCGGTCGATTCCGGGGTGAAGGTGCCCCAGCGTTGGCGGTGAAGCTCAATGCGGACGCTGCCGCCCAGGGCATTGAACTGGAAAACGGTTTCGTTGGGGGCCTGGAACTGGTTCAAGGCATAGGCGACGTGGGCGCCGGCGTGCCGGGCGCCGATGTGAACCGTGTCCTCGACGGTGACGTCCGGCAGGGCGAGGTGGGCGCAGTCGCACAGCACGCTTTCCGTGGGTCCGAGAACGCTCTCGAACCAGTTGGCCGAGTGGGTGAGGGCGTCCTGGATGGCACCGCCGCCCATCGCACGGTCGCGATAGTAGGTGGACGCGTATGCCGGACGAAGCCGATGAAAGGGTTGTCCAGCGGTCATCACGGCCTGAACGATCGGACCGAAGGGGCGATTGCGCAGGAACGCGCCCGCTTCGCGCAGCACCGGGAAGGCATGCATCACATAGGCTACGGTGGCCTGCCGGCCGCTCCGATCGCGCGCGGCGACCAGGCCGTCGACCCCGGCGAGCGACTGCGAGAGTGGCTTCTCGATCAACACATGCAGGCCGGCATCAAGCGCCCGGATGGCCATGTCGACGTGCAGCGACGCGGGGGTGCAGATCACGGCGACGTCGTGCCGGCCGCTGCGCAGTTCCTCGCTCCAATCGGCAGCGGTAGCGACGCCGTAGGTCTCCTTGATGTGGGCGAGGATGCCTGGGCGGGTGTCGCAGCCGGTGACGGTGGCGCGGCCGGTGTTGAGGAAGCAGCGTAGGTGGCGCTCGCCGATACTGCCGCAGCCGACGATCAGGACTGAATGTGAGGGCATTCCGTTGTGGGAAGAAAGGGGAGCGATGCAGGGACTTTCATGGTCGTGTATACACAGGTATTGGGATTTGAAAAGTGAATTAACCGAGATGACGCGAGGTAAAGGGCGATGGCCGGACGGCGAAGCGGGTTCGCGGGACGAACGAGAGGGGGCATCTTATCTACGATCGAACCCATTTCCTCGCCGTGCCGGTTCGAGACGCGGCTCGAGAATGTTGGGTGGTGGCGGGGAATGCACCGTGCTGGCGGGGAAGCTTAGGAAACGAGCGTCTGTGCGAGGGAAGCGTGGACCCGCGGTGAGCCCTGCAAGGGACGTACGACCCCGACGATGGGGCAGCTGAATAATTGGATTTCGCCGGATCGTCGTCCTGAAATCAGTTCGATAAAGCCCGGCGCTCTCGGCGTGCGACGGGGCGGGTGGGGCGAGGATCGACGCAGTTCCGCACGCTGGCGTGGAAGGCAGTGTGGGGAAAAGCGGTTGACATCCGTTTATTAGTATACACGCAACACAAACCCGGGTGATCGACGAGTCGTTCCGATTCGCGCCGGCGGACTCCCCATGAAGAATGTAAATTCCGACATCGCCTACGATTACCTGAGAAAACGCATCCTGGGCGGCGAGTATGCCCCGGGGCAGGCGCTCATGACGAATCTGTTGGCCCCGGAGATTGGCGTGAGTCGGACGCCGATCCGTGATGCGTTGCGCCAATTGGAGGCCGACGGGCTGGTGACGATCCAGCCGCGGTTGGGCGCGAGCGTGAAGAAGATGGACCTGAAAACGTTTCGGGAGAGCTGCGAGTTGCGCTTGGCCCTAGAGACGCATGCCGCGGGTTTGGCAGCGCGGAATCGCACCGACGTCGATCTGCATGAAATTGGCCTGGCGCTCGACGAGATGCGCCGGATTACCGGGGAGCTGGTTGACGGGGGCTCCGTCGCCAAGTTGATCCCGGGTTTGGTGCGCGAGGATGTGCGTTTCCATTTGGCGATCATTTCCGCGGCGAAGAACGACCTCATGAAGAAGGAGATTTTGCGCCTGCACTTGGTGAACCGCGTGGTGACGGGGCCATCGGCGTTGGCCAAGGCCAATGTCCAGCCGGAGCCGCCGGAGGATATGGATCACCGGCGTGAAGTGCTGGCCTCGCACGAGGCGATTTTCCGGGCAATCGAGGGCGGCGAGGCCGATGCGGCCAAGCGGGCGATGGAGGATCACATCCAGGACATCATCGACCGCAGCGTGCATCGCCTTGCGCGGGCGAGCGCGGATGTGGCGACCCGCGAATTGAGCGCGGAGGAAGCGATCTACAGCGCGTAGGCGAGCGAGGGACGGGCGCGGCGCTTCGAATCCTGCCGGCAGGTGCGTGCGAGCCTTCGTTGCCGGCTCCGGAAGATTTTACATGAAAACCTATTTATCGGCGGCCCGTGTGGCACTCTGGATTCTGTCGGCAACGGCCTTGGCGGCGGCGGAGGTCGAGATCTTCAAGAACCGGCGCGAGTTGTTTGTCGATGATTTCATCGTGCAGGAGGCGGCGCGCGTCGACTATCGCCTCGGCGTGCCCCAGCCGGCGGGCACGGCGCTACGCCTCGACCAACCGTGGGAGGGGCGCTGGGGGGCGTATGTCTCGGTGATTTCCGACGGGCAGAAGTTCATGATGTATTACCGGGGCGGCTTCGGTGCGCCGAAGAACGAGGACCTCACGTGTTACGCGGAGAGCACCGACGGGATTCATTGGGTGCGGCCGGTGCTCGGTGTGCACGACGTGAAAGGCAGCAAAGCGAACAATGTCGTGCTGCCGATGGGGGAGCCGACCTGGGCAACGCACAATCTCAGCGTGTTCTACGATGCGCGACCGGGTGTGCCGGCCGATGAGCGCTTCAAGGCGGTGGGTGGCGGCGCGGGCAACAACCCGACCTTGAAATTCAGCGGCCTGACGCGCGGGCTGTATCGGTTTGTCTCGGCCGATGGGAAGACGTGGCGTCGGTTGCCGGGGGAGCCGCTGTTCACGGAATTTGCCCTCGATTCGCAGAATATCCTCACGTGGGTGCCGTCGGAGAATTGCTTCGCGATCTACCTGCGCACGTGGACCGGGGACAAGAAGGGCGTGAAGTTCGCCTACAATTCGATCCGCACCATCGCGCGTTCGGTGTCGAAGGACTTCGTGAACTGGTCCGCGCCGGAGCGAATGACCTTCGACCAAGGACCGGTGGAGGACTTGTACACGAATACGACCCAGGCCTACTTCCGGGCGCCGCAGATCATGATCTCGATGCCGTTTCGGTTTGTGCGGGATCGGCAGGTGCTGGACGAAGCCACGCTGAAAAAATACGACATCGAAAAATCGATGTGGAAGGGCGCGTCCGACGCGGTGCTGATGACTTCCCGCGGCGGTACGCGCTACCAGCGGAAGTTCATGGAATCGTTTGTCCGGCCGGGAATCGACCCGACGAGTTGGGCGGCGCGGAGCAACATGCCGGCCTACGGCCTGATCCAGACCGGGCCGAATGAATTGTCGTTTTTCATCGTGCGCGGGTATTCGTCGAATCAGACACGCATCGAGCGGATGGCGCTGCGGCTGGACGGTTTCGCCTCGCTGCACGCGGGCTATGTCGAGGGATTCGCACGCACGAAGCTGATGCAAATCGACGGGGCACGGTTGGCGCTGAATCTGTCCACCTCCGCGAGCGGCTATGCGAAAGTCGTCGTCCTCGATGAAAAGGGGGCCGAAGTGGCAGGTTTCGGGACCGCCGACGCGAAGGAGTTGGTGGGTGATGCGGTGGATCTGACCGCGGCGTGGTCGTCCGGGCGCCGCTTGGCGGAGCTCAAAGGGCAGCGGGTGCAGCTGAAATTCCTGCTGCGCGACGCGGATCTCTACTCGTTCGCCGTGCTGGACGAATGAGCCGGCCGTGCGCACGCCGGCGAGCGGTGCCGCCGGTTGCCGAATAGCCCGAAGGAGCAAGCACCTGATCAAGGTCCTGGATAGATAAGTGGGCGCCTTTGCGTGATTAAGTGCGTCGGCGGGAGCCCGTAGGCGCGCCCTGTGGCTGCGAAGCGACGCGCGCAGGACTCGGCGTGGAAATAGGTGTATACAGGGATTCGGGTCGCTCCGATAGGGGGGAGAAGTCATGCCGAGCAGGATGTGAGTTGACATGTATGCACGACGAAATACGCGTGTATGCAGCTCCTCCCACCATTATGATGACTTCGCTCATGGCTGTCCGGGCACTCCGGCGGTCTGCGTTCGCGATTGCTGCAGCAGCGATCTGTTCCTCCCTCGCTCAAGGTCAGACGGCCCCCGCGCCCACCAAGC
>JACCDS012217337.1_pt1 | contig 12455 bp, 4 predicted proteins | sample 7446441 | NCBI WGS metagenome assembly JACCDS01 (sample SAMN15323445, study PRJNA562643) | freshwater metagenome | isolation source: river surface water | place: USA:Blue River Watershed | collected 2017-08-17
CCTGCGCGTCGAAGGTGGTGATGATCACCTCGTCGCCGGCCTGCGCCGCCACCGCGGTGGGCACGCCATCGATGCTGCGGGTGACCTCCAGCGCCACGCCGGCTTGCAGGCCGGTCGCGCCGGGCACGGCCGACAGCGCCGGCGCGGCCTGCGCATTGGCCACGGGGTCCACGCCCAGCGGCGCCTGGCCTGCCCGCCAATCCGCCAGCGTCCAACGCGACTGGACCAGCGCGTCGAGCGCGGCGGTCAGGGCGGCCACGTCGGCCGGGTCGACCGGGGCCGCCGCAGCGCCCAGCCCGCCCACCGGGGCGATGTCCGCCAGCAGCCGCTGGATGGCCGAGGTCAGCTGGGACAGCGCGATGCTCGCGTCCGGATGCGCCAGCAGGTCGGCGAAGCTGGCCTCGTTGAGGAAGGGAATGGCCTCCTGCATGAAGCCCAGGTCACTGCCCGTGCCTGCGGCCGCCTTGAGCAGGCCGATCAGCGGCGCATCGGCCGTGCCGGTCTGGCGCAGCCAGCGGTCGTACAGTTCGCTGTCCAGCAGGCCCAGGGTACGGCGCAGTTCAGCCTCGGCATCGTTGATCAGGAACTGGCTGGGGCCGTCCGCGCCCAGCTGGGCAAAGCCGTTGCCCACGTACTGCAGCGTGTAGGCCTGGCCGTCCTGCACGGTGGGCAGGGACAGCCGGTAGACCGCGCGGCTGGCGTCGGCGTCGAGCACCGCCACCGGCGCGTCCGTGCCCAGGACCTGCCCGGGCTGGGCCTTCACGTACAGCAGCAGGCCGGCATCGGTCACCGCCTGCAGGCCTTCGCCGCCGAGGTCGATGCTGAAGTCGAACGTCGACGGGCCGGTGATGCGCACCGACTTGTCGAGGATGTCGGCCACCCGGCTGTCGGTGTCGGTGCCGCTGGCGGTGTAGGTGCCGGCCTGAACCAGCATCTCGAACAGCGCCTGCGCGGGATCGAAGGTCGTCTGGAACGACAGCTGGTTGCCCACCTTGAGCAATTTCAGGCGTGCCTGGGCCCGCGCGTTGATCACCGGCGTGATGAACTGGGCCGCGCCCACCATGGTCAGCGCCGCCAGTTGCGAAAAGTCGAGCGTGAAGGCCGGCAGCGCCGCGCCCGCCTTGTTGAAGGACACGTCCACCGCCCGCAACTCGCCGTCGGCGGACACCGGGGTGTCGAGGCTGACGGTGAAATCACCCCCGTCCAGGGCCGCGACCTGCGCTGCCAGGCTGTCCTTGTCGGCCGTCCCGCTGACCAGCACCGTCTTGAGCGCGTCCTTGAGCCACTCGTCCAGGTCGGCGCCGACCCGGCCCCGCGCCAGGTCGATCAGCGAACTGCCCAGCACCGGCACCATGGCCTGCAGCTCGGGCATCGCCGACAGCGCGCCCAGGTAGGCCGCGCCGAAGCGCGTGTCCAGCGTGCGCAGGTACAGCAGCGTCAGGTTGTCCAGGTCGGCGCTGCTGAACAGCCCCTCGCTGCCGGTGTCGATGTAGCGCAGCGACTCCAGCGCGCTGCCGGTCGCGGCCGCCAGCGTCAGCGTGTAGGTCTTGCTCAACGCACCGGCGGCCGCCGAGGCGTCCGCGCCCGTCAGGCCGCGCGAATCCGAGAAGCCCAGCTGCATCGACAGCCGGGCCAGGGAGGTGCCGAACGTCCACTCGCCGCCGCTCAGGCTCAAGGCCTGCACCACTTCCACGTCGATGCTCGACAGCAGGACCTTGGGCGACCCGGGCAACGAGGCCTGCAGTGCGGCATTCACGCCCACCGCCGTCGGCGACAGGCTGACCGCGCCCAGCAGTTGGTTGATGAGCAAACTGTTCGCGCTGGTGCCGGACGCCACGGTGAACCGCGCATCCAGGTCCACGGCCACGCCGACCTCGACGGCCTGCTCGCCCACGCCCTTGAACAGGGCGATCTCGTCCATCAGGCCGCGCGCGACGGGCAGGGAGCGCACGGTCAACCGGTCCAGGCTGATCGACAGGCTGCGGGAGGAGGCGTCATAGGCCAGGGCCAGCGCCGCGGCGCCGCTCCAGGCCCAGCCCAGGGCGGAGGTATCCACCCCCAGGCTGGCCGGGGTGAAGGCGGTCAGGCCCAGCCCGCTGGCGGTCGGCGCGCCCAGCGCGGCCGCCACGCCGGCGGCGGTCAAGCGCCCCGCGCCATCGACCAGCGCGTCCGCGCTGGTGGACTTCCAGGCGTTGGCGACGGCATCGCCCAGGCGGGCCAGCAGGGCCGGCAGGGCGCCGTCCGCGCGGCCCAGGCCCAGCAGGTCGGCCATGGACACGATGTCGCGGGTGTCGTTCTCGCCGGCGTTCTGGCCGATGCGCAGGACTGGCAGCTGGTGGTCCGGCACCTGGCTGGGCGAGCTGCCGGGAATGACGCGCTCCTTGGCGTTGGCCTCGGCATCGACCGCCGCCAGCAGGTCCTCCCGCAGGGCCAGCAGGCCCAGCAGCGACATGGCATGCGCGCCCACGGCGTGGGCGGCCGGCAGGCTGCCATCCACACGGCTGCGCCATGCCGCATCCACCCAATCGGCATCCAGGTAGGCGCGCGCGGTGGTGCCCGTGTAGCCCGCCACCTCGTCCAGCCCCAGCAGCTGGTCGCGGCTGAGGGTGTAGCTGCTGCCGCCGATCACGTAGTCGCCGGCGAACCGCTCGGCCAGGCTGCCGCTGCCGAATGACAACGGCAGGCGCATCACCCAGGCCAGCTGGGCGTCGGCCCCGGCGGGCGCGTGGTAGGACGCCCACAGCACCAGGCGGTCCAGGCGCACCTGGGCCTCCACGCCCAACCCGCCCGCGGTGTAGGCCGCGGATGCCAGCGCCCTGCCCGGGCTGAGCTGGGCATCGACGGCATGGCTGGCCGCCGAGGCGGTGTCCGAGGCGCCCAGGGCGAGGCGGACGGTGCTCGTCAGGCGGCCGGTGAAATCCAGCGCGGTGCCGATGTCCTTGAGCAGCGGCAGGCCCAGGTCCTCCCATTGCGCGGCCGTGGGCGCCAGGGCCGCCGGCAGCTCGTGCCAGTTCCCCTGGAGCACCACCTGCAGCGCCAGGCTCACCTCGTTGGCCGCCAGGGCGTGGTCCACAGTCAGCTGCAGGCTGCCCAGCACCGACAGGGAACGGTTCACCAGCTGGTCCAGTGCCGCCGCACGCTGGGTGGCATCGGCCAGCGCGGACACGCCCGGCGCGGCGCTGGCCAGGGCGCTGCGCAGGGTGCTGCGGAACACGCTGCTGCCGACATCGCTGGCGCCGCGGGTGAAGGCGCTGACCAGCCCTTGCAGCTTGCCGGCGTCCACCGTGCCGGCGGCCAGGGCGCTGGCGAGGAGCTGGCGGCTGGTGGCCTGCTGGGTCGGCGGGAAATCGCGCGCCACCATCGCGTTGAAGGCCGCCGCGCCACTGGCGTAGGCGGCCTGCTGCAGCGCATCCGACAGGCTGGACAGGCCCGCGCGCAGCCAGCTGAGCGGGTCTGTGGCCGCGGCGGTGCCGTCCAGGCTCTTCAGCCAGGCCGGATCCGACGGCGCCTGCACCATGCCCAGCGCGGCACCGTCGGCAAACACATCGTCCGCCAGGGCCAGGGCGGCGGGCACCGTCTGGGCGGTTCCGCCCATGGCCACCTGGTCGAGCAGGTGCTCGACCAGCCGCTGGTCGAGCTGGGCCTCGGTCACGGCCAGCAGCACCCCGGCGCTGTCCGCCAGGTCCAGGGTGGCGGTGGTGACATCCCCGTGGCGGGACTCCAGGATCCAGTCCCCGGCCAGCGCGCTGGCGCCGGTGGCATTGAGGGAGGCGGCCACGTCGGCGCCGGTCAGGTGGGCCAGCTGCTCGGGCAGGCTGCCCGCGCCCAGCTCGCACCCGTACAGCAGCAGGTCGCCCTCGTCGCCCAGCACCTCACGCAGGGCCGACAGCAGCGCCTCCTGCTGCGGCAGGTCCTGCACCGACAGCAGCGTCTCACCGACCTGCAGCCCGGCCTCGCGCCCGTGCGACAGCCAATGCACCGCATCGGCCGGACCGGCCGCCTGCAGGGCCGTCACCACGTCGCCCAGGCTGGCCACGCGCACCATCTGCAAGGCACCCGCGCCCGGGGCCGTGGCCCACTGGAAGCCCAGGGCCTGAAGGCTTGCCACCACCCCGGCATCGTCGGCCAGCGCCGCATCGAGCAGCGCGATCTCCCGCGGACCGCCGCTGGCCCAGTCCTGCAGGTCCACGGTGGTCAGCGACTTCGACGCGTCGCCCGCGGCCGGCGCGGGCGCGGCGGGCGCCTCCAGGCTGCGCTCGATCGCGCCCTCCCCGCCATCCTGCGGCGCCACCCACGGCGCGACATCGGCGGACAGCAGGATCCGCTGCTCCAGCGGCTCCACGTGGATCTTGCGGCGGGCAGTGTGGGCGGGCTGGGCGGGCTTGTTGGCCATGGTACGGGTACGTCAGTTCGGGAGCGGGCAGGCCCGGGGGCCTGGGCGTGGGCGCAGCGTGCGCACGAGGCGCAGGGTGCGCCGCTCAGGGGTTGGCGCGGACGCGCTGCGCGGGCACGGTGTCGGTGGCCAGCCGGCCCAGGAAGGCGATGGCGTCCGCGTCCACGCGCCCGAACACCCGGTCCCGGTCGATCCGCGAGGCCACGTAGATGCGCCGTGCGGTCTGGCGGGCCACCTCGGCCTGCACGAGTTCCAGCTGCACCTCGCGCAGCCGCACCAGGGTCTCGGTCCCGGCAGCGACCTGGCGCTCGAGCAGGCGAACCACCTCGGCGCGCGCCTGCGCGGCCTCGCGCATCGACTGGTCCTTCTTCTGCGCGTTGTCCAGGGCGCTCTCGGCCGCCTGCAGCTTCCTGACCGACTCCCGGTAATCCGCCTCCTTGGCATCGCGCAGGGCGTCGGCAATGGCCAGGTTGCGGCGCAAGGCGGCGTTGGTGCCGCCGCTGTTGAACAGGTCCCACTGGAGCTTCAGGCGGAACATCTGCGTGTCGATGCGGCTGGAGCCGTCGAAGATCGAGCCGCCGTTGTCGTCGCGGCGGCGCTCCAGTTCGGCCTGCACCCGGGGGAACCAGCCCGCGCGGGCCGCTTCGGCCTCATGGCGCTGGCGATCGATGCCGGCTTGCAGGGCCTGCTGGTCGGGGCTGGCGTCCAGCGCCCCGCGCAGGTCGGCCTCGGCCATCGGCGCCACCGGGGGCAGCGGCTCGGCCAGGTTCAGGGCCGCGATCACCGGGCAGGCCGCGTCCGCCACGAACCGGCACAGGTCCCCGTTGATGCGGCGGTAATCGCTGCGCGCGGTCTCCAGGTCCACCCGGGCCTGCGCCAGCTCGGCCTGGCCGCGCGCCTGTTCGCTCGGTCGAAGCCGGCCGGCCGCCACCTCGCGGGCGTCACGGGCCGCGCGCTCCTGCAGGAAGCGCATGCTGGCCTCGGCCACCTGGAAGCGCTCGAGCGCCTCCACGCCGCTCATGTAGGTCTTGAACAGTTCGACGCGCCGGTTCTGGCGCACCACGTCGACCTCGCTTTGCGACTTGCTGGCTTCCGCCTGCGCCGAGCGGATGCCACGGTAGGTCGCCACGTCAACGATCTTCTGCGACAGGACCAGCGCGGCGCCATCCGTGGGGTAGCTGCTGACGTTGCCATCCAGCGCGGTCTGGGACGAGTACAGGATGTTCTTGTTCGTCTTGGTGTGGTCGTACCGCAGTTGCAACTGCGGCAGGTAGGCCGAGCGGCGCTCGTCGACCAGGTGCTGGTCCGACAGGGCCCGGTGGCCCGCCTGGTTCACGGTGGGGTCACCCGATACCGCCTTGTGGAAGAAATCCTCCAGGCTGCTCGCCTGACCCGACAGGGGCCAGGCCACGGCCAGGGACGCAAGCACTTGGTTGATTACTTTGAAAAGACGGTCGTTCATTCACAATACTCCTCAGCTCATTCTATTTGGCAAACGCCTTAAATAGGCTTTTTCCGAGCTGGAACTAATACTCATTAGCTATTACCAAATTAAATCCACACATAAATACACATCAAGATAAACTTAAAATAACAAGTAGTTAATTAATCATCGATTCGTCGATCCGGGCATCCCGGCAACAGATTCAGGCATTGACCGATGGAACAGGACCGAGCGGCCGCGGGGGCCGCGCATGCGCCGAGCCCCTTCACGCTGGCGGACTGGTGCGACAAGGTGCGCGCCCGCCTGCCCGGCATCCGCGAGGTCTGCGTGGCCGAGCGGGTGGAAGGCGGCTGGTCGTTCGCCGCCGCAAGCGCCGGCGCCAGCCTGGCCATGGCGCCCTACGAGCTGGCGGCCCACAAGTCGCTGGAAACCGGCCAGGGCGTGCTGGCCCCCCTGGCACAGCCGGCAGGCGAACTGTTCGAGGTCATCGCCTACCCGCTGCAGGAGGCCGGCCGCAGCCTGGTGGTGCTGGCGGGACTGGGCCAGATGCCGGCCCGGCACGTGCAGCTGGTCATGGAACAGGTCCAGCTGAGCGCCGGCTGGGTCCAATGGACGCTGTCGCGCGAGGTGGCCGCGCAGGACCGCCGGCGCAGCGAGGTCGCGCAAGGCTGCTTCGAGCTCCTGGCCGACATGGTGCAGGCGCCCTCCTCCACGCACAGCCTGCAGAGCCTGTGCCTGGAAGTCGCCCAGCGCCTGGGCGCCTCGCGCGTGGCCTATGCCAGCCGCACCTGGTGGGGGGGCGTGAAGCTGCGCGCGATCTCGGGCCAGTCGCGCTTCGACCGCCGTACCCAGCTCAACGACCTGAGCGAGCAGGCGGCGGCCGAGGCCATGGTGCTGCGCAGCCCCATCGAGTGGCGCAGCGACCTGCGCCTGAACTCCCCGGTCCAGGGCCTGGCGCGGCTGCACAGTGACGCCGCCCTGACCGTGATCCCCCTGCCCGATGCGCGCAACGCCTTCCGCAGCGCCCTGCTGGTCCACTGGACAGACCCGGCCGCCGTCACGGACCTGCGCGCCTGGTCGGCGCTGTGGCTGCTGGCCGACCCGCTGCAGCACCTGCACCAGCAGGCCCGGCGCAACGCGCTGGCGGTGCTGGCCGGCCAGGTCCAGGAACTCGGCCGCCGCCTGCTGGGGACGGGCCACTACCCGCTCAAGGCCAGCATCCTGGGCCTGGCGGGCCTGGCGCTGTCGCTGGCGCTGGTCCAGGGTCAGGCCACGCTCAAGGCCGAAGCCACGGTCCATGACAGCGGCCGGCGCGTGGTGTCTGCCGCGGCCGACGGCTACCTGTCCAAGGTCATGGCCGTGCCCGGGGACTGGGTGGAGGCTGGCCAGCCGCTGGCCAAGCTCAATGATGACCACCTGCGGCTCAAGCGGCTGGAGCTGCTGGCGCAGATCAGCCGGCACGGCGCCGAACGGGCCATCGCCTTTCGCGACCGCGACCGGGGCAACGTCTCGGTCTCCGGCGCCCAGGTCGACGAGGTGCAGGCCCGCCTGGGCCAGGTCGACAAGGAAATCGCGCAGACCGAGGTGCGCGCCAGCGTGCCGGGCCTGGTGATCGAGAAGGACCTGCGCCAGCGCGTGGGCAGCCGCGTCGAGTACGGCGAGGTGCTGTTCGAGATCGCGCCGCGGCACGAGGCGGAGATCATGCTGCACGTCGCCAACCGCGACGCGGAGGAATTCAAGCCCGGGCTGCGCGGCCAGCTGCGCCTGGCCATGGCCCCGCAGAATGCGCTGCCGATCGAGGTGCTGCGCGTCAAGCCCGCCGCCGAAAGCATCGACGGGGAACTGCGCTTTGTCGGCTTCGCCCGCGTCGTCGACGTGCCGCCGGGGCTGGAGAACGGCATGACCGGCGTCGTCCGCCTGGACCTGGGCCGGCGCAGCCTGTGGGACATCTGGCTGCAGCCCGTCTGGGACACCCTCACCCTGTTCGCCTGGCGCTGGACCCCGTGAGCCCGCCGCCGCCATGAGCCGCTCCCAACTCCTGAGCAACGACTGGCACCGGGTCGCCCATCTGCGGCCACGCTTCAGCCCCCAGGTCGAGATCGCCCTGCACGAGTACCAGGGCCAGCCGTTCTATGTCCTGCTCGACCATGCTAGCGGGCAGAGCTTCCGCGTCTCCCAAGGCGTCTACCTGGTGCTCAACCGGTTTGACGGCGAGTGCACGGTCGACCAGTTGTGGCATGCGCTGGCGCGCGACAACCACCCGGACCTGCCCCCGCAAGATGAGCTGATTGAGCTGATCAGTTCCTTGTTCGAATCCAACCTGTTGCGGCTGGACGACCAGCCGAAGTCGCACCGGCTGGCGCGCTTGCAGATCGACAAGTCGCGGCTGTTCTGGAAGCAGCTCATCAAGTCGCCGATCTCACCGAAGATCCCGCTTTTCAACCCGGGGCCCTTCCTTCGGCGCACGGCGTGGCTGGGCAGGTTTCTCTACAGCCCGATCGGCTACCTGTCGTTCGGCGCCCTGCTGCTGTGGGCGGGGCTGCAGGCGGTGGACCACTGGGATGCGCTGACCCGCAACATGACCGACCGGGCGCTGGCGCCCGACAACCTGCTGATCCTCCTGCTCGTCTACCCGGTGGTCAAGACGCTGCATGAGTTCAGCCATGGCTGGGCGGTACAGCGCTTCGGGGGGCAGGCGAATGAGATGGGGATCATGTTCCTCCTGTTCATTCCGGTGCCCTACATCGACGCCTCCTGGGCCAACTTCTTCCGCCACCACCACCGGCGGGCCATCGTCTCGCTGGCCGGCATCATGGCCGAGCTGGGCCTGGGCGCGGTGGCGCTGCTGCTGTGGACGCAGGCCGACCCCGGCCTGTGGCGGGCGGTGCTGTTCAACGTCGTGACGATCTGCACCATCAGCACCGTGTTCTTCAACGGGAACCCGCTGCTGCGCTTCGACGCCTACTACGCCCTGGCCGACCTGCTGCAGATGCCCAACCTGGCCACCCGCGGCAACCAGTGGGTGGCGCGCCACTGGCGCCGCCTGCTGGGCCTGCATCCCGGGGCGCAGCTGGAAGCCGTCGGACCCGCGGAAAAGACCGGGCTGGTCGGCTACGCCATCGTCTCCTTCATCTACCGGCTGTTCGTCACCTTCGGCATCGCGGTGATCCTGATCGACAAGCTGCCGGTGGTGGGCCAGTTCCTGGCCGCCTGGGCCATCATCATGGCCCTGCTGTGGCCTGCCTTCAACGGGCTGCGCAAGCTGTGGCGGGAGTCGCGCCAGGCGCGGCGCAAGCCGGTGCTCCTGACCCGCCTGCTCCTGCTGGGGACCACGGCCCTCGCCCTGCTGCTGGTGGTGCCGCTGCCCAGCACCACCACCTTCCCCGCCCTGGTCGCCAACCGCGAGACGGCCTCGGTCGTCGTCGACAGCGAGGGACCGCTGACGGCGATCGCGGTCCAGGACGGCCAGTGGGTCACACCGCACACGCTGCTGGTCCAGCTCGACCCCGACCGCCTGCGCGCCGAGGCCGACGCCACCGCTGCCCGGCTGCAGGCCACCGAAGCCAAGATCCGCATCCAGCTGGCAGGCCAGGAAGCCGGCCTGACCGGCGTGATCCGCACGGAATTCAGGGCCTTGCAGGCGGCGCAGCAGCAGTTGCGCCAGCAGGTCGCAGCCGCGCGCGTCACCGCACACAGCGAGGGACGGTGGGTCTTCGCCTCACCCCGCCCGGGCCTGGGCCAGGTCCTGCGGCGCGGACAACTGCTGGGATACATCGACCAGCCGGGCCAGCGGCAGCTGGTCGGGGTCATTCCCGACAGTGCCCGCAACCAGCTGGCACGGGGCATCCCCAGCGCCGAGTTCCGCGTCGTCTCCATGCCGGCGGTGCAGCGGGCCGTGCAGCGGATGCAGGTCTTTCCCAACGCCACCCACCAGCTGCCGGACGACAAGCTCGCCGAGCAGGCCGGCGGCCACGTGCTGACCCGGCCGGGCCAACCCGGCGAAGCGCCGCAGTCGGTCGAGCCCGTGATCTGGTTTCGCGCCGAGGCCGCGCTGGACGACCTGAAGCTGGGCGAGCAGGTCCTCGTCAAGCTGCACCACCCCGCGCAACCCATCGGGTTTCGCATCCATGACTTTTTCCAACGTGAATTCCTTCGGCGACTGGGCCCGCAATAACCTGGGCGGCTGGCTGTGGGGCACCCTGCCCGCCCCGCGCTCGGCACTGGGGCTGGCCCTGCCCGAACGCGCCGAACGTCCGTTCCCGGGCTGGCTGCAACGCCTGCACGAATCGGCGCTGCTGCGCCTTCGCGCCTGGCCCGCGCGGCGGCGCCGCATCCGCCGCGTGCTCGACGCCATCGAGGCCGGCCGGGGCCAATTGCGCGGCCTGGACGACGCGGGCCTGTTGCGCGAAGCGCAGGCCACCCGCCAGGCCCTGGGCCGCGGGCTGCTGCGCGACGACGTGCTGGTGCGCACCTTCACGCTGATCGATGAATGCCTGCTGCGCGCCCGCGGCTTCCACTACCACCGCGTGCAACTGCAGGCCGGCCTGCACATGGTCTTCGGCCAGCTCGTCGAGATGGCCACCGGCGAAGGCAAGACGCTCACCGCCATCCTGCCGGCGGCCACCCACGCGCTGGCCGGCTGCTCGGTCCACGTCGTCACGGTCAACGACTACCTCACGGCACGCGACGCCGACGAGGTACGCCCCATCCTGCAGCGGCTGGGCCTGAGCGTGGCCCACGTGGTCCACGACCTGTCGCCCCAGGCCAAGCGGCAGGCCTATGACGCCGACATCACCTACGCCACCAACAAGGAGCTGGTGTTCGACTACCTGCGCGACCGCGCACGCGAAATCGCCCGCGGCCCCCTGGCTGGCCAGCTCTGGCTCAATGCCCAGCAACTGCAGCCTCCCCTGGTCCGGCACCTGGACTTCGCGCTCGTTGACGAGGCCGACTCCGTCCTCATCGACGAGGCCAACATCCCGCTGATCCTGACCGAGCCCACGCCCCAGGCCCTGTCGGAGACCTTCCTGCGCCAGGCCATCGAACTGGCCGACCATCCCGACAGGAGCCTGTGGGAGCAGAGTGACCTGCTGGGCAGCCAGGGGGTACGCCCGGAGGCCATGCGGCGCCTGGTCGCCAGCCTGCCGGCGCCGGCCGTGGAGTGGCAGTCGCAGGCCCTGGCCCAGGAAATCCTGTCACAGGCCAAGCTGGCGCGCGAGCGCTACAAGCTGGATGTCCAGTACATCCTGGAGGACGGCAAGATCGTCCTGATCGACGAGCAGACGGGCCGGCCGATGCCCGATCGCAGCCTGCCCTGGGGCCTGCAGCAGATCATCGAGGTCCGCGAGGGCCTGCCCCCCTCGGCCAACCGCAAGACGCTCGCCAAGCTGAGCTTCCAGCGGTTCTTCCGCAAATACCACCGCCTCAGCGGCATGAGCGGCACCCTGCAGGAAGTGCGCGGCGAACTGCGCACCATCTACGGCCTGCCGGTCGTGCCGATCCCGACCCACCGCGAGGTCCGCCGTCATTGCCAGCAGCAGCACCTGTTTGCGAGCGAGACGCTCAAGCTCGAATGGGCCCTGGAACGCTGCCGCGCGCTGCTGCAACAGCAGCGCGCCGTCCTCATCGGCGTCAACAGCGTCGCGCTGTCCGAGCGCCTGTCACGGCGGCTGGACGAGGCCGGCCTGCCGCATGGCCTGCTCAACGCCCGCCGGCTCAAGGACGAGGCCGACCTGGTGGCCCGCGCGGGCTGCAGCGGTCAGGTCAACGTCGTCACCAACATGGCCGGCCGCGGCACGGACATCAAGCTCGAGCCGGCCGTCCACCAGGCTGGCGGGCTGCATGTCATGGTGCTGGACGTGCTCGAATCCGCCCGCCTGGACCGCCAGCTGTTCGGCCGCGCCGGCCGGCAGGGCGACCCCGGCAGCTACGACATCGCCCACTCCCTCGACGAGCCCAAGTTGCGCCAGCTGCTGGGCAGTTACCTCACCGGCCTGTTGAACCGCCTGCCCGCCGGCGTGTCGACGTGGCGGGTGCCCCTGTATTTCCGCCTGCTGTCGGCCATGCGCTCGCGCCTGGAGCGGCACAAGCGCAACCAACGCATCCACCTCCTCGAAAACGAAAGCCACCGCGATGACCTTCTCAGTTTCACCCGCCGTCTCTGACTTCCTGCTGCGTGCCGCCCTGGTGGGCACCCTGCTGGCGCCCCTGGGCGCCGCCCAGGCCCAGGCCGCCCAGGCCGATTGCCTCCTGCGACCGCGCGAGGACAGCCGCCTGGCCAGCCCGGTCAAGGTCGTCGTGCGCAAGAAGCACGTCGAGATCGGTGACAAGGTCAAGGCGGGCGCACTGCTGATAGAGCTCGACAGCAGCACGGTCGATGCCCGCCTGCAGCGGATGCGGGTCGAGCGGGAATTCAATGAACGCGCACTCGCGCGCAGCCTGCAAGTGGGCAACCTCCTGTCGGAGAAGGAGCGCGACGAGTTGCAGACCGCGGTGGCGCGCAATACGGCCGAGATCGTGGAACTGGAGGCCGAGCTGGCCCGCCACCGCATCGTCGCGCCGCACGAGGGCGTCGTCACCGACATCCGCGTGAGCGTGGGCGAGATCAACCGGGACGAC
>JACCDS011193784.1_pt1 | contig 12453 bp, 13 predicted proteins | sample 7446441 | NCBI WGS metagenome assembly JACCDS01 (sample SAMN15323445, study PRJNA562643) | freshwater metagenome | isolation source: river surface water | place: USA:Blue River Watershed | collected 2017-08-17
GACAAGGTGCGCATCCGCATCGGCAACCTGACGATGACCAACCACCCCATCCACCTGCACGGCCACGAATTCGTGGTGACCGGCAGCGACGGCGGGCCCTGGCCGCTGGGCGTGCGCGTGCCCGAGGTGACCACCGACCTCGCCGTGGGCCAGATGCGCCAGCTCGAATTCCTGGCCGACGAGGAGGGCGACTGGGCCTTCCACTGCCACAAGAGCCACCACACCATGAACCCCATGGGCCACGGCGTGCCCACCATGATCGGTGTCGACCACCGCGGCCTGGTGGGCAAGATCCAGAAGCTGGTGCCGGACTACATGGTGATGGGCGAGCGCGGCATGGCCGACATGGGCGAGATGCAGATGCCCCTGCCCGACAACACCCTGCCCATGATGACCGGTACCGGCCCCTACGGTCCGGTCGAGATGGGCGGCATGTTCACCACGCTGAAGGTGCGCAGGACGCAAAAGCCCGGCGACTACAGCGACCCGGGCTGGTACCCGCAGCCGGCCGGCACCCAGGCTTACGAGTGGGCCGGCACCGCGCCCGAGGCCGTGCGCGCCGCCGCGCCCGACAGCGGCCAGAGCGCCATCGAACTCAAGGCCGTCAAGCCCGCCCGGACCGACGGCCACTCGCAACATCATTGAAGGACCGCCATGAAACAAGCAAGCCTCCTCCTCAGCCTGGCCCTGCTGGCCACCGCCCCGGCCTGGGCCCATGGCGGCCAGGCCGACCGGCCCGCCGCGCTGGTGAAAGAGCAGCAGCCCTGGGGCATCGCCGGCGAGCCGCACCAGGTCACGCGCACCATCACCCTGAGCATGAGCGACGCCATGCGCTTCACGCCCGCCCACTTCGAAGTGCGGCAGGGCCAGACCGTGCGCCTGCGCCTGCGCAACGACGGCCGGCTCCTGCACGAGCTGGTGCTCGGCACGCGCGAGGAACTGGCCGCCCACGCCGAGCAGATGCGCAGGCACCCCGGCATGGAGCACGCCGAGCCCTGGATGGCCCATGTCGCACCGGGCCAGACCGGCGAGATCGTCTGGACCTTCAACCGCGCGGGCGACTTCGAATTCGCCTGCCTGATCGCCGGCCACTTCGATGCCGGCATGAAGGGCCGCATCACCGTCCACCCCTGAAGGAGAGCCCCATGAAACGACGCCAACTGCTGCAAACCGCCGCCGCCCTGGCCGCCGGCACCGTCGCCGGCCTGGCCGGCGCCAGCGCGCCACGCCCCGTGATCGAAGTCTGGAAGACGCCGACCTGCGGCTGCTGCAAGGACTGGATCCGCCACCTGCAGGCCCAGGGCTTCGAGGTGCAGGCGCATGACGTGCCCAACGCCAGCAAGAACGACTACCGCCGCCGCCTGGGCCTGGCCGACCGGTTCGGCTCCTGCCACACCGCGCTGGTGGGCGGCTACGTCATTGAAGGCCACGTGCCGGCGCGCGAGATCCGGCGCCTGCTGAAGGCGCGGCCGCGCGCCCTGGGCCTGGCCGTGCCCGGCATGCCCGTGGGCTCGCCCGGCATGGACGGCCCCGAGTACGATGGCCTGAAAGACCCCTACGATGTGCTGCTGGTGCAGCGCGAGGGCACGGCCACGGTCTACCAGACCTATCGATAATCCCTGTTCAACCCTGGACCCTCACCCATGAAATCATCCTTCCTCCTGTTCTCTTCCCTGCTGGCCCTGGCCGGCGCCGCAGCGGCGCACGAGCATGGCGCCGGCCATGCGCCCGCCCTGCAGATGGCCCAGGCGGCGGCACAACGGCCCCAGGTCGAAGCCCTGGTGCGCACGGTCGACAAGTCGGCCAGGAAGATCACGCTCAAGCACGGCGAGATTCCCAACCTGGACATGGGCCCCATGACCATGGTCTTCCAGGTGGCGGACCCGGCCCTGCTGGACCAGGTCAAGGCCGGCGACACGGTGCGCTTCACCGCCGACAAGATCAAGGGCGCCTACACGGTGCTGACGATCGAAGTGATGCAGAAATAAGCGTCGACCCCAGCTGAGCGGAGCCGCTGGCCGCCTCTCGCGGCCAGCCGGCCCCGCCGCAGGCTTACCGGGTCATACCAGTAGGTTCCGGGTGGTTGGCCGGGCGCCTTGGTGTCCTCGGTCAGTTTCCCCTTGGCCCAGCTGACCACGCTCTTGATCTTGCACGCCGGGCCCCAGGCGCCGGCTTGGCGAATCCGGGCATCCAGGAACATGCACGCTGTGCTGGCCAGCCTCAGATGCTGGGGATTACCCTCCGCGCTGCCCGCTGGACTGAAGTCCAAATTCAGTGGGACCGTGAGCGACGGCATACCCAAAGGACCAAGCTCCTTGTAGGAAATTCCGCTCAGACCAGCCGTTCTTCCCCTGTTGATGGAATTTTCGACTTCCTTCAACAGCAAAGGATCCTTGATCGAACGACTCAGCCAACTGGGTTGTGGCGGGCTAATGGCGGGCGGACTGGCTTGCGCCAGGAGCGCGTCGTCTCATTGATTTCAGGGCCGTTGTCGATCATGTGGCCCTCTCCATTTGCGTCACCCGCATCAAGTTGTCAATTGGACTCCGGCGTCGGCCCGTCCTGCCTAGGGAAGGTCTGAATAAGTCCCGCCATGCGCGTTCGAGTCAAAAACGGGATGATTTGACCGCCAACATCGCGCGTCGTGTGCCCGTAGGCACACGCAAGCGATTGGGTGGGCACAGGGCCCGTCGGCACATCCGGTCGGATGTGCCTGCCGGTCCGGCCTCGAGGCCCGCAAACGCGACCGCGTTTGCTCTGGGCCGAACCCCTTCGGGGGCGCGACTTATTCAGACCTTCCCTAGTAGGAGCGAGCACCTCGTGGCATAGCCGGGGCCAGGACTCGGGCAAGGTATGTCCTGCAGCGCCCATGCGGATCAGGCCCCCAGCAGCCGGCGCGCCAGCACCGTCTGCATATCGCGCCGGCCATCCACGATGAGGTAGATGATGACCTGCTGGCCGCTGACGCGGTAGATCACCCGATAGGGTTTGAACGCCGTCTGCCGGTATTCCTTGATGCCCAGGGCGAGCAGCTCCTTGGGGTGGCTGCCGCGGTCGGGCTGGCGGGACAGGGATTGCACGACCTCCAGCAACCGGTCCAGCACGCGGTCGGCGTTGGCGGGGCTGTCGAATTCGGCGATGTAATCGTAGAGGGCTTCCAGGTCCTGCTCCGCGCCCTCGGTGAGCAGGACTTCAAAGCCCGTGGGCGTGCGCGCCATTTGCTCAGGCCCGTCAAGCCTTGGCCCGTTCGGTGCGCGTGGCACGCAGACGCTCGATCACGTCCGCCACGGGTTTGACCTTGCCGTCGGCAACCTGCTGCTGCCCCAGGGCCAGGATCTTCAACAGGGCCAGCGTTTCCTGGGTCTGCTCGTAGGAGGCGACATCCTGCAGGACGGCCTTGGCCTCACCGTTTTGCGTGATGACCAGGGGCTCGCGCTCTGCCGCAAGCTGTGCCAGCACATCAGCCGCGTTGGCCTTGAGGTAGCTGATCGGTTTGACTTGCGAGGAATAACGCATCTCGACTTCCGTGGAATTTGTGACGGTCTAAATATAGTCTTTTTACAGTCCTGTCGCAAGACGACCCCTGCGGCAGGGCTGACGCGTCAGCTCTGCCTTGCTCCGGTGCGGTTGAACCAGCCGGTATGGCGCGCATCAGAACAGACTGCCCTGCCCGCGCGCCAGGCCGGGGCGGAATTGCGTGAGGTCCAGTTCCTTGCGCTCGCGGTTCAGGCCGTGGCGCGCGCAGGCCTTGTGAAAGCGCTGGTGGATCAGGTCCGCCCACAGGCCGCGGCCCGTCATGCGGGTGGCAAAGTCGGCGTCATAGTCCTGGCCGCCGCGCATCTCGCGCAGGCGCGCCATCACGCGCGCGGCGCGCTGCGGGTAGTGCAGCGCCAGCCATTGCTGGAACACCTCGTTCAGCTCCCAGGGCAGGCGCAGCACGGTGTAGAAGGCGCTGGTCGCACCGGCCTGCGCCGCCGCCTCCAGCACCTGCTCCATGTCCTCGTTGAGGAAGGGAATCTGCGGCGCCACGCTCACGCCGACCGGCACGCTGGCCTCGGCCAGCGTGCGCAGGGTGCGCAGCCGGCGCTGCGGCGCGGCGGCGCGCGGCTCCAGCTGGCGCGCGAGTTGGCCGTCCAGCGTGGTGATGGTGACGTAGACCGCGGCCAGGCCCTCGCGCGCCATGGGCGCGATGAGGTCGAGGTCGCGCTCGACACCGCTGGACTTGGTGATGACGGCAAAGGGGTGCCGTGCGTCGTGCAGCACCTCGATCAGTTCGCGCGTGAGGCGCAGCTCGCGCTCCACCGGCTGGTAGCCGTCGGTGGCCGAGCCCAGCACGATCAGGCTGGGCCGGTAGGACGGGCGCGCCAGTTCGCGCCGCAGCTGCTCGGCCAGGCCGCGCTTGGCGATGATGACGCGCTCGAAGTCCAGCCCCGGCGACAGGCCGAGGTAGCTGTGCGTGGGCCGGGCGTAGCAGTAGCTGCAGCCGTGCTCACAGCCGCGGTAGGGGTTGATGGCGTAGTCGAAGGCGATGTCGGGCGAGTCGTTGCCCACCAGGGCGCTGCGTGCGTCTTCCCAGCGCACTTCGGTCGGCGCTGGCGCGGCGTCCTGGCCGAGGAGCTCGTCCCAGGTCTGCCAGCCATCGTCGCAGGCGGCGCGCGCCTCCTGCTCGAAGCGGTGCGCATTGCGTGTGGCGCCGCCGCGGCCCTTGAGGGCCGTTAAAGGAATCTTGAGCTCGCTCATGGTTTGTGGCCCGCCGACGCGCTAAGTTAGTCTTGTTCGCCGGACTGCCGGCACAGATACTGTTCAAATATACAGCCATTTCAAACCACGGTCATGAACCCACCCTTTCGCCTGCGCCAGCGCCTGCACAGCTTCCGCTACGCCTGGGCCGGCCTGGGCACGCTGCTGCGCACCCAGCACAACGCCTGGATCCATGCCGCGGCCACGCTGCTGGTGATCGCCGCGGCGCTGTACTTCGGGCTCAACGCCTACGAATGGCTCTGGCTGGTGCTGGCCCTGGCCCTGGTGTGGACGGCCGAGGCCTTCAACACCGCGCTCGAACTGCTGGCCGACGCCGTCACACGCGAGCCGCATCCGCTGATCGGCCAGGCCAAGGACGTGGCCGCCGGCGCGGTGCTGATCGCCGCCCTGGCGGCGCTGGTCATCGGCGTGCTGGTGCTGGGGCCGCATGTGCTGCAGCGCCTCGCGTGAGCGGAGCAAGCGCATGAGCAGCTCGGCCACTGTCGAATTCTTCGAGCGCCAGTTCCAGCGCCAGGTGCGCGCCGCCGAGCTGCAGCTCAACCCCTTCGAGCAGGACGCGCTGCCGTTCCTGCGCGGTCGCGTGCTGGACTTCGGCTGCGGCCTGGGCAATCTGGCCGTGGCGGCCGCGCGCCAGGGCTGCAGCGTGCTGGCGCTGGACGCCAGCCCCACGGCGATCGAGCACCTGGGCCAGCGGGCCCGCGCCGAGGGCCTGGCCATCGACGCCCGGCAGGTCGAGCTGGCGGACTACCCCTTGCAGGAGGGCTTCGATGCCATCGCCGCCATCGGCCTGCTGATGTTCCTGGACTGCGCGCACGCCCGGCGCCAGCTGGCCCAGCTGCAGCGGCACCTGCGCCCCGGCGGGGTCTTCGTCCTCAACCTGCTGGTGCAGGGCACCACCTACCTCGACCTCTTCGATCCGCAACAGCACTGCCTGCTGCCGGCGCCGCAGTGGCAGGACGCTTTTCGCGGCTGGCCGATCGAGCGCTGCGCGACGCAGGATTTCCCCGCGTCGGGCGGGCGCGTGAAGGCCTTCTTCACCCTCATCGCCCGCAAGCCGCAGGCCTGATCTGCCGGCCGTCTGTCGCGCAAACGCCGCACTCCGGCAGTTGCCGGGCCGCTTTGCGGCCCGACGCCGCTATAGTCGGCGACAGACCGCGATGACGAACACCAGACACCTGCCCCTGTCCTCAGCCCGTCCCGCCCGCGGGCGCCTGCTTGGCGCCCTGGCGCGTGGGCTGTGCGCCGCGGCCCTGCTGGTGCTGGCCGGCTGCGGCAGCACGCCCAAGTCCGGCGGCAGCGTCTCCAGCGGCCACAGCGAGTCCGGCATCGCCTCCTACTACGGCAACGAGTTCCATGGCCGCAAGACTGCCAACGGCGAGCGCTTCGACCAGGGCAAGCTGACCGCCGCGCACCGCACCCTGCCCTTCGGCACGCGCGTGAAGGTCACCAACAGGCAGAACGGCAAGAGCGTGGTGGTGCGCGTCAACGACCGCGGCCCCTTCGCCCGGGGCCGCATCATCGACCTCTCCAGCTCGGCCTTCAAGAGCATCGCCTACCTGGGCGCCGGCGTGGTGCCGGTGCAGATCCAGGTCGTCGATTAGGGCTGCGGCCCGCTGCGCATAATCGGCGCATGAGCCCCGCCCGCCCGCTGCCCTATCCCGGCGCCATCACCGACGTGGCCGGCATCGAAGTCGGCCACTACAGCGAGTCCCGCCGCCCCACCGGCTGCAGCGTGGTGCTGGCGCGCGCCGGCGCCGTGGCCGGCGTGGACGTGCGTGGCGCCGCCCCCGGCACGCGCGAAACCGACCTGCTGGAACCTGCCAACCTGGTGCAGCAGGCGCACGCCGTGCTGCTGGCCGGCGGCAGTGCCTGGGGCCTGGACGCGGCCGGCGGCGTGATGCGCTGGCTGGAAGAACACGACATCGGCCTGGCCACCGGCTACGGCCGGGTGCCCATCGTGCCCGCCGCTGTGCTGTTCGACCTCGGCGTGGGCGAGGCGCGTATCCGCCCCGACGCTGCGGCCGGCTACCAGGCCTGTGCCGCCGCCTCGACGCTGGCGCCGGCCCAGGGCAATGTGGGCGCCGGCAGCGGCGCCACCGTGGGCAAGCTGCTGGGCATGGCGCGCGCCATGAAAGGCGGCATCGGCACCGCCTCGCTGTCGGCGGGCGGCTTCACCGTCGGCGCGCTGGTGGCCTGCAATGCCGTGGGTGACGTCTTCGATCCGGCCACGGGCCGCCTGCTGGCCGGCGCCCGCAGCGAGGACGGCCGCCGCATCGCCGGCACGCGCGACGCCCTGCTGGCCGGCCAGAGCGCGCAGCGCCTGCTGCCGGGCACCAACACCACCATCGGGGTCGTCGCCACCGACGCCGTGCTGACCAAGCCGCAGGCGCAGCGCCTGGCGCAGGTGGCGCACGACGGCCTGGCGCGCGCCATCAACCCGGTGCACACCATGCTCGACGGTGACACGCTGTTTGCGCTGGGCACCGGCGCCAGCGGCCAGCCGGCCGACATGCTGCTGCTGGCCACGCTGGCGGCCGAAGCCACGGCGCGCGCGGTGGTCAACGCCGTGCTGGCCGCGCGCACGCTCACCGTCGGCCCCCAGACCTGGCCGGCGGCCTCTGACCTGAATCCCCTGTGAAAGTGCCCATGCCCCAAGTCATCCGCCACACCCTGCTGTCCGTGCGCGACCTCTGGGCCACGGCCGGCCCCTTCGTGGCGCTGGCGCTGATCCTGCTGACGCTGGCCTACTGGTGGCTGGACCCGATGCCGCCCCGGAAGATCACGCTGGCCACCGGGCCCGAGCAGAGCGCCTACGCCGAGTTCGGCAAGCGTTACGCGCAGCAGCTGGCGCGGCACGGCATCCAGGTCACGCTGCGCAGCACCCAGGGCTCGGCGGAGAACCTGCGCCTGCTGGAAGACGGCGCGGTGGACATCGGCTTCGTGCAGGGCGGCAGCAACGAGAGCGTCGCCGCCGACAGCGAACTGGAGTCGCTGGGCAGCCTGTTCGTCGAGCCGGTCTGGCTGTTCTACCGCACCGACGCGGCGCGCAAGGTGCGGCGCGACGGCACGCTGCGCGCGCTGGCCGACCTCCAGGGTCTGCGCGTGAACGTGGGCAGCGAGGGCAGCGGCGTGCCGGCCCTGATGGACAAGCTGTTCGAGGCCAACCGCGTCGACAGGAGCCGCCTGACACTCACGCGCGAGCGCCAGACCCCGGCCGTGGTGGCGCTGCTGGACGGCCAGGTCGACGCGCTGGTGCTGGCCTCGGCGCCCGAATCGCTGATGGTGCAGATGCTGCTGCAGACGCCGGGCATCGCGCTGATGGACTTTGCGCAAAGCGAGGCCTACGCGCGCCGCTTTCCCTTCCTCACGCCCGTGACACTGCCGCGCGGCGTGGTCGACCTCGCGGCCGACGTGCCGACGCAGGACGTGCGCCTGGTGGCCACCACCACTTCGCTGCTGGCCACGCCCGAGGTGCACCCGGCCCTGCTGCAGCTGTTCTCGCAGGCCTCGCTCAGGCTGCATGGCTCGGCCGGCTGGTTCAACCGCGTGCACGAATTCCCGCGCGCTTCCCAGACCGAGTACCCGCTGGCCAAGGAGGCCGAGCGCACCATCCAGAGCGGCGTGCCGCTGCTGCAGCGCTACCTGCCCTTCACGCTGGCCAACCTGCTGGAACGCATGTGGCTGGCGCTGGGCATCATCCTGGCCATCCTGCTGCCGCTCAGCCGCGTGCTGCCGCCGCTGTACGAGTTCCGCATCCGCTCGCGCGTGTTCCGCTGGTACGGCCAGCTGCGCCAGATCGAGGAGCGCATGAACGCCGGCGCCGGCAGGGGCGCCGAGCTGCTGGAAGAGCTCGGCGCGCTCGAAGCGCGCGTGGGCCGCATCCGCGTGCCGCTGTCGTATGCCGACGAGCTCTACGCGCTGCGCAGCAACATCGAACTCGTGCGGCGCAAGCTGCAGGCCGGCTGAACCCGCACGCCCCCCGACGCCCCATGCCCACGCCCGCCCCCCTCACCCCCGAAGCCCTCTACACCGCCTGCGACCCGGCCGCGCTGGGCGTTGCCAGCAGCGCCGAACTGCCCGATCTGGACGCGGCGCAGATCCACGGCCGCGCCGTGGAGGCCATGCACCTGGGGCTGGACATGAGGCACGCGGGCTACAACCTGTTCGTGCTGGGCGAGACCGGCAGCGGCCGCCACGCCATCACGCAACAGCTGCTCGACGCCGAGCGCCACAACGGCAGCACCCCGGCCGACTGGTGCTACGTCTACAACTTCGAGGACCCGACCCACCCCAACCTGCTGCACCTGCCCTGCGGCCGCGGCACGCAGCTGCGCGACGACATGCAGCAGTTCGTGGAAGCGCTCACGCCGGCCATCAATGCCGTCTTCCAGGGCGAGGCCTACCGCGAGCGCATCGAGGCGCTGCAGGAAGAGGCCAAGCAGCGCGAAGCCAGTGCGCTCAAGGCCCTGGGCGACGAGGCCGCGCAGCAGAGCATCGCGCTGGTGCGCACGCCCGGCGGTCTGGTCTTCGTGCCCATGAAGGGCGAGGAGCCGATGTCGCAGGAGGATTTCCAGCAGCTGTCCGAGGACCGGCGCAAGGAGCTGGCCGCGCAGCTGGAGGCGCTGCACGAGCGGCTGCACAAGCTCACCAACGAATTCCCGCGCTGGCACCAGGAGACGCTCAACCGCATGAAGCAGGCCGGCAGCGAGGCGCTGCGCACCACGGTCACGCACCTGGTGGAGGACCTCAAGCCGCGCTACGCCGACCTGCCGGAAGTGGCCGCCTACCTCGACGCCGCGCTGGCCGACATCATCGAAAGCGGCGAATCGCTGCGTGCCTCCACCCACAGCGAGGGCGACACCGAGACCACCACCTACTCCGGCTCGATCGCCCTGCAGCGCTACCTGATCAACCTGCTGGTGGCCAACCCGGCCGACGGCCAGCGCCCGGTGGTCTACGAGGACCACCCGACGCTGCAGAACCTGCTGGGCCGCATCGAGGCCCAGGTCCACATGGGCGCGCTGATCAGCAACTTCACGCTGATCCGCGCCGGCGCCCTGCAGCGCGCCAACGGCGGCTTCCTGGTGCTCGACGCGCTCAAGGTGCTGCAGCAGCCCTACGCCTGGGAAGGGCTCAAGCGCTGCCTGAAGTCGGGCACGGTACGCATCGAGTCGCTCTCCGACCTGATCGGCCTGACCAGCACCGTGCAGCTCGAACCCGAGCCCATGCCGCTGGACCTGAAGATCGTGCTGATCGGCGAGCGCCTGGTCTACTACCTGCTGAGCCAGTACGACCCGGACTTTCCCGCCCTGTTCAAGATCAACGCCGACCTGGAAAGCGAGATCGAGCGCAACCCGGCCAACACCGCGGCCTACGCGCGCCTGATCGCCACCCTGGCGCGGCGCGAGCAGCTGCGCCCGCTCACGGCGGCGGCCGTGGCGCGCGTGATCGAGCACGCTGCGCGCCTGGCCAGCGACGCGCAGCGCCTCACCACCCAGACCCAGCCGCTGGACGACCTGATGCGCGAGGCCGACCATGCGGCCGCCAGCGCCCAGGCCGAGCGCATCGAGCGCGCGCATGTGGACGCCGCGCTGGCCGCGCACGAACGCCGCCACGAACGCATCCGCGCGCGCTACCAGGAGCAGATCCTGCGCGGCCAGATCCTGGTCGACACCGCGGGCGAGCACGTGGGCCAGGTCAACGGCCTGGCGGTGATCAGCCTGGGCGAGAGCACCTTCGCCCACCCGGTGCGCATCACGGCCACGGTGCGCGTGGGCGAAGGCGAGGTGATCGACATCGAGCGCGAGGTCAAGCTCGGCGGCCCCATCCACTCCAAGGGCGTGCTCATCCTCTCCTCCTTCATGGCCGCCCGCTACGGCCTGCAGCTGCCGCTCTCGCTCAAGGCCAGCCTGGTGTTCGAGCAATCGTATGGCGGCGTGGAAGGTGACAGCGCCTCGGTCGCGGAACTGGCCGCCCTGCTGTCGGCGGTGGCCAACGTGCCATTGAGGCAGGCGCTGGCGGTGACCGGCTCGGTGAACCAGTTCGGCGTGGTGCAGCCGGTGGGCGGCATCAACGAGAAGATCGAGGGCTACTACGACATCTGCGCCGCGCGCGGCCTCAGCGGCGAGCAGGGCGTGCTGATCCCGGCCAGCAACGTCACGCACCTGATGCTCAAGCCGGCGGTGGTGCAGGCCGTGCGCGACGGCCAGTTCCGCATCTGGGCCGTGGCCACGGTGGACGAGGCGCTGGAGTTGCTGACCGGCCTGCCCGCGGAGGCGGTGAACGCGCGCATCGTCGCCGGCCTGGAGCAGCTGGCGAAGCTGCGCAAGGAATTCGGCCGCGACAAGCCGGACAGCGCCGGCGCGGAGTCCTGAGGCGGCCCCGGAGCGCGCAGCCCGGCAAGGGATTACCTTTCGTTACCTCAGGTCGGCCGGCCCGTGACAGGGCTCGGCGATACTGCGCGGGGACGCCTTGCGCCCGGGGCATCCAGGAGAAGCGCCCCGACTCGGTGGCAAGGGCTTGCGTCTCGACGATTTCACGACATCCATGAACATAGAGGAGGTAGCGCGTGCGAGAAAAAGAACCAGCCTGGTCCCTGTTGACCCCTGTGCTTCTGGCGGCTTTGTTGTCGGCTTGTGGCGGCGGGGGCGGCGGCGGATCAACGACCGCGAGTCTGCCTGTGACCAGCACGGGCCCCACCCCATCAACCCCGACCCCGACCCCGCCCACGCCCTCAACGATCGCGTGGACCGAGCGCTTGTACGGTGAAGGCACGCCCACCGCGATGGTCTGGAACGGCACGCGCTATGTCAGCCGCAAGCAGGTGTCGACCGATTCCCGGATCTGGACTTCCAACACCAGCAGAGCAGGCAACGCCATCGTCTGGGACGGCAACCTGCACGTCAGCGTGGGGGATTCGATCGAAGTCGGCGTCTCGTCCGATGGCACCACCTGGACCCCCTATCTGCTGCCCGGCGTCGCGTTCTCGCATTCGCTCTACGCGATCGCGAAGTCCACCACCACCTGGGTCGCGGTCGGCAGCGGCGGCCTGATCGTCTATTCGACCGACGCCAGGAACTGGAGCGCCGCGCCGCCCATCACCATCGTCACGGCGGGGGTCCCCAGCGGCTTTGCGCCTCGGCTCAATGCCGTCACATGGACCGGCTCGCAGTTCATCGCCGGCGGCGAGAGCGGCGCCTTCGCCACGTCCCCGGATGGCGTCACCTGGACGGTCAGACCGGGCCCCAACGTCGACACCATCCAGTCCCTCGCGTCGAAGGACGGTCTGGTGCTGGCCTCCACCTTTCCCTACCCGGGCTCGACCCAGGCGCTGTACACCTCTCCCGACGGCTCCAGCTTCACCTGGACCCAGCGCGCGAGCCTGACCGCCTACAACATCGTCCATGCCGGCGGCCAGTGGGTGGCGCAGGGCTTCGGCGCGACGGCCACCTCCCCCGACGGCCTGACCTGGACCACCGGCCCGGCCTTCGGCGGCTCCCTCAGCTCGGTGGTCCACAACGGCAGCGAGTATGTCGCCACGGGTCTCGACCGCAACAGCAAAGGCCTGGTGCTGGCCTCGCCCGATGGCCGGAACTGGACCTACCGGGAGGTGACGAGCACCCAGACGGCAGCGGCGATTTCGCCGCTCAATGGTCGCGTGGTCTCGGTCGGTCTGACGGATTCGAGCCGCAC
>JACCDS010254060.1_pt1 | contig 12451 bp, 14 predicted proteins | sample 7446441 | NCBI WGS metagenome assembly JACCDS01 (sample SAMN15323445, study PRJNA562643) | freshwater metagenome | isolation source: river surface water | place: USA:Blue River Watershed | collected 2017-08-17
CAGGACCAGCACGTAGTCCTTGTACTGGCTGGCGTCCATGCCGCCGCGCAGTTCGTCACAGGAGGCCCAGAGTTTGGAATACAGGTCTGACTTCTTGATGGGCATTGGGGCAGTCGTTCGCTGGCGAGTCGGGTGTTCGTTTGTGACGGAAGTTTAAGCCTCGCAGGGGCCGTTCCATAATGCCTCCATGGAGCAAAGCGCTTTCGTTTTTCAGGCGGTCCTGTGGCGGTACGCCGGCCCGACGGCTTGGTACTTCGTCACGCTGCCGTTGGCTGTGGCCGCGCAGATCCGGCCGCACGCGGCCAAGGTGGGGTTCGGCTCGGTGCGGGTGCGGGCGTGCATCGGTGGCACCACCTGGAAAACCTCCGTGTTCCCGGACAAAGCCTCGGGCTCGTACCTGTTGCCGGTGAAGGCGCCGGTGCGCAAGCAGGAAGCCCTGAGCGAAGGGGCGGAGGTGGTGGTGTTTCTGGAGTTGTAGTGCCGGCTGGCCCGCTACACTGCCGCCCATGAGCATCCGCCCCATCCTGAAAATGGGCGACCCGCGCCTGCTGCGCGTGGCGCGCCCCGTCACCGAGTTCGGCGCCCCCTGGCTGGCCGAGCTGTTGCAAGACATGCAGGACACGATGACCGCCGCCAACGGCGCCGGCTTGGCCGCCCCGCAAATCGGGGAGGACTGGCAGGTGGTGATCTTTGGCACCGGCGCGCCCAACCCGCGCTACCCCGAAGCGCCGGTGGTGCCGCGCACCGTGCTCATCAACCCGGTGATCGAGCCGCTGGGCGACGAGCTGGAGGACGGCTGGGAAGGTTGCCTTTCGGTGCCCGGCCTGCGCGGTGTGGTGCCGCGCCACCGCCACATCGTCTACCGGGGCTGGGACGAGCATGGCCTGCCGCTGGAGCGGCGGGTCAGCGGCTTCCACGCGCGGGTGGTGCAGCACGAGTGCGACCACCTGATCGGCCGCTTGTACCCCACCCGCATGACCGACCTGACGCGCCTGGGTTACACCGAGGTGCTGTTCCCCGGGCTGGACGCGGCCGACGATTGAGCGCGGTCCGGGCGTTTCAATGGCCTGCTTGATTTGAGAACGATTCTCATTTAATATCGGTTCCGTCCCAGCACATCTGGAGGTGGAACCATGAACATCGATCTTGAACCCCGCGACGACGAATACGTGATGCCTTGTGCCGAAGCCATGCTGGCCGGGACCCTGGCCCTGTTGACCGGCCACGCCGAATGCGATTGCCCGAGCCAGCGCGAACTGATGGCGCGCAAGGTGCGCTCCAACCTGTTCTTTCTGGCGCAGCACCCGGGTTTGTCGCCCGAGTTCCGCACCGTTGCCCAGCGCATGCATGGCCATTGGGACCGCATGATCGAGCCGCGCCAGGCCGCTGCTTGGCACGCACCCGCCGCCCTGGTGCAGTGATGCGGAAGCCACGCGCATGTGCATGACCCGCAAACCCACCGCTGTGCTGCCTTGGCCTGCGGTCGCCACGTCGGCGACCGGACCTGTGGCGGTGCAAATCCCCGATCACGTCACCTCCACGGTGGAGCGCCAGCGCCGCCGCCGCTTGTGGGAACTGAGCCCGCATGCCGCCTGCCCGGTGCTGGGCGTGTGCGTGCCCCTGCCGCTGTTGCGCCAGCTCATGGGCAAGGCCCGACTGGACACCGCGCAGCGCTCCGACTACGACCTGCACACCATCGCCGTGGCCGAATGCCGGCGCCGTTCTCCGCTGGCCGAGGCGGTGCACAAGGCGCTGGACGAACGCTTCGCGCTGGCGCTGCGCCAGGTGCGCACCCTCAAAGGCAGCGAGGCGCTGAAAGCCCATTGGGGGGCCGCGTTGGAGCGCCCGGATTGGGCGGGCGACTTGTGGGCCTTGCTGACCCATGCGGACATGACCTCCGCGCTGGAATACGAGGTGCTGGGCCAGGTGCACATGCTGCAGCACCAGGTGGGCATGGTGGTGCGCTTGGAGCAGCGCAAGGTGGACGACTTGCGCAGCGACCACCGCCAGTGGCGCCAGGAGCGGGAGGCGGCCCAACAACGGCTGCAAGACCAGACCCGCGAGTGGGGTGCCCGGCTGGAGGCGAAAGACCAGGCCTTGATGCGTTTGCGCGCCGAACTGGTTCGCCAGGTCAGCCTGACCGCAGACGCCCAGCAGGCGCTGAACGAACTGCGGCAGCAGGTGCCCGATCTGGAGGCGCGGGAGCGGCTGGCGCAGCACAACACCGCGTTGCAGGCGCAAGTGACGGCGCTGCAAGCCACGGTGCGTCAGTTGCGCCGAGAGGCGGCCCAGCGGGCCACGGCCCAAGCGGTTCCCATCGCCACGGAGGAAGCGGGTGGCCGCTGGGCGCCACCCACAGCACCAGACGCGGCCAGCGCCCCGTGCCAGTGGATGGTGGCGCCCATGGCCAGCGCGGTGCCGCTGCAATCGCGCCGGGTGTTGTGCATCGGCGGCCGGCCAGCGCACGTGCCGGCCTACCGTTCGCTGGTCGAATCGCGCGGCGCCGCTTTCTTGCACCACGACGGTGGGCAAGAGGACAGCCTGACCCAACTGCCCGCCAACCTGGCCGCTGCCGATCTGGTGATTTGCCAGGTGGGCTGCATCAGCCACAACGCCTACTGGCGGGTGAAAGAGCATTGCAAGCGCACCGGCACCCCGTGCGCGTTTGTGGAAAGCCCCAGTCGCTCCGCGCTGGAACGTGCGCTGGAAGCCATCACGACAACTTCCTTGCCCGAAGCACCCACCAACGACTGAACTTGCGGCGATACTTGCCGACCTATGAATCTGTCGTGGATGCGTCGGGCCCGCCCTCAGGAGCCCGGGAGGGTGGTGGGCACGTTGGCGCTGGCCGCTGTGGCGGCGGTGGTGTGCGTCTGGTGGGGCACGCCCATTCCCTGGATGATCGGCCCGCTGCTGGTGACCGCTGTCGTGTCACTGGCGGGCGCGCCCACCCGCAGCCATCCGCCTTTGCGCAACGCGGGGCAATGGATCGTGGGCACCGCGTTGGGGCTGTACTTCACGCCGCAGGTGGCGGCACTCATCGGACAGTTGTGGTGGGCCTTGGCGCTGGGGGTGTTGTGGGCGCTCTGGCTGGGCTGGCTCATGGCGCGCTGGATGGTCTGGTTCAACGCCCGACAGCTGGGTTTGCCACCCGAGCAGATGCGCAGCACCGCCTACTTTGCCAGCGCCATCGGGGGCGCGTCCGAAATGACGCTGCTGGCCGACCGCTGGGGCGCGCGGGCCGATCTGGTGGCCGCCGCGCACAGCCTGCGGGTCTTGCTGGTGACGCTGTCGGTGCCATTTGCCATCCAGTTCTGGGGTGTGAGCGGGTTGGATGCGGCGTCGCTGGAGCGCCCTCCCATCACCCCCGCCATGGGGTTGTGGCTGGCGCTGGCCACGGGCGCCGGGGCTTGGGTGTTTTTGCGCCTGCGCCGGGCCAACCCCTGGTTCATGGGTGCCTTGCTGGTCAGTTTGGCGTGGAGCGTGAGCGGTGGCTTGCAGGCCAGCTTGCCCACCTGGCTCACCAACGCGGCCCAGTTGTGCATTGGCGTCAGCCTGGGGGTGCGGTTTCGGCCGGCGTTTTTGCACACCGCGCCGCGTTGGCTGGGCTCGGTGGCCCTGGGCACACTGGGCTTGATGGTGGCGTGCACCGCTTTGGCCTGGGCGTTGGCGCAATTCACCGGCCAGCACCTGGCCACGCTGGTGCTGGCTACCGCGCCCGGCGGCATTGCCGAAATGGCCATCACCGCCAAAGTGCTGGCGCTGGGCGTGCCGGTGGTGACCGCGTTCCAGGCCACCCGTCTGGTGGCGGTGCTGTTGCTGGTGGGGCCGATCTACCGCTGGGGCTATCTGCGATAGCCCATCGCTATCCCGCGTTTGCAAAGATTGAAATTCACAAAGCGGTCCGCCTTCACTACAGTAGAGCCATTCCTGCTTCGGGAGTGAGCCATGAAAACCTTGTCCGTCCGTGTCTACTGGCGCCCCGCCTGGCGTTCGCACCGTGCGTACTGGCTGCACGGCCTGTCGCAGTTGGCGCAGGTGTTCTGAGTAAGATCAAACGCAGGCACCCTGCCTTTTGTTTTCAGTTTTCCGGAGAGCCCATGGCCAAAAAAACCACCGCCCCCGCCAAAGCCGTCAAGATGGACATCGGCATCAGCGACAAAGACCGCGCCGCCATCGCACAGGGCCTGAGCCGCCTGCTGGCCGACACCTACACCCTGTACCTGACGACGCACAATTTCCACTGGAACGTCACCGGTCCGATGTTCAACAGCCTGCACACCATGTTCATGGCGCAGTACACCGAGCTGTGGAACGCGGTGGACCCGATCGCCGAGCGCATTCGCGCCCTGGGCCACGTGGCGCCGGGCTCTTACGCGCAGTACGGCAAACTCAGCTCTCTGCCCGACGCGCCGGCCGAGCCGCCCAAGGCGCTGGAGATGGTGCGCATCCTCGCGCAAGGCCACGAAGCCGTGGCGCGCACGGCCCGCAGCATTTTCCCGCTGGTGGACCAGGCCAGCGACGAACCCACCGCCGACGTGCTGGTGCAACGCCTGGCCGTGCACGAGCAGACGGCGTGGATGTTGCGCTCGCTGCTGGAGGAGTGATCCAGCCTCTCAAGGCCCCGCCTGCTGCTGCAAGAACGCCAGCAGCCGGTCGGCGGCCGGCGTCAGTTCGTGCTGTTTGCGAAAGCAGATGGCGAACTGGCGCTGCGCCCAGCCGTTGAGCAGCGGCACCAGGCGGACTTGCCCCGCCGACACGTAAATGCCGCTGACTTCGCGCGGCACCACGCTGATGCCCAGGCCCGCGCCCACGACGCGAAACGCCGCGTCAAAGTTGGACACCACCACCCGGTAGCTCATGCGCCGCCCGGCTTTGGCCGCCGCCCGGTCCAGCATGCTGTACACGGCGGTCGAAGGCGGCAGGCCCACGTGCTCAAAGTCCAGCGTGTCTTCAAAACGGACGGCCTCATGCGCGGCCAAGGGGTGATCGTGCGGCACCGCCAAGGCCAGTTCATCGCGCCGGTAAGGGCGTGATTCGAGCCCCCGAAAATCGACGTTGCCCCAGCACACACCCAGCGACGCCACGCCATCGCGCACCATGCCCACCACGTCTTTGGAAAAGCGCTCCTCGATGTCCACTTTGATGTCGGCGTGTTCGGGGTCGCGCATGAAATGGGCCAGGTCGTCGAGCAGCGATTCGGCGATGGCCGAGGCACTGGCCACCACGCTGACCTGACCCTTGATGCCGCCTTTGAAGGCGGCCATGTCGGCCTCGATGCGGTCCAGGGTGAACAGGATTGAGCGGGCATGCTCCAGCAACGCCCGGCCGGCTGCGGTGGGCACCGCGCCATGGCGCCCGCGCACCAGCACCGTGGTGCCCACCGCGTCTTCCAACTGCGCAATCCGCTTGCTGATGGCCGACGGCTCGATGTGCTGCTCCGCCGCCGCGTCCTTCATGTTGCCCGCATCGCACACCGCCACCAGCAGGCGCAGGGTTTTGAGGTCCAGGTCTCGCATGGGGTAAACCCGCAAATAAATTTCCAAAATGGAATTTAAACACTTCCAAAACATCACTGGATGTTTTTTGTGGAAATCATAGACTCCTCTCCATCCCCAGCGCAAGCTGAAACGCCATACCCCGTTCCGATGGAAATTCGCCCCATGTCCCCCTTGCCGCCCCAGGCGGTCATCCGCGAAGTGGGCCTTCGCGATGGCCTGCAAAGCATTCAGACCATCCTGCCCACCGAGCGCAAATGCGCCTGGGTGGCCCAAGCCTACGCGGCGGGCCAACGCGAAATCGAGGTCGGCTCGTTCGTGCCGGCCAAGCTGCTGCCGCAACTGGCCGACACGGCCGAGGTGCTGGCGTATGCCCAAACCCTGCCGGGCCTGAAGGCGTCGGTGCTGGTGCCCAACCTGAAGGGGGCCGAGCGCGCGCTGGAGGCCAACGCCGACCTGATGCTGCTGCCGCTGTCGGCCAGCCACGCGCACAGCCTGGCCAACCTGCGCAAAACGCCGGATGAAGTGGTGGCCGAGATGGGCCGCATCCGCGCGGCGCGCGACGCCTCGGGCCGCAAGACCTTGATCGAAGGTGGCGTGGGCACCGCGTTCGGCTGCACCTTGCAGGGCGAGGTGCAACCCGCCGAGGTGCTGCGCCTGATGCAAGCCCTGCTGGACGCCGGGGCCGACCGCGTCAGTCTGGCCGACACCGTCGGTTATGCCAGCCCGCGCGCCGTGACCGAACTGTTCGAGGCCGCGATGAAGCTGGCCGGCGACCGCTTCTGCTGCGGCCACTTCCACGACACGCGCGGCCTGGCCCTGGCCAACGTCTACGCGGCGCTGCAGGTGGGTGTGACGCGGTTTGACGCGTCCTTGGCCGGCATTGGGGGCTGCCCCCATGCGCCGGGCGCCAGCGGCAACACCTCCACCGAAGACCTGGCTTTCATGTTGGCGGCCTGTGGCGTGCGCACCGGTCTGGACATGGACGCCCTGCTCGCGCTGCGCCAGCAGGTGGCGGGCTGGCTGCAGGGCGAGCAGACCCATGGGGCCTTGTGGCGGGCGGGCGTGCCCAAAGCAGTGGCTCTGGCCGCCTGAACACCTTTCGAGAACAGGACAGTTACATGAACACAGCATCCACCGGCCTGCCCCTGGAGGGCGTGCGCGTTGTCGAATTCACCCACATGGTCATGGGCCCCACCTGCGGCATGATCCTGGCCGACTTGGGGGCCGAGGTCATCAAGATCGAGCCGCCCGGTGGCGACAAGACCCGCAACCTGCCGGGCCTGGGCATCGGTTTTTTTCGCAGCTTCAACCGCAACAAAAAGAGTGTGGTGCTGGACGTGCACACCGAAGATGGCCTGGCGGCGGCCAAGGAGCTGATCGGGCAGTGCGATGTGTTGCTGGAAAACTTCCGCCCAGGGTTGATGGAGAAGCTGGGCCTTGGCTACGCCGAACTGCAGCAACTGTTTCCTCGTTTGATCTACGTGTCTCACAAAGGCTTTTTGCCCGGCCCGTACGAGAGCCGCCTGGCGCTGGACGAAGTGGTGCAGAACATGGCGGGCCTCACCTACATGACCGGCCCGGTGGGGCGTCCACTGCGGGCAGGCAGTTCGGTCAACGACATCATGGGTGGCATGTTCGGTGCCATCGGTGTGCTGGCGGCCTTGCGCGAACGCGACCGCACGGGCCAAGGGCAGGAAATCCAGAGCGCCCTGTTTGAGAACTGCTGCCTGCTCGCGGCCCAGCACATGCAGCAGTTCCAGATGACGGGCGAGGTGCCCCCGCCGTTCCCGTCGCGCGTGTCGGCGTGGAGCGTGTACGACACCTTCACCGTGGCCCAAGGCGAGCAACTGTTCATTGGGGCCGTGAGCGACAAGCAGTTCCAAGTGCTGTGCAGCGTGTTGGCGCGTGACGACTTGGCCACCGACCCCGCACTGGCCACCAACGCCCAGCGGGTGGCCGTGCGCCCCCAGTTGTTGGCGCAGCTCCAGAGCACCTTGCAGCACCGCGAATTGGACGAACTGTGTGCCGCGCTGCAGGCAGCCGGTCTGCCCTACGCCAAGGTGGTGCGGCCTGACCAACTGGTGCACGACGAGCACCTCATTGCCAGCGGCGGCCTGGTGCCGATGGAAACCGACAGCGGCGACACGACCCAGGTGGTGCTGTTGCCTCTGCTGATGGGTGGGCGCCGCCCGGGTGTGCGCCAACCCTTGCCCAAGGTGGGCGAGCACACGCAAGAAGTGCTCGGCGCTTTGAGCCCTGCTTGATTTTTCACCACAACCTTGATCACTGGAGACAAACATGACCACCTTGAATTTCCCCCGCCGCGCCGTTCTTGCTGCTGTTGCCGCATCGGCCACTTTGCTGTCCAGCGGCTTGGTCACCGCACAGTCCAGCAGCGCGCCCCTGCGCGTCATCTTGCCCGTGGGCGCAGGCTCGGGCGTGGACACCATCGTGCGTGCGGCGCAAAACGCGTTGTCCAAGGCGCTGGGCGGCCAAGCGGTGGTGATTGAGAACCTGCCGGGTGCCGGTGGCATCACCGGAACCCAGACCTTGGTTCGCGCCGCACCCGATGGCAACACCGTGGCCTTCATTTCGAACAACCACGCGGTCAACCCCAGCGTGTTCAAAAGCCTGCCCTACGACAGCCTGAACGACATCACGCCGATCAGCGTGGTGGGGGGCTCGCCGTTTGTGTTGGTGGTGAACCCCGCCAAGGTCAACGTCAAAACCGCCAAGGAAATGCAAACGCTGCTCAAGGCCCAGCCCGGTGTATTCAACATGGCGTCCTCGGGCAACGGCACCATCATCCACCTGGCCGGTGAAATGTACGCCGATGCATTGGGTGTCAGCGCACAGCACGTGCCTTACAGGGGCATGGGGCCCATGTTGACGGATCTGATCTCGGGGCAGGTGCAGTTCGGGGCGGCGGCGGTGGCGGCGGCACAGGGTCATGTGGCATCGGGCCGTCTGCGGGCCATCGGCGTGATGGGCAGCCAGCGCGTGCCGTCCATGCCCGATGTGCCGACGATCGCGGAACAGGGTTTCCCGGAGGTGGATGTGTCGGGCTGGTTCGCCATGGTCGGCCCCAAAGGCTTGCCGGCCGCGCAGGTCAAACGCCTGCACGATGCCGTGGTGGCCGCTTTCAACGACCCCGATGTGAAGGCCGCCATGGCCAAACAAGACAACTTCATCAACCCCACCACGCCCGAGGCGGCAGCGAAGTTCCTCAAGGTGGAACAGGACCGCTACGCCCGTCTGGTGGCCAAGGCCGGCATCAAGCTGGATTGAATGGCCTGAAAACAAAACGTTGACGCCAGCGGACCTGCATGGCAGCCCCGTTGGGTGTGTGCAGGTTCGAGTTCGTCCAATGCGCATCGCCCACCGCTGGTGTGCCTGACGTTTGTTCGAGAAGTAGACACGCCACCAAGGTATCCACATGGCACTGTACGCGCTTGAAAACACCGCCCCCCAATTGGCCGATGACGTCTGGGTGGCCGACTCAGCCCAGGTCATCGGTGATGTTCGGTTGGGGGCCCAATCCAGTGTCTGGTTTGGTGCCATCGCTCGGGCCGACAACGAGCCCATGGTCATCGGGGCCGGCAGCAACATCCAGGAGGCGGCCGTGCTGCACGCCGACCCCGGCTATCCCTTGACCATCGGCGAGAACGTCACCGTCGGGCACCAAGCCATGTTGCACGGTTGCACCGTGGGCGATGGTTCGCTGATCGGTATTGGCGCTGTCGTGCTCAACGGCGCGCGCATCGGCAAAAACTGTTTGGTGGGGGCGGGGGCCTTGGTGACCGAAGGCAAAGTCTTCCCCGATGGCAGCCTCATTGTGGGCAGTCCTGCGGTGGTGAAGCGCGAATTGAGCGCCGAGCAAATCCAGGCGCTGTACGCCAGCGCCAGCCACTACCAAGCCAACGCCCGTCGATTTGCGCGCGGGCTGCGGCGCCTGGATTGACCCCAGCCCCACGGCCCTTCAGGCCAGCGACCCTGCCAACCCACGCACGCCGGCCGGTTGCTTCCACTGGCCCGCGTAGCGGCCCATGTCCAGCCCTTCGGTGCTGATGGCGGGCTGCACGCCCATCACCTGGTCGGCCAGCACCTGGGCGCTGCCGCAGGCCATGGTCCAGCCCAGCGTGCCGTGGCCGGTGTTCAGGAACAGGTTGTGCACCGGGGTGGCGCCCACCAGCGGGGTGCCGTCGGGCGTCATGGGGCGCAGGCCGGTCCAGAACTCGGCCTGGGCCAGGTCGCCGCCCGGGAACAGTTCGCGGGTGACCTTTTCCAGCGTTTCACGGCGGCGCGGGTTCAGGCGCAAATCGAACCCGCCCAACTCGGCCATGCCGCCCACGCGGATGCGGTTGCCCAGGCGGGTGAGGGCGATTTTGTAGGTCTCGTCCAGCACGGTGGACTGGGGTGCCAGCCGCTCGTCCTGCAGCGGAATGGTCAGCGAATAGCCCTTGACCGGGTAGACCGGAATGTCCAGCCCCAGCGGCAACAACAGGCCGCGTGAGTAGCTGCCTGCGGCCAGCACATAGCGGTCGGCCTTCAGCACGCTGCCGTCGCCCAGGTGCACGCCTTGCACGCGTTGGCCCTGGGTGTCGATGCGCTGGATGGTCTGCCCCTGCAGGAAGCGCACGCCCTGGGCCGCCGCCCGCGCCGCCAGTTGGGTGGTGAACTGGTGGCAGTCGCCGGTTTCGTCGTTGGGCAGGCGCAGGCCGCCCGCGAACGACACGCTGGCTTGGGCCAGGGCCGGTTCGATGCGGCAGACGCCGGCGCGGTCCAGCAACTCAAACGGCACGCCGCAGGCTTGCAGCACCTCCACGTCGCGCTGGGCGGCGTCCAGTTGGGCCTGGGTGCGGAACAGTTGGAGGGTGCCGCCGCTGCGCTCGTCGTAGCTCACGCCGGCTTGGGCGCGCCAGTCGCGCAGGCAGTCGCGGCTGTATTCGGACAGGCGCATCATCCGCTCTTTGTTGACCGCGTAGCGGTCGGCCGAGCAGTTGGCCAGCATGGAGGCCATCCAGCGCAGTTGGAACCAGGAACCGTCCAGGCGGATGGCCAGCGGTGCGTGCCGCTGGAACAGCCACTTCATGGCCTTGAGCGGGATGCCCGGCGCCGCCCATGGGGTGGAATAGCCCGGCGACACCTGGCCGGCGTTGGCGTAGCTGGTTTCCAGCGCCACGCCAGGCTGGCGGTCCACCACCGTCACCTCGGCACCTTGGCGGGCCAGCGCCCACGCCGTGGTCACCCCAATCACACCACCACCCAGAACAGCGACTTTCATGACGAAAACCTCAATGACTTGATGAATGTTGATGTTATGGATTGCTGGCAGCAGGGTTTTCTGTATTTGCAATGAATCTCGGTGAAAATTGCTGATCTGTTGCCGGCGGCCTGTGGCTGCACCGAAAAATGTCTGAACTCGACCGCATTGACCGAAAAATCCTGGATTTGCTGCAGCGCCACGGCCGCATGTCCATGACCGAATTGGGCGAACAGGTGGGGCTGTCCACCTCGCCGTGTTCAGAGCGCGTCAAGCGCCTGGAGCGCCAGGGTTACATCAGCGGCTACCACGCGCACGTGGACCCGATGCGCCTGGGGCGCTCGCTGCTGGTGTTCATTGAAATCACGCTGTCGCAGAAGTCGCCGCAGATTTTTGAGGCAGTGAAGCGCGAGGTGGGCCAGATGCCCGAGGTGCTGGAGTGCCACCTGGTGTCGGGCAGTTTTGACTACCTGCTGAAGGCGCGGCTGCGGGTGATGACCGAGTACCGCGAACTGCTGGGCAAGATCCTGAACAAGATCCCGGTGCCCGCGCAGTCCAACAGCTATGTGGTGATGGAGGAAATCAAGGAAAGCACGGTGATGCCGATGGACCGGTGAGGCGGGCTGCGGTCCCCAACCGCTGCCGCACCACCTCCGCAAAATACCGTGCCCCGATCGGCAGCACCGCGTCGTTGAAGTCGTACTGGCCGTTGTGCAGCGGCACCCCGCCGGTGGACCCGGCCGTGCCGTTGCCCATGAACACAAACGCGCCAGGCACCGCTTGCAGGAAGGCGCCAAAGTCTTCCGAAATCATCATCGGCGCCACGTTGCCATCCACGTTTTCTGCGCCCACCACCGCTTGGGCCGCGCGCACGGCCACCGCCGTGCAGTCGGGCCAGTTCACGGTGGGCACGAACTCGTGGGTGTAGTCCACCTCGCAAGTGGCGCCGTGCGCCAGCGCGATGCCGTGGCACAGCTCGCGCATGCGGCGCTCCAGCAAGGCTTGCACCTGCGGCGTGTAGCTGCGCGTGTCCCCTTTGATTTCCACATGGGTCGGAATCGCGTTGCGGATGCCATCGCTGTGGATTTCGGTGCACGACACCACGGCCGACTCCGCCGGGTCCACCGAGCGCGCCACGATGGTTTGCAAACCCAGGATGATTTCGGCTGCCACCACCAGCGGGTCGATCGCCATTTGCGGCCGCGCGGCGTGCCCGCCTAGGCCCTGGATGCGGATGACGAAGTTGTCCTCGCTGGCCATGATGCCGCCCGCCCGGGTGGCCATGTGGCCCACCGGCATGCCGGGGATGTTGTGGACACCGTAGATTTCATCGACCGGAAAGCGCTCGAACAATCCGTCCTGGATCATGGCGTTGGCGCCCCGGCCATGCTCTTCGGCCGGTTGGAAAATGAAACGCACGGTGCCGCTGAAGTCGCGTTGGCGTGCCAGGATCTGCGCCGCACCCAGCAGCATGGCCATGTGCCCGTCGTGCCCGCAGCCGTGCATGCAGCCCGGATTCTGCGAAATGTGGGGCCGTCCGGTGGCGGTTTCGGTCATGGCCAGCGCGTCCATGTCGGCCCGCAAGCCGATGACGCCGGTGCCCGTGCCCACCGTCAGGCTGGCCACCAGACCGGTGCCGCCGATACCCCGGTGCACCTCCAGCCCCATCAACTCCAAGGCCTTGGCC
>JACCDS011990562.1_pt1 | contig 12448 bp, 16 predicted proteins | sample 7446441 | NCBI WGS metagenome assembly JACCDS01 (sample SAMN15323445, study PRJNA562643) | freshwater metagenome | isolation source: river surface water | place: USA:Blue River Watershed | collected 2017-08-17
ACTGCGTCACAAGACACCCCTTTTAAAGAAGACCGATGATCTTCACATCAAACCGCATCGACTGGCCGGCAAGCGGATGATTGAAGTCGAAGACAGCGGAAGCACCTTCCCAGCCCTTAAATACGCCTGCAACCCGACCGCCTCGCCCATCGGGTGTCGGAAACTCAACGACATCACCCGGCTCAATCGGATCCCCATCGTCAGCGTACTTTTCTAGTAGCCCCTTGCTGACCTTTTGCACGAGATCCGGGTGCCGCGGGCCGAACCCGTCGTCCGGTCCCAGGTCATAGGACCGCTCATCGCCTTCCTGAAGCGCAACCAGACAGCGCTCAAGTGCAGGGGCAATCTGTCCCTCACCAACCTGAATCGTGGCGGGCTTGTCTGTGAATGTGTCAAACACCACCTGACCATCCGCCAGCGTGAGCCGGAAATGCAGGGTCACGTGCGAGCCATTCTGAATTCCGGAGGTCTGCAGCGATTCTTTCGAGGTAGTCGACATGGGGGATAGCGGGGCCAATCAAATTCGATGAGATTCATGGATTTTAGGCGCAACCCTATGTCCAACCACCAGTTACCCCCATTCGCAGTCAGTCGACCTCGGGAAAAGCTACTCGCCAGAGGTGCCGAGAGCCTAGACAATGCCGAACTTTTCGCCCTTCTCTTAGGAACCGGGCTACCTGGAAAGCCCGTTCTACAAGTCGCTCAGGACCTCTTAGATGAGTTCGGGGGCGTGGCAGCGACCCTTGGGGCCCCATGGGAGCAGCTCAAAAGCCGCCCGGGCATTGGTTCAGCGCGATTCGCCATATTCCAGGCTGCCCGAGAGCTGGCAAAGCGTGCTTCGGCAGAACCTTTAGGTGAGCGCTCGCTCATGCACCGCCCGGAGCTGGTCTCGAAATTCCTAATCAGCCAACTTGGAGGGCTCCCTTATGAGGTCTTCTCCGTCCTCTTTCTAGACACCCGCCATCGACTCATTCGTTTTGAAACCTTGTTTACAGGCAGCCTTACCCAGACCAGCGTCTACCCACGTGAGGTCGCGCGGCGCTGCCTACAGCTCAACGCCGCAGCCGTTATCGCCGCCCACAACCACCCTTCGGGAGTCGCCGAAGCGAGCCGAGCTGATCAACTATTGACCACCCAGCTACAGCGAAGCCTTGCCCTACTCGACATCACGCTACTAGACCATCTGATCGTGGCAGGTGACCAGACCATCTCTGCCCAAACTTGACCTAAGTCTTTGTTTTCTCATAGAATTGCGGTCTTTGCCGAAATTTGGCTATCTAGTTGAAATACAAAGGAATACATCATGGCGCGCGTATGCCAAGTGACGGGTAAAGGCCCGATGGTGGGAAACAATGTCTCCCACGCAAACAATAAGACCAAACGTCGATTTCTGCCCAACGTGCAGTACAAGCGTTTCTGGGTCGAAAGCGAGAACCGCTGGGTTCGCCTGCGTGTAACGCCTGCTGCTGTCCGTACGATCACCAAGAACGGGATTGATTCCGTGTTGGCCGATCTGCGCGAGCGCAACGCCCTGTAACGCAACCGCAACTGAGATAGAGGAACCACCATGGCAAAGAGCGGCCGCGAAAAGATCAAGTTAGAGTCCAGTGCAGGCACTGGCCATTTCTACACGACCACCAAGAACAAAAAGACGATGCCCGAGAAAATGGAGATCAAGAAGTTCGATCCCAAGGCGCGCAAGCACGTGATGTACAAAGAGACCAAGATTAAGTAACCGATCAGGACTCCATCGAAAACCCGCTGAGAGCAATCTCCGCGGGTTTTTTGTTGCCTACTCGGAGAGTTGCATCATAGAACGCCGAGGATTCGACTGCATTAAGACACTAACCGTCACCGAAACCGGCCACCGTGGTCGCCAATGACCTTGGATATCTCTCGCGGCAAGGGCACGACATTCCATCAGCGGGGAGAGAGACGCTACCCTCGCACTCCTTCCGAAATCAACCAGACCGATATGCGTTCGCTCCTGAACTGCGCTCGGATCAAACCATCCACACCCAGCAAAGACCGCAAGCGCACGTGCCATTAGGGGACCCGCCAATGGCATATTGAGCGGCACGCCCACGCGAAGCCGAAGCTTGAGTACGTTCGCATCAATCAGCGTCTGGCCAGATCGACTTCCGATAGGGTATCCGTCCGAGTACCCCTTAATACCCGAGGAAGGTCGAAGATGCAGGATTGCCGAACCCAGCTGTGTCGCCGGAATTTCAAGCTCTCCAGTCGCCGCACCGCGACTCAAGAAGGGGTCAGCAATTACACCCCAGTCATCAAAACTTTCTCGGCTGGGTGAGAGCACCTCCCACCTTATCCATCCAGAGGCAATCCCTTGGCTGAGTTCCGCACCAGAGCGAAAAAGAGCTGACGGCAAGTCAGAAAGAGTATCAGCCTTTGATACAAAAGGCATGAGCCCCTGCACTAACCCATCTCTGATCGCGTGATTGTCTCCGTGATGAACACTGGCATGGCGTGCAGCCATCAGCGCAGCATGAGACAACGCAAACCGAGCGTGCCAAAGCAGTCCAATTTGAATAATGACAAATGCAACAAACAGCAAGACGGGGAGCGCCATCAACGATTCAAGCACCGAGAATCCAACTGCCGTCGGTCTAGCGCCGTGTAACGTCAATTTTTTCAAAAACAATGCGGTCTCCCATCACCACAGACACGGGGGATATCAGCTCTATCGCATGCAGTGCACCCCGATGGGTCAAGCGGCTCCACGGTTTAAACCGATCAACAACCATGAGCACCACACCGTTACCGTCAAGGAATAACACTTGCAAGGGTTTCCTCAGACCAAAACTGTGAAGCATTCGACACCTTGGAAAGAAAATGGCTTGTACTGTAGTTGTAAGGTAAAAGCCAATGAATCGCTCGATGAACGTCAGCGCCACAGCACAAACAAACCGGTCCCTCTTAGACCCTGACGGAGCCAACACGAGACAATTTTTTTGGAACAGGAACATCAAAACAATCCCGAGTTCGTCAGGCGAATCGCCAAGGGGAATGCAAGGACAATGAAAGTGCAGGGGAAAATACAGATCGCCAAGGGTGCAAGAAGCTTGACAGGCATCTTCATCGCATGACGCTCTGCAGAGAGTGCACGGCTCGTCCGTAGCTGCTCTGCCTGTCGGCGCAACAGCACTGCAACGCTCACCCCCTGCCGCTCTGCAGCCGTCACGGAGGCAACAAACTGGGTGACCGGCGGAAGCGTCAAACGATCTCCAAACTTCTGCAAAGCGGCGAGACGATGTTCGCCAGATCGGATATCCCTGAGCACTTCATCTAGTTGGCGCCGAAGGCTGAGCCCAGCCTCATTACCGGGTAGCCGCTGGGCTGCCATCTGCAGCGCTGACTGGAAGTTAAGACCGCTCTCAAGCGTGAGTGCAAGTACGTCTAAAAAACTCGAGAACACACGCATGATTCGTCGTTGACTCTGCTCGTAACTATCTCGTAGTCGGATCCGTGGCAGATAAAACCCAAGCACCACCCCAATCAACAACAGCAAGAGGACAAGACCTCCATCCAAAGCACTGGTTGTGACCCAGAGCATGGCACCAGTTGTCACAGCAGCGATACCACCAGTCACCGCGGCTGAAAGACGCATCTTCGAAAATTCGTGCTCGTCAAATCGAGGGTCCATTCCAGTGGCGCGAAGCTCTTGGCGTATTGCCGCTGAAGGACGGACATAGCGATTTCCGATCGGTGAAATGACCCGCCAGACAAACTCAAACAGTCGAAACTGCTGCGGCCAACGGCCAAGACTACCCGTCTGCCGCACCAGGCCTTTTGCCCTGTTTTGAATCGTCTGAATTTTTCTTGCAATAGAAATCGCAATCCCGAAGACAAGGACGCTGATGACGATCTGTGCAAACAGCACTGGAAGCGTTGAAATCAATCAGTCCTCCATGCGAATCAAACGACGAATCCAGGCAAATCCAAGTATCTCTAAGGTGACAACTGTTGCAAGTACGATGAGGCCTGCATCCGTTCGCCAGAGCGGTGCCATCGACTCAAAGTCCATCACTGACAGAACTATCGCCAGCATCACGGGTAGCGCAATCATGACCCAAGACTGCAGGCGCCCCTGAGCTGTTAATGCATCAACCTTTTCTTCTAGCATTAGACGCTGGCGAAAGGTTGCTGCAAGCCTGTCAAGCGACTCCGAGAGGTTGCCGCCAGATGCCAAAGAGACACTAATCGTGAAAGACAAAAGACCAACCTCTTCAATCCCCAGACGCCTAGACCACTGCTCAAGCGCAGCATCGAGCGGTACGCCAATCCGCTGTGAGCGCTCAAGAATTCCGAGCTCCCGCGAAATCGGTCTTGGTGACTGACGAGCGACCTGAAGGATAGCCGCCCGAATTGATGACCCCGCCTTTAGGGATGTTGCGATCAGTTCAATTACGTCCGGAAGCTGATAACGAATCTCGCGAAGACGCTTCTTTAGACGAAGCTGAACAACCAGCACGAAGGCTGCTATCGCTGCGAGCAGAAGGACGGGCGCGAGTATCAGCCGGTCAAAAATAATGACGGCTAGCCCGGTCGCGACTGCCGCTACAACGATAGCGATCGCTCGGATCGCACCGCTTCGCAGAAAGACGTGAAAGCTCTCAAGGTGTCGAGTAAGGGTGTCTTCAAGGTCAACAAGCTTCAGACCGCTCCAACGAAGCGCCCGCGGGGCAAAGACCATTACCACGACAGACCATGACAAGATGGCGATGATGATTTTCACAGGAACTCATCCCTCAAACCAAGCAAAGCCCGAGCATCATAAACAACCCCCCGCTCCGCAAGCCGCTCCATGCAAAGTGGGATGATTCCCGAGGCGCAATGCTGCTGCTGATCATGTCGCCAACGGAAGATCTCTTGCGTCTGAATAACGCCAGACTCGACACCCGATACCTCCACAATACTCACAATTCGGCGTCGACCATCCGCGCATCGCTGCTGCTGGATCACGATATCAACGGCAGACGCAATCTGCTCGCGAATGGCGGCCAGGGGCAGCTCAAACCCGGACATAAGAACCATGACCTCCAATCGCGATAAGGCATCTCTTGCGGAGTTAGCGTGGACGGTCGTTAAGGACCCCTCATGTCCTGTATTCATTGCCTGAAGCATGTCTAGTGCCTCACCACCCCGACATTCGCCAACAATGATTCGATCCGGCCGCATTCTCAGAGAGTTTCTGAGTAGGTCACGAATGGTGACCTGACCGTGTCCTTCGGCATTTGACTGCCGTACCTCCATGGTCACCAGATTCGCGTGGTTCAATCGAAGCTCTGCCGCATCTTCGATCGTGATAATGCGCTCAGACGCAGGGATCCATTGAGACAAAAGATTTAACAGCGTTGTCTTACCCGATCCCGTGCCACCCGAGACAACAATACTTGATCGGTGTTCGACAGCCATTTTCAGAAACGCCATCATTTCCGGGCTTGCGGACCCACCTGCCACGAGGGCTTCGGGCCCAAGCAACGTCCGCGAAAAACGCCGTATTGTCATACAGGCGCCTTTGACAGAAAGGGGCGGAATCATTGCATTCACTCGCGATCCATCCGGAAGTCGAGCATCCACCATAGGACTTGCATCATCAATTCGACGCCCCAGCGGCGACACGATTCGATCGATCACTGCGCGTACACCGTCTTCCCCAGAAAACTGAAGCGCTGTCTGCTCACAGATACCGTTGCGCTCAATGAAAATCTGGTCATATCGATTCACCATGATTTCAGAGATCTGAGGGTCATCAAATAACGCCTCCAAAGGCCCAAGACCTACCGTGTCCGCCACGATGCGATCCTCGACTGCCGATCGCACCGCCGCTGTGTCGTCGGCAAATAACTCAGCCACAATCGGCTGAATAAATTGTGCGTACTCCGCCCGAATGGCCTTATCAGAAATACCCTGCCAGTCTTTTTTACGAAGATCGATTTGCTGACGCAGCCGATTCACGGCTTGATCTATTCGAGGATCCTCGGTCTGCGGTCCCGATGTCCCACTCGTACCAACCTCCTTCACGCTCAACTGCCAAGACCCAATCTCAATCAGATCGCCTGCCTTCAAAGGGCCGTACTCAGAGACTCGATGCTGGTTCACTAGCGTTCCAGCGAGCGTCCCGTAGTCCGCTACAACAAAGCTACCAAGCCCAGGCCTGATCTCCGCATGCCGACGACCTACCCACAGACCCGAGAGATTTATCGCAAGGGCAGCATCCCGCCCGATCACCGCCGGGAATTCAGTAATCTGGAGGTCTCGCTGGGCCTGACCTGGCTGACCGATACCGATCGTCAGTCGGGGTTGGGGGCATTGCTCGCTTGTTATGGCCTGTGGCTCGGACATCATTGCTCCCCATCAATGGCCTTGCGAACCGATAATTCGCTCTGGTTCGCCCGTCCGGTGAGATCTTGGTTAAGCGTGCTGTCTGGGGAAATGAATCGTGGCGTGACAAATACAATCATCTCACTGCGACGCTCTCGAAAATCTTTCGACTGGAATAGCCGTCCCAGCACGGGGATATCAGCAAGTCCCGCAAGTTTCTCAACCGTTTTGCTACGATCTTCAGAGATCAGGCCTGAGATAACCAGCGTTTCACCTTCTTTCAGATTTACTTCCGTCTCTGTCTGTCGCGACAAAAAAGCGGGGAGATCGCCAACTTTAATCGCCGGATCGACGGTCGACAGTTCCGTCATCACGCGGGCTGCAATACTGCCAGACTCAGTTAAGGTCGGATTAATCTCAAACTTAATACCATAAGGCTTAAACTGAACTGATGTCGTACCCACCGAGCTTGTGGTCGGCAGTGGCACTTCGCCACCCGCCAAAAACTTCGCCGAGCCGCCACTTCGACAAGACAGAATCGGCTCAGCTAACACGATGGCATCGCCCTTTTGCTCCATCAAGTTCAATACGGATGCCAGCGTCGACTGAAGACCAAAATACATAGCAAAGGGTGTGACCCGACCAAATGGAACCGGGGCACTGTCGCTTCCGGGTAAATTCCCCGAAAAAACAGGGGCACCACTATCGCTGAGCGCGCCAGAGGCTGAGGGCCGGAAGTGTCGATTCGTATGAGAATCTCCAACGATCCCAAAAATAGGCCCAGCTGCGCTCTTTTGCCAGTTCAGACCAATGTTTTCAAGCGCACTCTTTTTGACCTCCAAGAAGCGGACTTCCATTGCAATCATCTGCTCGACACCAGCCTGCCGCACGAGATTGACGATGTTGGGAGAACGCTGGGCAAGCTCACGAATCTTCTGTGCTTCTTGTACAGTTCTTGCACGACCCTCAATAACGACACGACCCCCAATAGACTTGACTTCTACGGATGACTTGGGGCCAAGCCAACGCCGCACATCCTGAAGCAGGGCTTCATTCTCACCCGGAGAAACCTTGATATTGAGTCGTCGTTGCGTTCCATCATGAAACCACAGATGAAGAGACGTGGATCCCTGCTGCTGTCCAATGAGCATGACTTGATCACGTTCAATGCGGCGTGCGGCAATAATCTTTCCGTTTCCGACGGCTACACGCTTAAGCGACTGAGACGGCAGCAGGTGGGTTTCGCCGATGGTCAGTGAGATGTCTTCCGCAATCGACGCATAGGACGCAGAAATAGGCCCGATCAGCGCCATCGTGAGAAGTAGTGCCGTTCCAAGAATTCTCAGAATACAGCCCACACCAGCTATCTTGTTTGACGTCATTGAGCTGCTCCTTCTATTCCTCCAACGAGGATTTCAACGGGTCCCACTGGAGGTTGTGAGGGCCCCTTAGATCCCGTAACGATGGTCTTGGAGTCTGCGTTTGAGCGCAGTGCAATTCCCAATCGGCCCTGAAACTGGCCACCAAGTACCAGCGCGGCGACCGAAGCCGGAACAGCAAGTGTCAGGCTGGAGTAAGCAACATTAGGCTCTGGTCGATCCGCTGAAGGCGTTCGTTCAGTGCGATGACCCGTTGCCAACACTCGTAGGTTCTCCGCAAGGATCTGAGCTCGCCGCTCTGGCTGTTTCACATCCGTAATGGCAACGAGCCCTGCCTGAGGATTGCCTGTCGGCGGGGCCGCCGCCCAAAGGTCAATCCGATCCCCGGGCTGAATAAGACCCCCGACAGAGCTGACCTCATCAACGGACACCGAGATCGCACGAAACCCGGGTTCGAGATCCAGTTGCGATACCCCCGTCCTTCGTTGCCGAAGATGATCGGTCGTCAATGGATGTCCTGCGCTCAGCGCCTGTGAGAGTGATTGCTGATTGACGGCGTCGAAATCTCCAGGCCTGAGGCTACTGGGTAGCACCCAATCGGCAGGAACACGCCGCACGGCAATGGTCTCCGCAGTCACCCGATCCCCGCTACCCAGATCGCGCGCAGCAACCAATACTTCGACAAAGCCACCCTTCGGTATCACACGAGCACGCTCCGCGGCGACTTGTTCCTCTGCGTACCACTGGGTAGCCCAAAAGGCCATCGCCGCAGCGAGTAGTCCAACACCGATAACCCAATACCGAAGCACCGCTTGAATCACTGGATGATGTCTCAGAGTATCCAAGTGGCCCGATCGAAAGAGCCGATTGAAAGAAATTTTCATGATCATGCTTACCAAGGAAGAGAAATTGAAAATGCGTAACGACGGAATAGCTCCAACATTGCTTGAGACAACCCAAGTGGTGATCGCTCAACAAAAATCCAGATCCCCATAAGTGCCGAAGCCACAAGGACGTACTCTGTAGATGCCTGACCCTTCGGCCGGCTAAGGAGAGCAAAGCCCCTGGACATCACTCCAACACCCCACGCTGAATGGCAATGACATAGTGACCCCCGGAAGGATCTAGTCCATCAACCCATAAACCGGCATTTCCGAACGCCTTGACCGCTATCGGAGACGCTGCGGATAACTGCGCGTTGGAGGTCAACGCCCCTCGGGACTGCCGAAATTGAATCCGTGTGCCAATTGATCGATCGATCACGTCGAGATCCCATACTCTTACGGGCTGTTTAGGGCGATGACTGAGCCCGCTAAGGGGGATGTGTATCCGCCATCCTTCCGACCGATATGACCGGGACTGGCTCACCCCAACCGGGATGCCAGATTTCCTGATTGAACGCCACTGATGCGCAATCCACTCGCCGTTGCTCGCCATGCCAACCGTGCACCATTCGCCAACTCGGGACTCCACCGCAAACTTCCCTTGACGCCGCCATTCCTTCGCTACAGCACTGGCCATATCGCAGGGTTCACGGACACCTTGTACATAGTAGGCTGCGACAGGTAAGCCATTAATCACTAGAGACATCGCTGTTGCTGCGACAGTCACAATATCCATGAAAACTCCTAAGGTTGACGGACGCGGGTTATCGCGTACGGCAGATCAAGATGAGGATCGTGAAAGTTGCCCCTGAAGGCGTCCGTTCCAGACTCAAGACCAACAAAGTCAAGTGCTGGCATAAGAATGTCTTTCGCAGGGATATAGAGCGCAGCGAGCGCAAACTCGGTAACGCGCGACGGAGTTTGGCCAAGACGAACACGCTGATAAAACTCTTGCGCACTCGCTGCAGACCAGCTATCGCTGATGAGCGCAAGACGACTCGTAAGCTGAAGATTCGGCATCAGCAGGCTGCTGCCAGCCTTAGATCGGGAACCCCATAAATCCGTCGAGACAGTTGACCGTGTAAGCTGATCAGGACTGGCCAATGAAAATAGCTCCGGTCCTGCTTTCAGCGTAAAGCTGCGAAATGCATCCGCGAGTTTTTCCAGCAGATTCCTGTCGGCACCATCTACTCTTGGAAGATCTACTGATAACCGTATGTCAGAGGGACGCTCTACCAAGCGGCGATTGGGTCCAAGAGACTGTCGGCTCGCCATGTCCTCTTGACGCCCAGACCCGAGCGTCGTGAGCATCTCTCGCTGGATTCGTTGTTGGGTAGCACCCCAGATCTGTCGACAGTAGTCAGGCCGACTATCACACTCAAAAGCTGCTAGCCTTGCCGCTAACGTCGTACTAAGCCCTGCCTGACCCACAACCCCGATCAGTCCGATAGCGCTTAACAAGGCCCCAAAGACGACCAAGACAATCATCATCTCAATCAGACCCTGACCTCGCGGAGGTGTCTGAACCGCGCATCTCATGGCGATATTCCCTTCTCTGACATCGCCATCGCAACAGCGCGATCAGCGGCACTGGGACTCACCAATCTAGAGGACCAGAATGGCGCGAATAGATTTCCAAACTCACGATCTGCCGAATTGGGCATCGTTACTGCGGGACGATGAAAGAACGTCTCTGCAACAGCAAGCGACCACAATGCATTTCCAACGACGCCTTGCGATCCCAACGCCTGACCCTTTTGATGTGCCGTAATCTTTGGAACCTTATTTGCAGGAAGCCGAACCAGAACGGGGACGCGTACGGAGGCGTTTGACCGTGCGTGCTGTGAAAGATCAGACAGCTCCCGATGAGACGACAGTCCAAGATAGCCAGCGAATTGATTCTTTGAACTCTTCGCGAGCGATAGTGCACCGGAGTTTGCTCTTAAAAATGCTGGTTCGACCTCTTGATCGCCAGCCCCGTTCGATAGTGAATTTTGATCCGCCGCCTCAGCGGCGCCCCAACCAAGAGGGATAGATTCACCTAGACTGCGGCAGACCGGATTCCAACGGCCGCGACGACGCCAGTTATGAATAGATAGCGTATCGGCGGACTGAATCTCTTCCATGTCATCAGATAGCCAGGTCATTCCCCTTCGAATCAGCTTCGAGAATGATCGGTCGACACTATTTGGAATACAGGTCACAGTCGGCATCAGATAAAGCCGTTGGTCATACCCCCGACTGTGAGAGAAGCTATCCTGAGACGCGCGAACAAGCATCGCCAGATCCGCCCGTTCAGCGCCGCTGTATTGGCGTGAAAATCCTGTAAAGGCAGAGATATTGCTACTCGGGATAATCTGCGCGAAAAATCGTCGATCTCCTGTCCAGACTACCTCATTAACCAGCGCCTGGGCAGCAAATGGGGTTGCCGAGGCATGCATGATCTGCTGACTTGCCTGAAGGGCGCGCGTGTAGCTCGACCGAAGTGGTACCTCAAGTCGCGCTGCCATGGATGAAGACTCATGCGCAACCACCGATGCCTCTTGGATCCAAGTGGCAATGGGCTGAACAGCAGGCAGTAATTGCGCGACCGATTCAATGTTCGTCGCGAGATGTTTCACATAGTCCGTCCATGCCGCTATCGTCACAGACTGGGCAATCATAATCTCGTTCGCCGCAATGGCCCGGTTCGTGTACGCGTCGTAATTCAAAATCTGGGCATACCAGGTCGCCACCGATTTTGCTGAGGCATCCGCTAGCGACAACGCTCTGGCCTTATCGGTCGTAAGCAAGGCGGACCGTGCAAGTAAGGTCATCAGCAGTGCAACCGTGGCCAATAACGCAAGCCCAATGATCATCACAGCACCTCTCGGAGCCGAGCGCATGGCTAGTGATTGTCTTGGTTGTAGTTCTTAAGATCTTTCCTGGTGTTCGCCTGACTCCGCGCAGAGGCAGCCGAGCTACCTGCCGCATTAATTGCAGCGCCAGCGTCATTCCCAGATATCTCTTGGGCGATACCTGCCGTTTGATTCCGGATCGTCTGACCCAACATACTGTAGACCCCGATTGCGGCGACCGCGACCACAGCAACGACAACGATATATTCCGTCATGCCCTGCCCCCGAGGCAGTGAGCGTGACCGGAGAGGCGCAACGAACGCATAGCGAAGAAAACGTCTTGCCTGAACGAGGGACGGTTGAAACAGGGGGTACATAGCTGCCTCCAAGAATCTCTAACCAACATGGTTAGCTTGGAGGCAATGATTTCAGGGTGACGGACTCCCGAAAATCACCGAAACGGCTTATACGGCTAGCTGATGTCAGCTTTTTTCATCAAATGGCCCGCCTGCGAAGCTCATCCTCGACAAACTCCATGCGGTCCTTACCCCAGAAGAGCTCATCCCCCACGATGATCATTGGCACGCCAAAAACGCCACGTTCAATACCCGTGTTTGTCGAAGCGGCAAGCTCTTCCCCGATTTCATCGCTACTAGCTAAGGCTTCAAACGCAACGGGATCAACCCCCAGTGCCTCCACCGTCGGTCGAAGCCCTTCGTATTCCGCAATGCTGGCGTCGCCCTGCTCCCAGTAGCGATCCATGATCTGCTCGACAAACGCAAGCTCCTTGCCGTGTCGGCGCATAACCAAAGACCCACGGAGCACCCGACTCGACTTAATCGGAAACTCTTTGGGCATCGAGAACGGTAGGTTGTACTTTTCTGCCCAGCGCATGAGATCGCGTTTACGATTACGCAGCTTGGCCTTGGGCTCCTTCATGAGCTCGTAGTTATAAGTCCGAAAGACATATCCCAAGTTAAATGGTCTGAGCTGAAGCTCAGCA
>JACCDS010073111.1_pt1 | contig 12447 bp, 10 predicted proteins | sample 7446441 | NCBI WGS metagenome assembly JACCDS01 (sample SAMN15323445, study PRJNA562643) | freshwater metagenome | isolation source: river surface water | place: USA:Blue River Watershed | collected 2017-08-17
CAGTCAGCGCCTGTTGCACCAGCTGTGCATTCAGCCGGCTCCACAAACGTAAATCGGTCGCGACCAAATCATTACGGGAACGGCCGGTGTGCAATTTTTTTGCGATCACACCGATTTTGTCGCCGAGTTTCAGTTCAACCCAACTGTGAATATCTTCTTCAGAGGTCGCAAGCGGCAACTGTGGATTGGCCGTCACTTCATCTGCCAGTTCTGCCAGCGCGCGGTCGAGTGCTTTGGCCTCGTCCGCAGTGATGATGCCGCCTTCGAGTAAACCACCAGCCCAGGCGCGTGAACAGGCGATATCCTGCTGCGCCAGCAAATAGTCAAAACTCAATGAATCATTAAATGCCCGGAATTCTTCCAGACTCGCTTCCTGGAAGCGGCCGCCCCACATCGCCATACTGACCTCAACAAATCTTATGAACAAAAGCCGGGCAAGCCCGGCGTTTTTTTAACACTTTCCGGCGTTATTCTTTCACGCTATGCAATGCGCGGATGCGGCTCGCCAGGCTGTACAGGCGGATAAAACCGGCCGCATCTTTCTGGTTATACACTTCATCGCCGTCAAAAGTCGCGAAGGCTTCTGAATACAGGCTGTTCGGTGAACGGCGTTTAGCCACTGTCACCTGACCTTTATACAGCTTCACTACGATGTCACCGGTCAGTTGTTCCGCCAGTGAATTAGACGCGGCAAACAGTGCATCTTTTAACGGCGTGAACCAACGGCCGTCGTATACCAGCTGTGCCACTTCCAGGCCCACTTCTTCACGGTATTTCAATGAAGTACGGTCATACACCAGCGATTCCAGCGCGCGCAGCGCCGCTACGATAATAGTGCCACCCGGCGTTTCATAACAGCCACGCGATTTCATACCAACCAGACGGTTTTCGACGATATCGATCCGACCAACACCATGAATAGAGCCCGCTTTGTTCAGCTGCTCAATGGCCTCAACACCTGATACCGCTTTGCCATCAATCGCCGACAACTCGCCTTTAACAAAGCTCAGCTGAATATATTCGGCTTTATCCGGTGCTTGCTCCGGGGAATTGGTCCACATCCAAACTTGCTCAGACGGCTCGTTCCACGGGTTTTCCAGCTCGCCGCCTTCATGTGAAATGTGGAACAGGTTGGCGTCGCGGCTATAAATTTTGGTTGCAGTCGCTGTGGTCGGCACTTTTTTCTCGGCCAGATAATTCAGCAGCGACTGACGAGAGTTAAATTCCCACTCCCGCCACGGCGCAATGACTTTTAATTGCGGAGCTAAGGCAGCAAATGCGCCCTCAAACCGGACCTGATCATTGCCTTTACCGGTACAACCGTGACACAGCGCGTCAGCGCCCAGTTTCAGCGCCAGCTCAACCTGGGCACGGGCGATAATAGGCCGGGCCATTGATGTACCGAGCAGGTATTGGCCTTCGTACACAGCACCGGCTTTCAGTGTTGGGTAAATCACTTCTTTGACAAACTGTTCTTTTAAATCCACGACATAGCAGCTGCTGGCGCCAGAGTTAAGCGCTTTTTGCTCAACGCCTTCTAAGTCTTCAGCGCCTTGACCAACGTCTGCCACGAAGGCAATCACTTCGCAGTCATAGTTATCTTTCAGCCATGGCACGATGGCCGAAGTATCCAGACCACCGGAATAAGCTAAAACGACTTTCTTCACACCTTTTTTTAATTCGCTCATGAGACAAACCTCAACTAAATAAACTGACTAAAACGGCATTCTGGACATGCATGCGGTTTTCCGCCTGACGCAGTACCAGAGAATAATCACTATCCAGCACTTCGCTGGTCACTTCCTGACCGCGGTGGGCAGGCAGGCAGTGCATAAAATGTTTGGCGCCGAGGCGCTGCATCACTGCAGTATTGATCTGAAATGGCGCAAAGGCCCTTTCGATCTGCGCCGGATCGGCTTTATTGCCCATCGACAACCAGGTATCGGTATAAATTGCATCCGCGCCAGCAGCGGCAGACACGTGCTGACTCAACGTCAGTTTGGCGCCACTTTGCGCTGCTAAGGCCTGCGCCCGTAACAGCACATGCGCATCCGGACCAAAGCCCGGGGGCGTCACCACGGTCAGTGTCATGCCTAAAATCGCGGCACCCAACATTAGTGAGTGGCAGACATTATTGCCGTCGCCGACAAACGCTAAATGGACTTTAGACAAATCGCCCAGCACTTCCTGCAAGGATAATAAATCAGCTAAGGCCTGACACGGATGGTACAGGTCACTTAAGGCATTGATCACTGGTTTTTTGCTGCTCGACGCCAGTTTTAACAGCGTTTGTTGTGAATAGACTCGTGCAACAATGGCATCGCACCAGCAGGCCAGATTAGAACCGAAGTCTTCGACCGATTCCCGCACACCCATGGCGCCGTTTTGCTGGTCCAGATACACGCTGTGACCACCGAGCGTGTAAATGCCAACGTCAAAACTGACCCGGGTCCGCAAAGAAGGTTTTTCAAACAGCAAAGCAATACTTTTGCCTTTTAACGCCTGGTTGAAATCTTCAGGGGTTTGTTTGATTTGACTGGCCAGCGTCAGTAAACCGGACAACTGACTTTTGCTTAAATCCGCTAAACACAGTAACTGCGATAATTGACTCATTGTTTCACACTGCACGGCCGCGACGGGCCACCTTTTTTTGAGGAAATCTGTCCGGCAACGGACACCTCTCCTGTTCAGGGTGCCCGCGCGTTAGAAAACAGATTTCAGTGGGGTTACCAACTGATACAAGTGCCAACTTCCTGCTGTTGCATCAGCTTCAATAAATCTTCCGGCTGCTGCCAGCCTGCGACGATGATAGGTCGTCGCAATGCCGCGGCCGTTTCCAGCGCCGCGTCGAGTTTCACTTTCATGCCGCCTTTAATCACACCGCTATCAACCAGCGCCTGCGCTTGCGTGCTATTCAGCGATTTAATCAGCTGACCATTGCCATCCAGAATGCCCGGTACATCGGTGAGTAACACCAAAGTACCCTGCACCAGCTGACAAATGGCTGCTGCGGCGATATCAGCGTTCACGTTCAGCAATTGGCCGTCATCACTTAAGCCAATGGAGCTGAATACAGGCACAAAACCTTTTTGAATCAGCGTGTTGACCAAAGTACCGTCGTTGGCTCTGGCAATACCCACAGCGCCTAATTTGGTATTGACGTCAAATTTGAGGCTCTGCCCGGCGGCGAGTGTCAGCCCTACTGCATTTAATCCGGCCAGCTGCGCCCGCGCCACCATCAAACCATTGACGGCACCGGCTAAAGCGCCAGTGATGACCGGCATCTGCTCAGGCGGTGATACACGCTGGCCATCAATCTTCTGCGTGTCAAAACCAAAAGTTGCCAACCAGCTGTCGACCTGTGCGCCGCCGCCATGCACCAGCACCAGTGGATATTCCGCGGCCAAGCCCTTAATGACAGTCAGTAAACTATCCAGCGCCTGCATATCTTCCAGCAGCCGACCGCCCATCTTCAGCACTAATGGTGACTTATTCATGACAAACTCCGCCGCCAAGCAAACCTGCCGTTTCCGGCTTGCCGAATTTGACGTTGGCCGCTTGCATGGCCTGCGCCGCAGCGCCCTTGAGCAGGTTGTCGAGCGCGGACACCACCACAACCTGTTCGCCGTCGATTTGCCAGAAAATATCGCAATAAGGCGTCCCAGCTACATCCGCCACATTCGGCGAGGTGGTCAATAACCGCACCAGCGGTTTGCCGTGATAAGCCTGTTCAAACGCAGCTTTGACCTGCTCGGCAGTGACACCGGCTTTTAACGTCACGACGCTGGTCGCCAGAATGCCGCGTTTAAAATTACCAAGATGCGGTGTGAACACCACTTTACGGCCGAGATTCTGTTCGATTTCCGGTCTGTGTCTGTGCTTAAAGAAGCCGTAAGCATTCAAGCCCACTTCACAAAACGAGGTGCTTAACGCAGCCTTGCGACCGGCGCCTGAGACACCACTGGTGGCGCTGATCACCGGGATATTGTCATCGGCCAGCAAACCCGCTTTCACTAAAGGCAACAGAGCAAGCGATGCCGCCGTAACGTAACAGCCCGGCACAGAAATCAGCTGTGGTAACGGCTGGTCCAGCCACTCCATCAGTGAATACACCGCTTCGTTAATCAGTTCAGGGTGCTGATGCGCATAACCATAATATTTGGGATATAAATCAGGGTCTTTCAGCCGGAATGCGCCGGATAAATCGACCACCACAATGCCAGCCGCCATCAGTTTCGGCGCAACTTCTTCACTAGCCTCATGCGGCAGCGCTAAAAAGGCAACATCGACTTTGCCGCGGATATTCTCAATCTCAGCGTCGGTCCAAGGCTGAACCAGTAGATCAAGCTGACCTTTATGCCGCGGGTACAACGAAGAAAAAAACTCTGGCTGCCGGCCGGCAGAGGCGTAGGCATCGCAGAGTGCAAAGTGAGGGTTACGCGCCAATAACACACAGAGTTCGGCACCGCTATAACCGGCGGCACCTAATACTGCGCTGCGAATCACTGAACTGGTGGCAGATTGTGATGACATCTTGTGGTCAGTCTCCAAATGCTAAATAAAAAATGGCCACACCAAAAACTGCGGCCAGTGTATAGGGGTCTTCATGCACTTTCAAGAATTATTATGCTGTTTTTGTGAATTATTATATTATTCAAATTCACTTTCAGCTGTTGCATAAAGATGCAACGCGCGCCAACGCAGACAAAGCAAGGCCTGGCACGCCATGACTGCTATTGTCGCAGAGTACAGACTGCATGAATATGAAAATTTAGCAGACGGCAGACCGGCTGCCGCCCGGACCTGTTACAGGCCCGGGTTGTCGAGCGCGCTGAAACCGGCCAGATAGTCCGTGTCCCGTTTTGGTATCAGCCGTAGCGCGTCTGCCAGGGTAGGATAAAAAGATAACAAACCGTCGATGGGCCGGACTTTGGCTTTGGCCAGCGTTTTTAACACCTGAAATTGCAAATCAACTAACATCACATGGCATTGATACTGCGACGTTGCCGTGAGGAACTTATCAAAGGCTGCAAGACCACCGGCGTCGAGCAGCGTGACACCATCCATCAGGATCACCACCTGTTGCTGCTCTTTGCATAACACCGCCAGTTCAGCAAAAACCCGATCTGCCGCAGCGAAAAACAACGGCCCGCTGATGCGAAATACTTTATGCCGCGGCGCTAGTTTTTCACTGACCAGCTTTGGATTTTCAGTCACGTCCGACACCTTGGTCATTTCGGCGACTTCGCGTACAAACAACAGTGCCGCGATGATAATGCCGCAGCTGATGGCGATCACCATGTCAAATAACACGGTAAAGGAGAAACAAACCGCGAACACCAGCACGTCGCTACGCGGTGCTGTGTTGATCAGATGCAGCGCTTTGGGTGCCTCACTCATGTTCCAGGCCACGACCAACAACAATGCAGCCATCCCGGCCAATGGCAGGTAACTGAGTACCGGCGCCAAAGCAAACAAAGCCAGTAACACGACACCGGCATGGACCATACCGGACACTGGCGAAACAGCCCCTGCCCGCACGTTCGCTGCGGAGCGCGCCAATGCTGCAGTGGCGGTCATCCCACCAAAAAATGGCGCGACGATATTGCCAATACCTTGTCCCAGCAATTCACTATTGGCACTATGACGCCGGCCTGTCATACCGTCCAACACCATGGCACAGAGCAGCGATTCAATAGCGCCGAGCATCGCCATAGCAAAAGCCGCCGTTAATAAGTCTTTGACCAGCTCAGAACTCCACTGCAACGGTTGTCCGTCCGCCCCCGGTAATAACCAGGGCCATTGCAGGCTCGGCAACATATCCGGAATGCCGGCAGCAACAGAACCGTCGGCCGCAGTGTAATGAAAACGACTGCCGATGGTTTCGACCGGATAACCGAAGTGATTGAGCGCGAGCGCCAATAAAGTGGCAGTGATCACTGCAGGTAAATGCGGCGGAATACGGCTGCCGAGCTTAGGCCACAGCAACATCAGCCATAGCGTGATGGCTGCGACCAGCATCGCTGGCCAATGTGCAGTGTCTGCCGCTTTTAGCAGCACCTGTAGCTTCTCCAGATAATGTTCCGGCATCACATCAACGCTAAGCCCGAACAAATCGCGCAACTGCAAGGTCGCAATCACCACGGCAATACCAGCGGTGAAGCCTAAGGTCACCGCTTCCGGGATGTATTGAATAAACCGGCCGAGCCGCAGCACCGCCATTGCCACCAAAATACCGCCGGACAGCATAGTGGCGAGCAATAAGCCGCCAAGACCGTACTTTTGCACGACCGGGTATAAAATGACGATAAAAGCCGCAGTCGGGCCGGAAATGCTGTAGCGCGAACCGCCACAGAGCGGGATCAGAAAACCGGCAATAATCGCCGTGTACAAACCATATTGCGGCGGCACACCACAGGCGATGGCCAGCGCCATTGCCAACGGGATGGCAATAATGCCGACGCTGATACCGGCCAGGATGTCTTTACCGAGCTCAGACAAACCATACCCTTCAGCCGCTGCTTCACGCAGTGCATGAAAAATCCGCAACGAAAACAAATGAGCACGGTGCGACATCAAACAGCCTCACAACCCTAAAACTCTATTGTAGGAATAAAATCACGGCGCCAGAAATTTGTTTTGGATTTTCTGCAGAATTTTCCAATGGTTAGGATCCAAAAGGAGAGACCAGACACATGCATCAAATAGAGTTTTGAGTGTAAGCTTGATGGCCACTTGGTGAGTATACAGAAACGGCATAGTGTCTTCATAAAGATCTGGCTGGAATCTATACAAAATGTACTCTACCGCCTGTAAGCATGAGAACAATGACGAAACAGCCAGAAGGGATGCCATCAGCATAACCTGTGGGACATGTACATTACTTTGGGCATTAAAAGTAGTCAGTAAATATCTATCATTGTGATAATGGACAACACCAAATGCTATCATTAAATCTAATAATGCTGAGCAAAGGTAGTAATATAGTGCATTTTCAAAATTATTTAAGAAGAGAGATATTGGGAATTGAAGAAGTTTTATACACAGCAGAAGCGCAAGTAGCGGCAAAGTGTGTTGATTTCTCAAGCTAAAAAGCACAACAAAGCTGAACGATGAATAGGAAATAAACCTAACTATATCGGGGTGGCTGTAGTGTGTTGAGTAAACAATATTGGGAAAGTGAATTGAGAGTTCCAAATAAACAGCAGCCGCGGTCGTGACTATAAAAATCAAAAGCGCAGCTGTATTTCTTACGATTGAATTATTCTGTATCACAAAGCCTTATCTTAATTTTTATTAGTTTTTGATCCAGATTGGGCCACTACCATCACCGATATGGAATGTGCTGACAACGCCATCGTTCGATTTCAGTGAAATGCCGCCGCTGACTTGCGCCAGTTCAGCTGAATTTAACTCGACCAGCTCTGCTGTTTTTTCTTGTTTAGATACTGGAAACAGCGCTGCGAACAGTTTTGATTTTGCATTGAATTTCATGATGAGTAAATCCCTTAATTGTAAAGATTATTTGGTTTGGATTCTAAGTACCCTGACCCGGATCATGCAGATCCAGCGGGCGCAAATTGAAATTGCAAAGTCAGTGCCAGCTACTGAACCATCAAAATAAAATATGTTTTCTCATTATATTTCAAACACATAAAATACAATCACAGGAAGATCCATCAGCAATTCGCCAAAGCCGGCTACAGATCCGACCTCAAGCGGCGATATTTTTCCGCCGCTGCCGGGGCTGCTTGCCGCATTTTGCCGCCGGTTAACTGTCAAGATTCTGTCACTTCATCCATCAGCTGCGGCAAAATGCCACATGCCGCAAAGCGCAAAGAGCGGATATAGTCAGTGCTGACTTAGTACAGCGTGCATTGGACCGTGACTTTTTACGACCGACTGCGTAGTCTGAACCTGTCAGTTTTTTTGCAACGGGCGCTAAGCGCCCGCTTTTTTTGAGAGCGCTTTATGCTGCAGGATCCGCTCAGCCCTGAGTCAAAACCTCACAGTCAAATCAAGCAATTACAGAAATTCCGTTGGGGCTTGGTCGGCACAGCTTATTTAGCCGCTCTGGCAGCCTGGATCTTTCATTATCCAATTAGCAGCTGGCCATTGATGCTGCTGTTGTTGTCGTTGTACGGCTGTACCAACCTGTCATTGGTGTGGCTGCCGGGTGCGGCACAACACCCGCAGCGTATTTTTGCATTGGCGATCCTGTACGATCTGAGCTTATTTACCCTGATGCTGGCTTTGTCCGGTGGTGCTGGTAACGGCCTGATTGCCTTGTTGTTATTGCCAGTTGCAGTCAGTGCGGTGTTGTTGCCGCGTCGTATCGCATTGCTGACCGCGACGCTGGCAGTCACTTGTTATCTGCTACTAGCGATCTTGTTGCCACTGAGTCAGGTGGATCCGAATACTGGCCAACTGATTTATGACCCGCATGCCGCACACCGCAGTCATCAGGTTTTTATCGATGGCGCAGAGCAAAGCCAAATGATGCCAGAACAATTCAGTTCGCATTTGTGGCAAATGGCCTGGGCTTTTGCCTTGTCGGCGTTTTTTATTGCCGCTTTTGGCAGTGCGCAGGCGCGACTGGTGCGACAGAAAAGCCGGGAGTTGTACCAGTTGCAACAACAGCAATCTCAACAGGAACAGATGCTGGCTGTGGCAACTTATGCGGCGAACGCGGCACATGATCTGGCGACCCCACTACAAAACCTGACCTTGTTGACCGACGAATTAAGTGACTCCCCGCCGGATCCCACGCTGCTGGCTGACCTACGCGAGGAAGTCCGCCGCTGTCAGCGTATTGTCCAGCAACTACGGCAAAACGCGCTGCAGCTGCGCCAGCCGCAAGCCAAAGAAGCACTCTGCGGGGTGGCACAGCGGGCATTAAAACTATGGCTGGTGAGCCGGCCAGAGATCAGTCTGACGCTGGCAGAACAGATCGACCATACCGAAAATCCGGTCACAGATGCGCTGGCCTGGTCTGCCGCACTATTCAACATTCTGGATAATGCTGCGGACGCCAGTTTGGCTCAGCAGCAACCAAGGCTCGATATCAGGATTAGCCAGCACCAGCAGCATTTTAGTCTGCAAATCAGAGACTTCGGCCAGGGGTTACCGGCAGAACAGCTGGCAACCTTGGGCAAAACACCGTATGACAGTGCTGAAGGCCTCGGTCTTGGCCAGTTTTTGGCAAACAGCAGCATTGAACGCTGTGGTGGCCAGGTATTGAGGCGTCGGGCTGAAGGTGTTGGCCTCATCACCGAAATCCGTTACCCAGCAAAGGGTGTCCAATGAAACTGACTCTGTTAGATGATGATGAGATCCTGTTGCGCACTTTGCAGCGGCGATTTACGGCTGCCGGTCATCAGGTTCAGACATTTACCACGCCACCGCCACTGGCAGAACTGCTGGCGACAGCAGCCGACGTCTGGCTGATTGATTTGCGTTTTGGTGATACGTCTGGCTTCAATTACATCGCACCACTACGTGCAGCGCTGCCCGATTGCCGCATTTTATTGCTGACGGGTTTTGCCAGTATTGCCACCGCAGTGCAGGCGGTAAAACTTGGCGCCGACGATTATCTGACTAAACCTGTTGATTTTGCGGTGTTATTGCAGGCACTCACCAGTGAGCCCAATCGGCCCGTAACGGGTGAACCATGTTATGAAGACAAAGAGACTTTATTGTCTGCCGATCAGATGGAATGGGAGCATATTCAGCGGGTGTTGGCGCAGCAGGATGGCAATATCAGCCAAACTGCGCGGCTGCTTGGTATGCATCGGCGTACCTTGCAGCGCAAGCTGCTGAAACACAGACCCGGCTAATATGCCGGGTCTTCTTCAGAGTAGCACTCAGGCGCGCGGATTGGCCCAGGCCGCAGCTTGCGCCTGACTATGCCGCGCCGCCTTGGCAGCCGCAATTTGCTGACGGGCCAGGATCGCGAGATCGGCGTGGATCCCCCCGGCAGTAACCTGACGACCAGCGCCAGGCCCTTTTAGCACCAGCGGATTAGCCTGATACCAGTCACTTTCAATGACAAACACATTGTCGCAGGCCTGGATCGCCGCCAGCGGATGATCAGGTGCCACTGTCAGCAGCTCGACCCGGGCTTTCGGACCTTGTGGTGTTACCGCAAGCGTTGCGACATAACGCAGCACCTTTCCGGCCGCTGTAGCACTGGCATAAGTATCGGCAAGAGCATTGTCGAGCTCGGCACGGCGCGCCCAGAATTCATCCCAGCTCAGCGTATCCAACCCGGCCGGCAGCAGCGGCGTTAATGCGATGTCGCTGATATCCAGACTGAGCCCCAGTTCACGCGCCAACACCAGCAATTTGCGTTGTACGTCTTTGCCGGACAGATCATCGCGCGGATCCGGCTCAGTCAACCCCTCCGCCTGCGCCTGCAGCACAAACTCAGAGAATGGCGCACTGCCGTCGTATTTGCACAATAACCAGGACAGAGTACCGGAGAAAATGCCACTGATTTGATGGATCTGATCACCGGAGCTTTGTAATTCCTGCAGCAAACGCTGCACCGGTAAACCGGCGCCACAAGTGGTATTGGCCTGCCAGCTGACCTGCTGCTCAGCAACGGTGGCGATGATCTGCTGATATTGCGGCAATGGCAGCGTCACGCCTTGTTTATTGGCGCTGATTAAATGGCAGCCGGTGCGGACAATATCGACGTAATCTTCGGCAAAGCTGCGGCTTGGCGTGATATCGACCAAGACTTTCGGATCCGGTAAACCAGTCAAATAATCCAGCAGATCCTGCTTTTGATAAGGCGCGGCAACAGCGAGTGCCTGCTGCCAGTCTGCAACATCGATCTGGTCGCTAAATACCGCCTGGCGCGAGTTAAACAACCCGGCGAGACGCAACTCAATCTGGCCGGCGTAAGTCTGTTGCTGTTTCGCTAACAAGCTGAGGAATTCTGAACCGACATTGCCGGTCCCTGCCACCACGATATTCAACCGAACTGTGGTCGGCAGTAACAACTGGTGGAGTTCCGTCAGTTCGTTGGCAGTCAGCGCCGGACTAAACAGCCATAGCGCCAGTTCGTCATCCTGAAAACTATGCACAGGTTGCTGGCGCTCCAGCCAATGCGCGGCCTGCAGCGGTAGCTGACGTTGTTGCCGTGCCGCGGGTTTCAGCCAGGCAACGGCATAAAATTGTTCAGAGCTGACGCGCGGATAAATCTGTTGTTGTCCGAGGAATTGCAGCAGAACTTCCAGATTTTTTTGCGCGACCAGCCATTGTTTGCAATTGGTTGCCGGCGCGGCAAAGACCGGGAACTGCAGTGCTGCAGCCGCTTGTTGCGGGCTGACTTTACAATGCGCCGGTAATGTTAGCAGCACCGCATCGGCCAAATCTGTGACAAATTGCACTTCAATGGCGCTCTGACGGCTGACACGACAACCCGGTTGGTCAGGTTCATAACTGCTGCGCACTATCAGTTCTGCCGGATGCTGGGCCAACGGGTTTAACGTTTTAGCGTGCAGCACCGGATTGCCCAGTTCTGCCAACCGGATCGCCAGCGGCCACGGCACCTGGCGGTAAGCGCGCGCTGACGGCACTTTACGCGGGTCTGCGCTGTAAATCGCATCGACATCAGTCCAAATATGTACTGCATCGGCTTTGATCAGCGCGCCGACTATCGTCGCAGAATAGTCACTGCCGTTGCGACCCAACGTGATGCTGTTGTGCTGAGTATCACGGGCGATAAAGCCGGTAACAACATTAAAACCGGCTTGCTGCAGCGGCGCCAATAAGGTAGCTGATTGCTGCCAGAGCACTTGCGCATCGCCCAGCGGTTGGAGCTCGAGGCGTAAAAAGTCACGAGCATCAATGGCTTGTGCCGCTTTATTACGTTCAGTGAGAACCGCACTTAACAACAAGGCCGACAATTTTTCGCCGGTCGCTAACACTTCATTGTGCTGACCCGCCTGCACCAAGGCAGGTAACTGCGCCAGCCAGTTATTCAGCGTATTCAGTGCCTGCGGTGCAGTTTGCGCAGTTAAGGTCCGATTGACCAGCAAGCGTAATTGCGCCGACAGTTGCTGCCATTGGCTATCAAAACTGACCGCATCTGCGGCTGCAGCGATCAGATCCAGCAAATGGTCGGTGGTATCGCCCGGCGCCGATACAATGACCCAAGCACTTTGTTGCGGTTGCTGCAGCAGAATGTCTGCCACTGCATGAAAACGTTCAGCGGTGGCAAGGCTGCTGCCACCGAATTTGTGCACGATGACCTTGTCGGCCTCTGCGGAAAGTTGTTGTACTGCCATGTTCATTACCAAAATGCGGCCAGGGCTGGATTCAGCCGGAAATGTTGTTCGTTTTGTGCAGTTGCCGGTTTGACTGCGCTCGGTGCAGTGTTATGGCCTACTGCCGCGTTACCACTATCTGCCCGGATTGCCGCAGCAACGGCAGCAAATG